>Ga0209648_10003370_pt1 | contig 13402 bp, 12 predicted proteins | sample GraSoi2013_115cm_FD_185830 | JGI IMG/M metagenome (GOLD analysis project Ga0209648, IMG submission 185830) | Grasslands soil microbial communities from the Angelo Coastal Reserve, California, USA - Sample 9_17_2013_115cm (SPAdes) (version 2) | ecosystem: Environmental > Terrestrial > Soil >...
CTGCCATGCGCATCAGTGCACGCAACCAGATCATGGCACCGTCATTGAAGTCAAGAAGGGCGCGACCACCTCGCATATCCGCGTCGATATCGGCAATGGGCAGATCGTCACCTCCTCGATCACGAATGAGGCGGTCGATGAACTCGGCATCAAGGCCACAGATAAAGTGACCGTCGTGGTGAAGGCCTCCGACGTCATGATTGCAGTGGACTGATGATGCTCGCGCTTGCCGATGAGCGGGAAGCTCCCGTCTCTGGAACCCTAGTAGCGGCGCGGAGCCTTTCCCTCACCGCAGCGATGCTGTAGACTTCACTTTGCGATGTCCGGATGGATCGTAAATCCTCCGGATTGCCGGGACGGCGCTTCCGCCTGTCGCATTCCACTCTTCACCAACGCTTGATTTGCGCGCCCGATAGGCCGCAAACACGTATGGAGCGCCATGATGCATCGTCTGTCCGCTTATATCGTCGCCCTTTCGATCCTGTGCGGATCGGCCTGGTCGTCAGCGCTTGCCCAGGACAACGGCCTCACCGTGTTTGCCGCGGCTTCGATGAAAAACGCGCTGGACGACATCGACGCCGCCTACACCGCGAAAACCGGCATCAAGATCGTCGTCAGCTATGCCGCGAGTTCGGCGCTGGCCAAACAGATCGAACAGGGCGCACCGGCGGATATTTTTTTATCCGCCGACACCGACTGGATGGACTACGCGATCGCCAGGAAGACCATCAATGAATCGACCCGTGTCAATCTGCTCGGCAACAGCATCGTCCTGATCGCGCCGAAGGATTCAAGGATCGACCACGTGACCATCGGACAAGGCGTCGATCTGGCAAAACTCGCCGGCGACGGCAGGATCGCCACCGGCGACGTCCAAGCGGTTCCGGTCGGCAAATACGCCAAGGCGGCGCTGGAGAAACTCGGTGCATGGCAGGCGGCGGCGCCGAAATTCGCGATGGCGGAGAGCGTGCGCGCAGCGCTGACGCTGGTGGCGCGCGGCGAAGCGGCACTTGGAATTGTCTATGCGACGGATGCCAAGGTCGAACCCGGCGTCAAGATCGTCGGCACTTTCCCGGCGGATTCCCACCCCGCCATCATCTATCCGGTCGCGGCGACCGCGACCGCAAGAGCTGAAGCCGCCGATTATCTCGCCTTCCTGCGCTCCTCGGTGGCGAAGACGATTTTGGAAAAATATGGCTTCACTTTCCTGATCCGTCCGACCTCCTGATTTCAGCGTGCTCGATATCTCGCCAACGGAATGGACCGCGATCCAGCTTTCGCTGCGGGTTGCCACGGTTGCGACGCTGGTGGCGACACCGCTCGGGATCGGCGTGGCGTGGCTGCTGGCGCGGCGCGATTTCTGGGGGAAACCGGTCGTCGATGCGCTGGTCTATCTGCCGCTGGTGCTGCCGCCGGTGGTCACCGGTTATCTGCTGCTGCTGACCTTCGGGCGACGCGGCCTGGTCGGCGCGTGGCTCGCCGACCATCTCGGCATCGTGTTCGCGTTTCGCTGGACCGGGGCGGCGCTGGCCTGCGGCATCATGTCGTTTCCACTGCTGGTGCGTCCGATCCGGTTGTCGATCGAAGCGGTGGACCGAAGGCTGGAGCAGGCCGCGGCAACGCTTGGCGCGGCGCCGTGGCGGGTGTTCCTGACCATCACGCTGCCGCTGGCGCTGCCGGGCGTGCTGGCCGGGATGGTGCTCGGCTTTGCCAAGGCGATCGGCGAATTCGGCGCGACCATTACCTTCGTGTCCAATATTCCGGGCGAGACCCAGACCATTTCCTCGGCGATCTATTCGCTGATCCAGACGCCGGACGGCGATAGCGCGGCGCTGCGGCTGGTGGTGGTTTCCATTGTGATCGCGCTTGCCGCGCTGATTGCCTCCGAATGGTTCGCGCGGCGCGCGTTGCGGCGCCTGCACGGGAATTGATCATGCTGCGCGTCGACGTCTCAAAACAGCTCGGCGAATTCTCGCTTCAAGCCAGCTTCGCCAGCGAGGGCCGCGTTACCGGGCTGTTCGGCGCCTCGGGCGCCGGCAAGACCTCATTGATCAACATCATCGCGGGATTGCTGCGGCCCGATCGCGGCACCATCGCCATCGACACCGAGACGCTCGACGACACCGCAGAGCGCGTGCACGTCCCGGCGCATCGCCGCCGGATCGGCTATGTGTTCCAGGATGCTCGGCTGTTTCCGCATCTCGATGTGGGCGAGAATCTCGACTACGGGCGGCGAATGAACGGCCTGGCCGACGATGTCGCACAGCGCGCGCGCGTCACCGACCTCCTGGATATCGGTAGCTTGCTCAATCGCCGTCCCGGTCAACTCTCAGGCGGCGAGCGCCAGCGCGTGGCGCTTGGACGCGCGCTGCTGGCGCAGCCGAGATTGCTGCTGCTGGATGAGCCGCTGGGGTCGCTTGATGAGGAGCGCAAGGTCGAAATCCTGCCCTACCTCGTGCGGCTGCGCGACGAAGCCGGCATACCGATGGTCTATGTCAGCCACGACGCTGGCGAAATGCGCCAGTTGGCGACGCAGATCGTGATGCTCCGCCGCGGGCGCGTCATCGCCTTCGGCGGAGCCGAGGTATTGCCGGCGGCATAGCGTTCCTCATGGTGAGGAGACGCACTTGCGTTTTCTCGAACCATGAAAGACCCATACACTCCTCATCCTTCGAGACGCGGCCAAGAGGGCCGCTCCTCAGGATGAGGAATTATATCCCCGCAACCGACGACCATATCTCCGACAGCTTGCGCTTGAACGATCCCATCCGCGTCAAGGGCGCGGCGTCTTCCTCCTCCTCCTCCGGCAGGCGAAGCCCGACCACATTGACCCGGCCGCCGCTGATGCTGCGCGCCACCAGCACAATGGAGTCGAGCGTCAGGGTTGCGCCTTCCTTCGGCGCGTGGTCGAGATGAACGTCGAAATAATCGGCCAGCGTCAGTTTTGCCTGCTCCGCATCAACGGTCACGCCATAGGTTGTCGCGATGTCTCCCAGTGTAACTTCGCCGGACACGGTAAAATCTCCGAGCAGATGCGGATCGGGCGCCGTGCTCGGCAGCATGTCGACAAAAAAACGATCCAGCGATTCGGCTTTTTCCGGCGGCGCCAGCAGGTAGATATAGTCGCCGGGAAGAACCGGATCGGCCTCGGTGGGTGAGAGGATGTGCTCATCACGGATCACCAGCGTCGGCTTCGACCACGATGGAATGAGGCCGCGCCGGAAATACAGGCTCTTCGGACGGACGGAATAGCCGACCAGCTGCTGCTCGAGTTGACCGGGCAGATCGAGCTCGACCCGGCGTGGACCGCGATCGGCGCGCGGCAGCGCCACATGCAGCCGCCGGGCTGCGGCGGCCAACGTCCAGCCCTGCAGCAACAGCGAGATGATGACGACGACAAAGGCGACGTCGAAATAGAGATAGGCTTTTGATAGCCCGACCAGCATCGGGATCGACGCCAGAAAGATCGCGACCGCGCCGCGCAGGCCGGTCCAGGCGATAAAAATCTTCTCCCGCCAGTTGAAGCGAAACGGCGCGAGGCAGAGAAACACCGCGAGCGGCCGCGCCACCAGCATCAGCACCAGCGCCACGATCACGGCCGGAACGACGCTGCTCACCAGCCGCTGCGGCGAGACCAGCAGGCCGAGCAGCACGAACATCACGATCTGCGCCAGCCAGGTCGCGGCGTCGAGAAACGTCACCACCGAATTGTGCGCGCGGGTCGGCCGGTTGCCGATGATGATGCCGGCGAGATATACGGCCAGAAATCCCGACCCGTGCGCAATCTGCGCGCCGCCGAAAATCACCAGCGCGGCGGTGGCGACAAAAGGCGCGTGCAGACCCTGCGGCAGCGCCACCCGGTTGAGCGCGAGCACCACCAGCCGGCCGCCGATGACGCCGACGATGGCGCCGAGCACGGCCTCGCGGGCGAGTTCCAGCGCCACATGCCAAGCCGAGCTTTCGCCGATCGAAATGAACTCGACCAGCATTAGCGTCAGAAATACCGCGAACGGATCGTTGGTGCCGGATTCGGCCTCCAACGTCGCGCCGACGCGGGGACGCAGCCGCAAGCCCTGCGCATGCACCAGCAGAAACACCGCCGCGGCATCGGTCGAGGCCACCACGGCGCCGACCAGCAGCGCCTCGATCCAGTTCAGGTCGAGCGCATATCTGGCGACCGGTGCCGTGATCAGCGCCGTCAGCAGCACGCCGATCGTCGCCAGCACCATCGATGGCGCCAGCACCGCGCGGATGCTTTGAAACCGCGTTCGCAAGCCGCCATCGAACAGGATCAGCGCCAGCGCCACCGACCCCACCAGATAGGTGGTACGCACGTCGTCGAACCGCACTTGGCCCGGGCCGGAATCGCCGGCCACCATGCCGATCAAGAGAAACACCAACAGCAGCGGCGCGCCGAAGCGCAGCGCCAGCAGGCTCGACAGAATGCCGGCCATCACCAGAACCGCGCCAAGAAGAATGGCTATGCTGACCGAATCGAGGGACGCCATGAGCTTTCGCAGTCAATCGCAAATCCTTGCAATTGCATCCTTATCGTCGCCACAGTTCAACGCCAACCCCATTTCTGCCGCCAGCGGCAATGTGCCCGTTTTGCCGGCTTTGGCTCGCTGGCATGCGCGTCGCGATGGCGTCGGGCCTGCGGTTATGGGAATCTGCCGGATATTCGAATCAAGTTTTTTCGATGGTCTGCCCCGAGATGAGATATTGACGATGGACCTGAATGACATCACCGAATTCCTGCAATCCGCCTCGCGTTCGGTCGGCGCAGAGGTCGCATCGCCCTGGTTCTATCTGCAGCTGGGGCTGATCCTGGCCGGCGCCGGGATCGCCTACGGCGCTGGCGCTGCCCTTCGTTCGCGGATCGACATGACCTCGCTCGCCATGGGCTGGCCGGCGCCGCTCCGGCTGTTCATGCGCGTGCTGGTCGGCAGCGCCTCGACGGCGGTGTTCGCGGTGGAGATGACGCTGGCGCGCGTGATCATGGCGACGTCGACCTGGCCCAGCCGCAGCTATTTGCTCGCGGTGGCCGCCAATCTCGCGTTTGCGTGGCTGATCATCCGGCTGGTGACGTCGGTCATTCGCAACCCCTTTATGGTCCGTCTGGTGTCGTTATCGGCATGGCTGGTAGCGGCGTTAAGCATTCTCGGACAGCTTGAGCCGACCATCGAAGCGCTCGACTCGGTCTCGATCGTGCTCGGGGGTCTGCGGCTGACGCCGCTATTGCTGATCAAGCTCGCCGTGCTGCTGGCTGTGGCGCTGTGGCTGACCAACATCGCCAGCAATTTCGTGGAAAGCCGGATCACGCGATCCGGCGACCTGACGCCGTCGATCCAGGTGCTGCTGGTCAAGATGATCCGGCTGGCGCTTATGGTCTTTGCCGTCGCGGTCGTGATGAGCGCGGTCGGCATCAACCTCTCGGCGCTGGCGATCTTTTCCGGTGCTGCCGGTGTCGGCATCGGCTTCGGCTTGCAGAAGATCGTCGCCAATTTCATCAGCGGCATCATCCTGCTGGCGGATAAATCGGTGAAGCCGGGCGACCTTGTCACCATCGGCGACAGTACGGGACGCATCAGCGCGATGAAGACGCGCTATATTTCAGTCGCCGCCGGCGACGGACGCGAATTCCTGATTCCCAACGAAGACCTGGTGACGCAGAAGGTCGTCAACTGGACCTACACCGACAAGAATACCCTGGTGAAGGTCAATTTCGGCACCAATTATGACGCCGATCCGCGGCTGGTCTGCAAACTGGCGCTCGACGTCGCGGCAGCGACACCGCGCGCCATCAAGGGCAAGCCGCCGAACTGCTTGCTGGTGGAATTCGCCGAGGCCGGCATGAAGTTTTCCCTGACCTTCTGGATCGCCGACCCGGACGGAATGGACAATGTGAAGAGCGAGGTGATGCTGTCGCTATGGGAGCTCTTCAAGCACGAGGGCATCCGCGTGCCCTATCCGGTGCGCGAAATCCGCATCCGCGGCGGCGCGCTGCCGGTGGAGACCACGGTGGAGGTTCCGAGCTGATGTCGATGCGCTTTGCGGCTGAATTCACTGAGGGATTCCTGCGGTTCCGGCCGAGGCAGCCTTGGCTTGCTACTCACCGCCCCGATCATTAAATTAGGGCTGCAAATCACCCCTTCCCGCCCAGACATGACCAGCCCATGAGCTATATCGAAGCCTCCGATACCTCCTTACGCAAAACCGGGCAGATCAAGCTGCATGGGCCGAGCGGCTTCGCCGGCATGCGCAAGGCCGGCGCACTGGTGGCCAAATGCCTCGATGAACTCACCGATATCGTGAAGGCGGGCGTACCGACTTCGCGGATCGACGATTTCGTCCGCGACTTCGCCTTCAACCATGGCGCTTACCCCGCTACCCTGATGTATCGCGGCTATCGCTATTCGACCTGCACCTCGATTAATCACGTGGTCTGCCACGGCATGCCCGGCGACCGGCTGCTGAAGGAAGGCGACATCGTCAACATCGACGTCACCTTCATCGTCGAGGACTGGTATGGCGATTCCAGCCGAATGTATGCGGTGGGCCCAATCGCCCGCAAGGCTGAACGGCTGATCGAGGTGACGTATGAAGCCATGATGCGCGGCATTGCCGCGGTGAAGCCCGGCGCCACCACCGGCGACATCGGCCACGCCATTCAAAGCTTCGTCGAGCCGCAGGGCATGAGCGTGGTGCGCGACTTCTGCGGCCACGGCCTGGGCCGCATGTTCCACGACGAGCCCAACATCATTCATATCGGCCGGCCCGGCGAAGGCGTGGTGCTGAAACCCGGCATGTTCTTCACCATCGAGCCGATGATCAATCTCGGCAAGCCGCATGTGAAGATCCTGTCCGACGGCTGGACCGCTGTCACGCGCGACCGCTCGCTGTCGGCGCAATTCGAGCATTCGGTCGGCGTCACCGCCAATGGCGTCGAAATCTTCACGCTGTCGCAGCGTCACGCCGAGAAGCCGCCGGCCGCGGCATAATTCCCGAACGGCGGCTTTGTGCAATTTTCCGATTGCGTAGGGTGGGCAAAGCGCAAGCGTGCCCACCATTTTTATTTGCATCAAGACCTAAAGTCAGCCGGTGGCCTCCAATCGAGCTTTTCTGCGGAGGGCTTGCGGAGGGAGGCCGAAGGTCCGGACGAACGCACGACGCATGCGTTCGCGACCCGCAAAACCCGTCTCTTCTGCGACGACGTTCCCCGAGTGCCGTCCCTCCTCCATCATAACTCTGGCAGCTTCCAGCCGAAGCCGTTCAACAGCTTTTGCCGGTGACTGACCCGTTTCGGCCAGAAAGGCGCGGCTGAACTGACGCGGGCTGAGCCGAGCGACGTCCGCGAGTTCCTCAACCGAAAGGCTGCTCTGCAGGTTTTGGCGGATGTGGGTCAGGACCAAGTCGATGCGATCAGATTTTGGAACCAGGTCAAGGAGTGCTGAATGCTGCTTTTGTCCGCCTATCCTGCGTTGGTTGATGACCAGAAGCTTGGCAACCGCTTTCGCGACTTCGGGACCCATGTCTTTATCGATCAACGCCAGAACAAGGTCGATCCCCGCGGTCATTCCAGCCGACGTCCAGATCGGACCGTCATTGATGTAAATCCGGTCCTCCTCCATCCTGACATCCGGAAACCGAGCCCTGAAACTGGCCGCTTGAATCCAATGCGTCGTCGCACGTCTACCATCAAGAAGTCCGGCTTCAGCAAGAACAAACGCCCCGTTGCAAAATGAAGCGGTGCGCCGCGACTTCTTGGCAGCTTCTTGGACGAACGCGATCAAGCTTGCGGTCGACGGGGTCATTTCAAACGCCGTGATCGCGCCCACAATAATGGTATCAAAGGCCGGATCTCCAAATGCTTCGGTTTCAACAGTCAAACCGCAGGAAGATCGAACAGGACCACCATGTTCCGACAACAGGTGAAGGTCATAGTGGGGCGGGGCCGGCGGCGGTTTCGCGAGTTCGAATGCAGTCATTTCGAACGCCGTCAGTGGCGCGAGGCTCAACAGCTGGAAATCGTACGGGACAATGAGACCCACCCGATGCATGGTTGCTCCTAACCTCAGAAATGGGTTTGATAACCCAGACTCGTGGCGTCTACGAGGCATATTCTGACGTCGAACACCCATCTGCTGCCGCGCGAGCCGGATAGCCGGATAGAAGACAGGTTGTCCTCGAAGACGGCCGTATGGGTACATCGATTACCGAATTCCACATACCCCGCATCGGCTGTCCCTCAGCCGGCGGCACCGCCGAGCAGAGGCTGCCGCCAGGACCGTGGCGATCAGGCTCCCTGAACGATCATGTCATAAATGGTGGCAAAAACGACCTACGCCGAAACCGCTCGACCCGCTAAAGATCGGCGGTGAGGCACAGGTCTGGATTTACCTGGCGGATCATTGGTTATTCCCGCGAAGAGCTGAGTACGTGAGATTGCAACGCTTCCGGATCCGATCGAGACGGTATGAAGCGACCGGCACGTAACGCGCCAGCAACAGCGAACAATCGCCAGCGTACTACTCGAACACTTCCTCAATTAAGTAGTCAGGATTAAATATGCTTCTGGGTCCTATAAAGTTTTCCGAGCATCTTGTCCCGCGGGGAGAAGGAAGAGTCTACGCGCGCGACTACGCAGGCGCCGTCCCCGCCTTTGTGCTCATGCACGGCTTCCCCGATAACTTGCGCATCTGGGACGACCTGATCCCCTACCTGGTCGCCAGCGGACGGCGCGTCGTGACGTTCGATTTCCTGGGCTTTGGCGCCTCGGACAAACCCGCCGGCGCCGCCTACAGCTTTAAGCAGCAGCTGGGCGACCTTGAAGCGGTCGTCGAGCGTCTGGGCCTGGGGAAGATCGTCCCGGTCGCCCACGATTCTTCCGGGATGGCGTCGATCAACTACGCGCTCGCGCACCCCGCGGCCGTCGACTCCGTGATCATGCTCAATTCAGCCTATTGCGAAGACTCCACGGTTCTTTGGCCCGAGATGATCACGCTCTTCGCGACCGAGAGCCTCCATGAACTCGCGATGGCCATCGCCCAGAGCCCCGAGCAGTTCGGCTGGCTGCTGACCTGGCAGCAGCGGAAATTCCAGGACCCGCTTCCCGACGCGCAGAAGCCTCATTTCAACACGTTCCTGGGTCCACTGATCAGCGAGAACTTCACCGCCCAGCCTGGCGCGGGTCCGGCATTTGTGCAGCTGGCCGCGCAGTTCTTCGATGAACACGCCCGAAACGCCAGGCATCTGCCGGAGCTCAAGGCGCTCGACGTTCCGGTCAAGCTCATCTGGGGACAGTACGATCCCTACATCAGCGTGGCCGTGGCCGAGCGGCGCCAGTCTCAGCTGAAGAACGCCTCCCTCACCGTCGTGCCGGCGGGCCATTGGCTGCAGTGCGATGAGCCAGAACAAGTAGCCAAGGCGATGCTGTCATGACCCCCCGCAAGCTCGATACGATCGCCGCCGGCGTCGCCCACCTGACCAGGCTGGCCGGCCTGAGCGTCTTTGCCGCGGCACTCGTCGCGATGAGTCCGACTGGCTCGCTGGCCCAGTCAGCCGCACATCCCTCTAATCCCGGCGAAAGGAAAGATACAATGTACCAACAGATAAAACGAGGTGCCGACGTGGCCATATTCCCGCCGCTCGCTGCCGTCACCGTTCCAACGACCAAAATCCTGGCGATTGGTAACGTGACAGCCAAGGGAACGCCCGACGCGATCGGCGCCGTATTGCCTTTCGAAGTACGCGCGACCGTCCGTCTCCATCTGGCCGGCAAAATCGACCAATGGTTCTTCCAGAACGAGTCGTACGGCGTCGTCTTCATCATGAACTGCGCCACTGTTGCCGAAGCGCATGAGCTTTTGGAAAAGCTTCCTCTCGGTGTGGCTGGCATGATGGAATTCGAGCTCATCCCTCTCGGCCCTCTCAAGCCGCTTGCCGGGCTTCTGGGCGAATCTCCCCGCCCTTAATGCGAGGGTTCAGTAGTTCAGCACCGGTCGAGGGAAGCCGCCGGATCAATTATCGGACAATTCGCGGTTGCAAAACCTGGCCGACACGGCATGGTTGGCGCCGATGCCTGCGAAAACCAGCGAACCACAAGATCAGTCTACCGACACGCCGCATTATCTCGGCCACCGCGAGCGGCTGCGCGAGCGCTTTCATGGCGCCGGGCCGGATGCCTTGAGCGATTACGAGTTGCTGGAGATGGTGTTGTTCGCCGCCCAGCCCCGGCGCGACATGAAGCCGCTGGCCAAATCGTTGCTCAAGAAATTCGGCTCGTTCGCCGAGGTCATTCACGCCCCCGAAGCGCGGCTGCGCGAGGTCAAGGGTGTGGGCGACGTCACGGTCAACGGATTGAAACTGATCGCGGCCGCCGCCAGCCGCATCGCCAAGGGCGAGCTGAAGGCGCGCACCATGCTGTCGTCATGGAATGACGTGATCGACTATTGCCGCACCACGATGGCATTCGCCGACAAGGAACAGTTTCGCATCCTGTTTCTCGACAAGCGCAACCAGTTGATCGCAGACGAGGTGCAGCAGACCGGCACCGTTGACCACACGCCGGTTTATCCGCGAGAAGTGATCAAGCGCGCGCTGGAGTTATCGGCCACCGCGATCCTGCTGGTGCACAATCATCCCTCCGGCGACCCGACACCATCGCAGGCCGACATCCAGATGACGAAGGCGATCGTCGATATCGCCACGCCGCTCGGGATCGCTGTGCACGATCACATCATCGTCGGCAAGAACGGCCACGCGAGCCTGAAGGGATTGAAGCTGATCTAAGATAAGTCGCGAGATCAGAAGCGATCGCAGGCGCCGGATCATAATGACATCGCTGCGCAGCCGCCTCAGCAGGTCTTCTTCGCAACTGTTGTCCCGGATTTACGAAGAGAGCAACGCATTACTTGGATACCTCTAGCAGAATTTGGACTCCCGCGGTCTGAAAAAATGCTCGGGCACGATCGAGGGGGTTGGTTCAAAAAATCGGGAAGCTCGGGATATTTTGCGCCCTTCCGGTGTTTTGTTGGCAGCGACCAAGCCCCACCGCCTGGACGGCGATGGCAATGCGCACCTCAGAGCGTTGGCCAATACGCTCTGCGCAATGTCGCCAAATAACTGTCTCCAATGCGCAACGTAGTCTTGAAAGGGAGTGCAGAGATGAAACACCTGTTAGCCTCTCTCACAATCGGCGCCTGCCTGCTGCTTCCATCAGCGGGCGTAGTGTTGGGCGCCGGTCCGCCCACCAAACCTGCCCAAAATCTGTTACTTGTTATGCCGTTATTTGTACCGGGCTGCCCCGTGGTCCGAATCCCCATACGGTTACAGGGACCACGGGGCAGCCCGGTACAAATAACGGCATAACATGTAACAGTACTACTACCGGCGGCGTTGTTATCGGCGGCGGGCCGGGCGGCTCCACCAGCGGGAACGGCTCCGCGTTCAATACGGGAACGTCGACCACCCCGCCCTTCCTGCCGACCCCCTATGCTGGGAACCCAGGCAACCCGACGGCGCCAGGGGGCGTCGGTAATCCTGCCCACGCCGTCGCCCAGTACGACGTCGCTTGCTTCCAGGCGCCGTAGCGCTGGGGTGTCCGGCATCAGGCGACGCGCCCTCGTTTGCCTCCGGTGGCCGTCGGGCCTAAGCCGTCCCGCTTCGAGAAGGAAATGCTGCTGTTTGCCAGGACCGACTGGGGCGGGAGGGCAGCTTTCAAAGTGCTGTCTAGAGACAGGTTCGGCTTGGATTGACCGATCCATTCACTTGGCGTCAACGCGTGAGTTGATGCCTCAGGCGGAACGGTCAATGGTTGAGATGGGATGACAGCCACATGCGTTTTGTCGTTGTGGCGGGTGTGCTCTGCGCGCTGATAGTCGGGTTAGGCTACACCTACAGCCAGGAAACCTCGGTCCCGACCTTCCTCACCGCCCCGGTCGAGCGCGGCAGCATCTCTACGTTGGTGAAGGCCAGCGGCACCGTCGAAGCCGTCGTAAGCGTCGATGTCAGCTCGCAACTGTCAGGGCGAATTGCGGAGGTGTTCGTTAATTTCAACGATACCATAACGGCTGGGCAGCCGATTGCGCAAATCGATCAGGAGATCTTTGCCGCCCGCGTCAATGAAGCGAGAGCCGCCCTGAGAGTGGCGAGGGCTACTGCCGAAGTGCAAAAGGCAGCGCTGGAACGAGCGAAGGTCGCGGTAACGAATGCGCAGACTGCCGAGAAACTGGCGGAGGCTCAATCGGCCGCGAACAAGGCCAGGCAAGACGAAGCGGAGAGGGATCTCGTGCGAAAGCTCGAATTGGCACGCACCGGAAGCGGAACCGAGCGGGACTTAAGTCAGGTGCGGGCTCTGCGCGACGCGGGGGCTGCCGACCTGCGCGCCTCCCTCGAGCAGATCCAGATGAAAGCGCAAGCCATTGCGATTGCGGAAGCAGAGAACCACATGGCCGAGGCCAATCTCGAGAATGCACAGGCTGTTGTCGAGCAGCGGCAGGCGGCGCTTGATCAGGCACGACTTGATCTCGATCGTACCGTGCTCCGCGCGCCGATTGATGGAATCATCATCAAACGGGATGTCAATCCAGGGCAAACGGTTGCCGTCAGCCTCGAGGCCAAAACATTATTCAAGATCGCGAACGATTTGCGTGAGATGGAGGTCCACGGCAAGATCGACGAGGCTGATGTCGGGCAGCTGAAAGTGGGCCAGACGGCTCAGTTCACAGTGGACGCTTATCCGGATCGAATCTTCAGCGGACAGGTCCGACAGATCCGCAAGTCTCCCGAGGTCGTGCAAAACGTCGTCACCTATACGACACTTGTTTCCGCACCAAATCCGGACCTTTTGCTGTTGCCGGGAATGACCGCACAGCTCCGGATCGTGGTGAGCGATACCGGCGAGATCCTCAAAATTCCGAGCCAGGCGCTGCGGTTCCGGCCAAACGGCGCCGGTCCTGCGTCTGGTCCCCAGAGTGCGAACCAAGCCGCTTCCTCCAAGGCGTCCGCCTCGGTGTGGCTGGTCGGCGACGACGGGCAACCGAACCGGGTTCCCGTGAGGCTCGGCGCGAGCGACGATAACAGCGCAGCACTGCTGGAGGGTGCGCTTAACGAGGGCCAGCAAGTGATCATCGGGATTGCCAACTCACAGAAGCAAAGGGGCTATTTCGGCGTTCGCCTTGGATTTTGAAATTGGATTTTAAGATGCCGCCGCTGGTCCGGACCGTTGGAATTTCAAAACATTATCCCTCGGGGAGGACGATCATTCGTGCGGTATCAAACGTGTCGCTCTCGATCCAGCACGGCGAGTTTGTTGCCATCCGCGGCCGCTCGGGTTCGGGGAAGTCGACCCTGATGAATCTTTTGGGTCTTTTGGAACGGCCGGAATCCGGCGAATATGAGC
>Ga0209648_10003371_pt1 | contig 13401 bp, 8 predicted proteins | sample GraSoi2013_115cm_FD_185830 | JGI IMG/M metagenome (GOLD analysis project Ga0209648, IMG submission 185830) | Grasslands soil microbial communities from the Angelo Coastal Reserve, California, USA - Sample 9_17_2013_115cm (SPAdes) (version 2) | ecosystem: Environmental > Terrestrial > Soil >...
TTCTCGACGGCCTTCTTCAGGTCGTCATAGGTTTTCGCATCGTGCGTGTTGCTCTTGCGGAAAGCCAAAGCCTTGTCGTGAAGCGATTGCTGGATTTCCGCCAGCAAGCGCTCGATGGTGGCGGGCAGATCGGCGAGCGAGGCGCTGATCTTTCCTTCCCTGCCGGGGCGGTCGCGGCGCGCGAGAACAGCGGCTTGTTTGGCAACGTCCTTGGGACCCAGTTCCACCCGCAGAGGGACTCCGCGCATCTCCCAATCGTTGAATTTCCAGCCGGGGCTCTGGCCTTCGCGTTCATCCAAAGTGACGCGAATGCTGGATTTGACCAGCTCGCTCTTCAGTTTGCGCGCGGTGTCGAGGACGGACGCCTTTTCCTCGTCCGTCTTGAAGATGGGCACGATGACGACCTGATAAGGCGCAAGCTTCGGCGGCAGGACTAGGCCCTGATCGTCGCCGTGGACCATGATAATGGCGCCAATGATGCGCGTGGAGAGCCCCCACGATGTCGTCCAGCAGTGCTGCAACTGGCCGTTCTGGTCGAGGTACTTGACCTCGAAGGCTTGGGCGAAATTCTGTCCCAGAAAGTGCGACGTCCCGGATTGCAGCGCCTTGCCGTCGCCCATCATCGCTTCAATCGAATAGGTGACGTCCGCGCCGGCGAACTTCTCGGCTTCGGATTTTTTCCCGGGGATCACCGGAATCGCCGCGTCGTTTATCGCAAAATCCGCATAGATATCCAGCATCTGGCGTGTTTCCGCTTCCGCCTCTTCGCGCGTAGCGTGAGCCGTGTGGCCCTCCTGCCAATAGAATTCCAGCGTTCGCAGAAAAAGCTTGGTCCGCAATTCCCAGCGCACCACGCTGTTCCACTGGTTCATCAACACCGGCAAGTCGCGATAGGACTGGATCCATTTCGACCACATGTGCCCGATGATCGTTTCCGAAGTGGGGCGAATGACCAGGGGTTCGGCAAGTTCTTCTCCGCCGCCGATGGTGACAACCGCAAGCTCAGGCGAAAACCCTTCCACGTGGTGCTTTTCCTTGTCGATGAAGCTGCGTGGAATGAGCATCGGGAACGCCACGTTTTGATGGCCGGTGGCCTTGAACCGGCGGTCGAGCGCCTGTTGGATGTTTTCCCACAGCGCCCAGCCATAGGGCCGCACGATCATGCAGCCGCGCACCGGCGCGTAATCGGCCAGCTGCGCCTTCAGGACCAATTGGTTGTACCACTCGGAAAAATCTTGTGCGCGCGTAGGAAGCTTTTCTTCGGCCATGCGGCGGTTTGTCCGTTCCTCTCAGATGCAATAACTCAAGCTGAGTAAACTCAAAAGCGTATCGGACGCATGCCAGCGTGTCAACGCATGCTCCGAAAAAGGAAGACCTCTTCACGGTCTTGCGGGCCTTGTCGCACGGCATTACAATGCCACTAGTTCTACGCGAACGTTTTCCAGTTCGTGTCCGGCCAGCGATGTTCCCCCGAAGGAGAAACCACGCCATGAAACGCATCACTTTGACTTCCTTGCTGATTCTTTGCACTGTGCAAATCGCTTCCGCACAAGACTGGGCGCGCGCGACCCTCGAAAAATCTTCGCGCCATCGCGAGTGGGTCACCGTTAAGCACGGTGGCCGCTCGGTCGAAACGTTTGTCGCCTATCCCGAATCCAAGGGCAAGACTCCCGTGGTTCTGGTCATCCATGAAATCTTTGGCATGACGGACTGGGTGCAGGATCTGGCGGATCAGGTGGCCGCCGCAGGTTACATCGCGGTCGCCCCCGATCTTCTTACCGGTATGGGCCCCAACGGCGGCCGCAGCACCGATTTTGCGGAGGGCAAAACGATGGAAGCCGTAAGCCATCTGAATCCCGACCAGGTAACCGCGGATTTGAATGCCGCAGCGGACTATGCCCTCAAACTTCCGGCCGCGAATGGCAAGCTCTACGTTGTTGGATTCTGTTGGGGCGGCAGCCAATCTTTCCGGTTCGCAACCAATCGCGGCGATCTGGCGGCCGCTTTTGTTTTCTACGGCGCGCCCCCCGAGAAAGACGCGATGGCGCGCATCAAAGCGCCTGTCCATGGCTTCTATGCCGGGAACGATGCACGCATCACCTCGACCATCCCAGATACCATCACTCAAATGAAGGCGGCCGGCAAATCCTACGACCCCGCAACCTACGACGGCGCAGGACACGGCTTCATGCGCGCTGGCGAAGCCCCCGATGCGAAAGACGCCGACAAGAAAGCCCGCGCCGACGCCTGGGTCCGCTGGAAGAGCTTGCTCGCTAAATAGCGTTGAACGCCGCGCTGCGTCGGAAGGAATCGTCTGTCCCAAATCAGGGCTCGCACACCTCCGGTAGTCGGCCCGCAAAATTTTCCTTGACTTCCCGCTATGCTGTGATACACTTAATCCTGTAGATAACTCCATGTGGAGTGCGGGAGCTTGCTCCCGCTTTTCTTTTTACGCCAGTCATTTCGTCGTTTACTATTCCAAAGCAGCCATAATCGCGTCCTTTAGAATCAATCACTTACGAAATGCAATTTTTGTAACTCTTTTGTTTTGATATTCATACAAAATGGTGGGGTAGGGGGTGCACCCCTTTGTATCCCGACCTTCTCTCCCAACTCCTTATTTCGACCGTGCGGCCGGTCCTGGCGGTACATTATGTCTGCTTCTGTTCGAGTTCCGCCCAGCGCGCGTAGAGCGACTCCACCGATTTCTGCGCTTCGTCCAATTGGTTGCACGCGTTCTGGAGACTCATTCGATCGCTGGTAATTGCAGGATCTTCCAGTGCGGCGCGCTTGGCATGCAGCATCTGCTCGGCTTCATGGATGCGGCCTTCGATACCAGCGAATTCTCGGGCTTCGGTATACGACAGTTTCTTTTTGGCAGCCGCACGCGGAGCATCGTCCCCTGCGGAGCGAGGGCGCCGGTTTCCGTCCGCTGATTTGGATGCGGCCGTTGCCAACTGTGCGCGCTGCCAGGTTTCCCATTGCGAGTAATCCGCAAAACGCTCCGCCGCGCCAAAACCGTCCAGTCCGACTACGACAGTCGAGACGCGATCCAGCATGAAGCGGTCGTGGGTCACCAGCACCAGCGCCCCGCTATATTCGAGCAAGCTCTCTTCCAGAATTTCCAATGTGGGTATATCCAGATCATTGGTCGGTTCGTCCAGCAGCAGGACGTCCGCGGGCTGAAGCATCAATTGTGCGATCAACACGCGGGCCCGTTCTCCTCCGGACAGCCGGCCAACCCGCTGATTCAAATTTTCAGCTGAAAAAAGAAATCGCTCGGCCCATGAAGCGACGTGGATCACGCGATCCTGATAAATCACCGCATCGCTGTCCGGCGCGAGCGCCCGGCGCAGCGTGATGTCCGGATCGAGTTCGCGATTCTGGTCGAAGTAGACAATTCGCAATCCCTCGGCGCGGCGGACCTTTCCGGATTCCGGTTTGATGTCTCCGCGCATCAGGCGAAGCAGCGTGGTCTTGCCGCTGCCGTTCGGACCGACCAGTCCCACTCGCATCCCGGACGTAACGCTGAAATGAATGTCCTTGAAGAGCGTGCGGCTGCCAACGCCGTAGGAAACCCCTTCGAGGGTGATGAGCTGCTTGGTCTTCCGGTTCGTCGCGGAGAAATCGATTTCGGCGCTGGACGTGCGGCTACGAGCGTTCATCTCCGCAAGTTCGCCAATCATCTCGTGCGCTTTATCAATGCGCGCCTTCGCCTTCGTAGCCCGCGCTTTCGGTCCGCGGCGCAGCCATTCGAGTTCGGTGTGAACACGGTTCTCCAGCGACTCTTGCCGTTTTTTCTGCGCGTGCAGATACTCTTCCTTCGCTTCAAGGAATGCGCTGTAGTTTCCGCCCACGCGCAGCGCGCCCTCCTCATAGGCCCGATTGAGTTCCACCATTTCGTTTGCGACGTTCTCCAGAAAATAACGGTCGTGGCTGACCACCACGCACGCGAACGCCGCGTTCTGCAGAACCGATTCAAGCCATTGAATCCCCGCGAGGTCCAGATGGTTCGTGGGCTCGTCCAGCAAAAGAATGTCCGGCGCCTGGACCAAAGCCTCGGCGATGGCCAGGCGTTTGCGCCAGCCGCCGGACAGCGTCGCGGCGTGCGCATCAAGATCGGTAAAGCCCGCGCGGCCCAGCGTTTCGGCAAAGCGCGAAGCGCGCTCGGCTTCGGGAACTGCGCCTCGTTCGAGAGCGGCTTCGACGACGGAACGAATCGTCACGCCTGGCGCAAACTCCGAAATCTGCGCGACGGTGCTCAGCCGCGTACCCTTGCGAATCGCCACATCCCCGCTGTCCGGCTTGACGCGGCCGATAAGCATCTCCAGCAACGTGGACTTGCCCGAACCATTCGGCCCAATCACGCCGATGCGATCCCCTTCCGAAACGGTAAACGAAATGTTCTGGAAGAGCGGGGCGGCGCCGTACCTTTTCGACAATCCTTGCGCGCTGATGATCGGAGGCAATTTTTTCAGTCTTCTCCTGTACATAGTTTAACCTTGAGAGTCGTGGCAGTGGAAACTTGGCAGCTGTCTGCTTCAGACTAAAGTGAGACTCGTTCTTGATTCGCAAATTTGACGCTGTGGTTCTTGGCGGCGGCGCCGCTGGACTCCTCTGCGCGATCCAGGCCGGCAAACGCGGGCGGCGCGTCGCCGTGCTCGAGCATGCCGATCGCGTCGGCAAGAAAATTCTGATCTCCGGCGGGGGACGCTGTAATTTCACCAACATTCATTGCCAGCCGGAAAATTTCATTTCCGCCAACGAACACTTCGCGAAATCCGCGCTGGCCCGCTACACACCGGCGGATTTCATCGCGCTGGTCGAAAAGCATCGCATTCCCTACCACGAAAAAACGCTCGGGCAACTCTTCTGCGACCGTTCCGCGCAGGACGTAACCGGGCTGCTCGAATCGGAGTGTGCGGCGGCAGGAGTGGGAATTTTTCTGCAGAGCCGCATCCGCCAGGTGCAACGCACCACCGAGTTCGTAGTGCGCACCGAATCCGGCGAATTTCACGCGCCGGTCCTCGTGGTTGCGACGGGCGGACTTTCGATCCCCAAAATGGGCGCAACGCCGTTCGGCTACGAACTGGCGCGCCAATTCGGATTGAAAATCGTGCAGACCAAGCCCGCCCTTGTGCCCTTCGTCCTTACCGGCAAGGATCGCAGCCGGTACTGCGACTTGGCAGGCGTCTCGGCGGAAGTAATCGCGCACGCCAATCATCACGCCTTCCGTGAAAAAATGCTGATCACTCATCGCGGCTTGAGCGGCCCCGCGATACTGCAAATTTCCTCGTACTGGGAAAAGGGGCAGTCGATTCGCGTCGACCTCGCCCCGGATCGCGAGATCACCGCGACGATTCGCGCCGCGAAAGTTCGCAATATGGCAGCGGCGCGAACGGCTTTCCAGGGAATTTTGCCCAAGCGACTCGCCGAACGCTGGTTGGAAGACCATGCCCCCGCCGCCTGGAACAACGACGCCCTGGCAAAGCTGGAGAAGCAGGCACACCAGTGGGTGATCAAGCCTGCGGACACCGAAGGCTACGAAAAGGCAGAAGTGACGGCAGGCGGCGTCGATACCGCCGAATTGTCGAGCAAGACGATGGAGTGTCTGAAGGTCAAAGGATTATTTTTCATCGGCGAAGTCCTCGACGTCACCGGCCATCTGGGCGGATTCAATTTCCAATGGGCGTGGGCGTCGGGTGCGGCGGCAGGACGCGCTTTATGAGGGAACTGGTGCGCGACGAGCGCCCGCACGCGCCGGGACGGCCGGACTCTGCGCCGCTCTTGCGTCCTGGTCGGCCACGAATTCTTCGTACGTACCCTTGAAGTCCTCGATTTTTCCGCCGTGGAAATGCCAGATGCGCGTCGCGACTTCGTCGATGACGTCATGGTCGTGCGTGACCAAGAGCACCGTCCCGTCATACCGCTGCAAAGCGATGTTCAGGGCGTTGATGGATTCCAGGTCGAGGTGGTTGGTCGGCTCGTCCAGCACCAGAAAGTTCGGCTTCTGCAGCATCAGCCGGCAAAAAATCAGCCGCGCGGACTCGCCGCCGGAAAGCGCTCGAGTCGGCTTCAGCGCATCTTCGCCGCTGAATAGCATCTGCCCCATCAATCCGCGCAGCTCCTGCTGCGAGGCAGAAGGGTCGAATTGCCACAGCCAATCGATCGCCGTCATGCCTTTCGTGATGGATTCGCCGTGGTCCTGCGCGAAGTAGCCCACCGCCACCTCGTGCCCCCATCTCACCTCGCCGCCATCGATCGGAAACTGCAGGTCCTTGTCCTCGATAAAACCCGGCGCGTTGCGAACCAGCGATTTCAGCAAGGTAGTTTTGCCGGCGCCGTTGCGGCCCATCAAGGCGATCTTTTCGCCGCGCACCACGCTCGCCGAAAATTTCGGTATCACCTTCAAACTTTCGTACGATTTCTCAACGCTCCGAATCTCCAGCGGGTGCTTCCCCGAATTTCTCTTCATATCAAACTTAATAAACGGCCGCTGGATGTTGCTCCGCGCCAGCTCCGTCGTTTGCAAGCGCTCCACTTCTTTCTTGCGCGAAGTCGCCTGCGCCGAACGCGTGCCCGCGGAAAACCGCGCGATAAATTCCTGCAACTGCGCGATTTTTTTCTCGCGATTGGCGTTGTCCGCTTCGATGCGCCCGCGAATCTGCGTCTTGGCCACCACCATATCGTCGTACCCGCCGACGTACATGATGATGGTCTCGTAATCGATGTCCGCGGTGTACGTGCACACGCTGTTCAAAAAGTGTCGGTCGTGCGAGATAACGATCAGCACGCCTTCGTAGTCGCAAAGATATCTTTGCAGCCAGTGCACGGAATCAAGATCCAGGTTGTTCGTAGGTTCGTCGAGCAGCAGCGCCGTGGGATTGCCGAATAGTGCCTGCGCCAGCAGCACGCGCACTTTCTGCCCGCCCTGCAATTCGCCCATCTTGCGCTCATGCAGCGAAGCTTCCACGCCAAGTCCGTCGAGCAGCACCGCGGCATCCGCCTCCGCCGTATACCCGCCCTCTTCACCGACGATGCCTTCGAGTTCCCCAAGGCGCATCCCATCCGCATCCGTCAATTCGTCATGAGGCTTGGCGTACAGCGCGTCGCGCTCTTCGAGCGCCTTCCACAGCGACGCATTTCCCATGATGACCGTGTCGATGACGCGATATTGATCAAACGCGAACTGGTCCTGCCGCAGAACGCCCATCTTTTTCGGCCGGGTAATCGAGCCGCTGGTCGAGTCGATCTCCCCCGTCAAAATCTTCATGAAGGTGGACTTGCCGGCGCCATTTGGCCCGGTGACGGCGTAGCGCCGTCCCGCCATAAAGGTGCACGTCACGTTCTCAAATAGGACCCGTGGCCCGAACCGCATGGTGATGTTGTTGACCGAGAGCATAACCTTCTAATTGTAGCGCGAATTCGCAGTTCGTGCTCGCGCCCCGCGACCAAACGATATTGTCTACGATTGATTTTTCATCAGCGTGGTAGGAATAAAGACAATTTCCGCGCCAGCAACGCGCTTCAAACTGTGCGCTGCTGCCCCACCCTCATGGCAAGCCGAAAGTAAGCAGCGCCGACCCTGCCGCGACCGCCACGTATTGTTTCCCGTCGATCGCGAAGGACATCGGCGACGAATACACCGACGCGCCGCACTGGAAGTGCCAAAGCGCCTTTCCCGAAGCAGCTTCGAGCGCGATGAAATTTCCCTCGGCGTCACCCGTGAAGACGAGTCCGCCTGCCGTGGAAAGCGCCCCGGCCCACGTCGGCGAGGGATGCTTCCATTCCCATTTCATTTTTCCCGTGTTCGGATCGATGGCCCGCAGCGCGCCGGTGAACGGCGCCGCATCGTCATTCGGAAAATACGCGCTGCCATAGTAAGCGTGTCCCGCTTCGTACGCCTGCGGCGCGGTACTGAAAATGTCGCACTGCTCCCGCGCCGTAACGTAGAAGAGCTGCGTTTGCGGATCGTAAGTAGGCGACATCCAGTTCGTCGCGCCCGCCGCGCCCGGGCAAACGCGATTCCCTTCCAGCGTCGGCGAAGCGTCCTTTCGCGCAACGGGAACTCCGTTCGCATCCTTCGAATCGCTCCAGGTCACTTTTGCGAAAGGGTTCGCGAACACCAGCTTTCCATTGGTGCGATCGATCAAATAAAAAAACCCGTTGCGATTCGCTTGCAGGATCAGGCGCCGGTCGCCCTGGTCAACCATGACGGGCACTTGCGTGGCGTCGTAGTCATGGTCATCATGCTTCGAAAATTGAAAATACCATTTGAGCTTTCCCGTCTCCGGATCCAATGCCAGCAGAGAATTGCTGTAGAGATTGTCGCCCGCGCGCCCCTCGCCGCGATTCGAAGGCGAAGGATTGCCCGTGGTCCAGAAAGTAGTATTGGTCGCGGGATCGTAAGTCCCTGTGATCCACGCAGGCGCGCCTCCGATTTTCCACGAGTCGCCTTCCCACGTTTCGTGCCCAGGCTCGCCGGGACCAGGCACCGTGTAGAACCGCCATTTGCGCTCGCCCGTCGCGGCATCGTAAGCATCAATGAACCCGCGAATCCCATATTCCCCGCCCGACACTCCGATGATCACGAGATTCTTGATCGCCAGCGGCGCAAGCGTGATGCTGTAGCCCTTGCTATAGTCCACCGTTGTAACGTCCCACACCACGCTCCCGGTCTTTGCGTCCAGCGCGATAACATGCGCATCGAGAGTGCCAAGAAAAACTTTGTCGCCCAAAATGGCCAGCCCGCGATTTACGCGCCCGCAACACGGCCGAATATCCGCCGGCAGCGCGCGTTGATATTGCCAGATCGGCCGGCCTGATCGCGCGTCGAGCGCAAACGCCCGATTGTCCTGCCCGGTGCCATAAAGAATGCCGTCCACAACCAGCGGTGTCGTTTCGAATTTCCCGCCGGCCATCGTCTGATAAGCCCACTTGGGGACGAGCCTCGCCGCATTCGAAGTGTTGATCTGCTCGAGCGCGCTGAACCGCCTCCCTGCGTAATCCCCGGAGTACATCAGCCAGTTCTGCGGCTCCTTCGCCGAATCCACCAGCCGCTGCGGCGTCACCTGCGCATGAAGCGAAGGCTCAGCACCACTTACCAGGGCCAAGAAAACCAGTGCTGAGACTAGTAGATGTGTCATTCCGAGCGAAGCGCGGAATCTCTCTTCGATTGCCCCGTTCATCGTTTCGCGTTTCATTGCGCACCCACCGCAAGCAAGTACGCGAGTACATCCTGCAGATCTTTATCACTCAATGTCTTCTGATCATAAGCCGGCATTAGTGATTCGCGGCTCTTCTCCAATGAGCGCAGCTTGTCTTTTTCAAAAAGGTGCAGATGTTCGCGCGTGTCCATCATTTGCAGAGTGAAATGATCTTCGTTCAGCACCACACCCATGAACTTCGTTCCCTCCGCGGTGACCACCGTGACCGTCTCGTATTCCTGCGAAAACTCTTTCATCGCTTCGGAAATGCCCTGCGCCAGCCGCCGGCTGGGATTGCGCACCGATTCCACCAGATAATCCGTCGAGCGCGCCGAACCTGTCGTGCTGAGGTCGGGTCCGAGCCGCCCTCCCTTCCCCTGAATCATGTGGCACGTGGAGCACGCTGCGCTCCCATAAAATAGTTCCTTCCCGTGCGCCACATTTCCCACGGCCTGCGCCGGAGCCTTCGCCTGCACGCTGCGAATGTAGCTGATCACCTGCCAGATCTCTTCCTCGGTCATGCCCACGCCCTGCTGTGTCGCCCCGTTCGGCGGCATCGCCGTCCCGGGAACACCTTCATTGATCGTGCGGAAAAGCTCGGCGTCGGAATTGCCGTGACGTTTCTGCGCGCGGCTGAGATCAGGTCCCCGGCCTCCGCCGCGCGCGCCCAACCCGTGGCAAAACGCGCAGTTCGCCCGGAATTGCGATTCGCCCAGCTTCGCGGCTTTCGCATCGCCGGCAAACGGATTCTTGTCCTGTGCGCGGAGCGCCATCGCCGCCGCGGCGCACGCAATCAGGACGGCGCACACGGATAAAAGAGGTAAATTCGACCGTCGCTGCCATAATTTCTTTCGCGGTAAATCCGTTCTAGGCGTGCACATTTCTTCGCCGTGCCCCCTTGGATTGGTAATGTTGGACTGAGTAGCGATTGCGTTTCATTCGAATGAGGCTGGATTCGCGGCCAATATACCATTCGTTGCGACCAAGCGGGTGAACTTCACGGAATTTTCATAAATGCGGCGGCGCGGTTCATGGCTCGAACGGCAGATTGCGATTCGCATCTGCCTCCGATAGAATCCCGCGCGTTGGTGCTTATGAGCGAATCCCTTGCCAAGCCGCGCATCGCCATTGGTTCCGATCACGCGGGATTCCCCGTCAAAGAAATCATTCGAAAATATCTGGAAGCAGCGGGATATGCAGTCGACGACCAGGGGACATCTTCAGAAGAATCCGTGGACTACCCCGATTACGGAAAGGCCGTAGGCGAACGTGTCACGTCAAAACAAGCCGATCTTGGCATCGCCGTCTGCGGCTCCGGCATCGGCATTTCCATCGCCGCCAACAAAATCCCTGGCATTCGCGCCGCCCTCGCCCACGACGTAATGACCGCGCGCCTTGCCCGCGAACACAACGACGCTAACGTGCTCGCCCTAGGCGGCCGCGTCGTCACCCCACAAGCCGCCGTCGAAATGGTGCAAACCTTCCTGGCCACCGCCTATCTCGGCGGCCGCCACCAGCGCCGCCTCGACAAAATCACCCAAATCGAGCGCGACAAAATGTAGGGTCGCGCTTCGGCGCGACCTGCTTTCTCGCTCTGTAGCCGTGGAGCTCTGTACCTTCTGCGCCGCCCCCAGTGAGCTCTACCCCTTTGTTTTCTTCTACTTGCAAAATCTTTCGAAGAAATAGGTCAACTTGCCAAATACTAGTACTGTAATAATAGTTGACGGATGGTATAATTAATGGTAGCATGGGTCGTGAATTTTCGAACCGACCTCCGCCGCAGATCTCGATCTCTTAATCTTCTCCCTCTTTCTCATTACATCCTTTCCTTTTTGCTTCCTCACCTCCTCTTTCCATCGTCACATGACGAAAAATCCGTCACCGCAAGTCCTTTGGAATCCGCATTTACAAACTGTGACGCCCGTAACCTCTTTAGAATGTGCTCTTACGCAAACTGCCGGGTGTCACTCGCTCTTTCTTCCCGCTTCTCACTCTTTGCGCCAAGAGTGATTCACAAGTCTTGTGCGTTCAAGCGCTTGCGCACTCTTTCTAAATACAGCCGCGTGTACCCCAACTCTGCCCATTCTGGAACTCGTTTCCTCACGAATCACGAAATTGGCTTTCGCGCACCCCATCCGATAAAATCGCCTCACTGCCTACGCCCTGCCGGCAAATGGACCGGGCAAATGAGGACTCACCATGAGTAAGACCACCGACGCCAATGACCGCATGAACCGCCCGCTAGACTCTGTCGATCCACAAATCGCCGGCCTCCTCCGCGAGGAAGCCAGGCGCCAAGCCACCGGCCTCGAACTCATCCCATCGGAAAATCTCGTCTCCGAAGCCGTTCTCGAAGCCATGGGAGGGATTTTTACCAACAAGTACGCCGAGGGCTATCCTGGCAAGCGTTACTACGGCGGCTGCGAATACGCGGACAAGGTCGAACAGCTCGCGATCGATCGCGCCAAAGAACTCTTCGGCGCGGAACACGCCAACGTTCAGGCGCATTCCGGCACCTCCGCAAACGTAGCCGTCTACATGTCAACCCTGCAAAAAGACGACGTGGTTCTGGGAATGAATCTTTCTCATGGCGGCCACCTGACGCACGGGCATCCGCTGAATTTCTCCGGACGAATGTACAAATTTGTCGCCTACGGCGTGAAAAAAGAAGACGAGCGCATCGATTACGACGAAATCGATAGGCTCGCCAGCGAGCATAAACCAAAAATGATCGTCGCTGGTGCGAGCGCCTATTCCCGCATCATCGATTTCGAGCGCATTGCCAAAGCCGCGAAATCCGTTGGCGCCCTCTTTTTTGTGGACATGGCGCACATTGCCGGACTCGTGGCCGCGGGCATCCATCCGAGCCCCGTGCCGCACGCGGATATCGTTTCAACGACAACGCATAAGACATTGCGCGGCCCGCGCGGCGGGTTGGTTCTCTGCAAGGCGGCGTTTGCCAAGGAACTGGACAAGCTCACGTTCCCCGGAACGCAGGGCGGCCCGCTGGTGCACACCATCGCCGCAAAAGCAGTCTGCCTGAAAGAAGCCATGGAGCCGTCCTTCAAGGAATACCAGAAACAGATAGTGGCCAACACGAAAGCCATGGCCGCCGCGGTAGCAAAGCACGGGTTTCGCATCGTCACTGGCGGCACGGACAACCATCTGTTCCTGATCGAAGTGCACTCGCGCGGCATTACCGGTACGGACGCCGAAAAAGCCCTCGACCGCGCAGGTATTACCGTCAACAAGAATTCAATTCCCTTCGATCCCCTCCCCCCGATGAAGGGTGGCGGAATCCGCCTTGGCAGCCCCTCGGTGACCACGCGCGGCATGCGCGAACCGGAAATGGAAGCGATCGGCAGCTGGATCGCGGAAATTCTCTCGAACATCGGCAACACCGAGGTCGAGCAGCGCGTGCGCAAACAAGTGGCGGAACTCGCATCGCGCTTCCCGATTTATGAGGCGCGTTTGCGCGGCGGTCCAACGCGAACCGAACACGCCCATGTTTAGCCCAAAGGAGAATCCTGAGGGCTCAACATGAATATCCTCAAAGCGACGGCCGATTTCGAGCAATGGCTGGCCGGTCAACTCCCGATCATTCGCCAGGATCTCGCGCTCAAGCATCAGCACATGGCGGAAGCCGCGTTCCCTTTTTTCCGCGCCACGTTCTACCGCTGGCTGCAGCTCTGGCCGGAGCTTTGCCCGGATCTGGTGAAGGCCCCGCCAGTTTTGGGCGTAGGCGATCTGCACATCGAAAACTTCGGAACCTGGCGGGATGAAGAAGGACGCCTCATCTGGGGCGTAAACGATTTGGATGAAGCATGGCCCGCCGCGTACACGCTCGATCTCGTGCGCTTGACCACCAGCGTCTATGTTGCGATCGGCGAAGAACACCTGAGCCTTGCAAAGCGCGTGGCGGCCGAAGCGATCGAAGAGGGGTATCGAGACGCCCTGGCCGCAGGTGGCAAAGCGTTTATCCTGGCCGAAGATCATCGCTGGCTGCGGTTGATTGCTCTTGGCAAGCTGCGCGACCCCGTGCATTTCTGGAATAGGCTGGAGCATCTGCCCCCGTACACTGCCAAGCCACCGGAAGAAGTACGCACCTTGCTGGAGAGTTCGCTTCCATCAGCGGGGGAAGAATATCTGTTGAAAAGAAGAATCGCAGGGCTGGGTAGCCTCGGGCACCCCCGGA
>Ga0209648_10003372_pt1 | contig 13400 bp, 8 predicted proteins | sample GraSoi2013_115cm_FD_185830 | JGI IMG/M metagenome (GOLD analysis project Ga0209648, IMG submission 185830) | Grasslands soil microbial communities from the Angelo Coastal Reserve, California, USA - Sample 9_17_2013_115cm (SPAdes) (version 2) | ecosystem: Environmental > Terrestrial > Soil >...
AGTGGAGATAGGCGCGAGCGAAGTCGTGTTCTTTGCGGACATCTTCGGGAGTGCGTGTGCTGTCGCCTTTGCCCGAACTCGACCACCAGCCGACCGTAGTGTCATTGTCGTGCCCGCCGGTGCAGGCGACCAGATCGCGGCTGTAATTATGCGGGCGGAACGATGGACCCTGCGGATGGTTGCCGAACGTGAATTGCAAAAGACTCATGCCCGGCAGACCGAATTGCGGCCGCAGTTTTTCCACCAGCGAAGCACCCGAAGTCTCTGGCCGAATCTTACGGCAATAGTGCTGGACACTTCCCAATTGTGGGGTGTAGGCTTCTGCCGACCTATCGGCAGTTGCCGACATCATTCGCAGGGGGCCGATTGTGAAGAAAGTATTCGTGTTCGTAGTTCTACTGGTGTTGCCCATGCTCCCGCCATCAACTCAGGCAAAAGAGCATAGACTGACAGGAGATGAGGCAAAGATTCTCGCAGCAGAACTTCTAGCAATCCGCACAGTTTGCGTTATGCATCCGGAGATGGCGGACGGTACTCAGCTTTGTCGATCCCGACTAAATTTATCATGCTCGTGATTCGTCGAGCTGCGGTCACTGATTGAGAACACTGCCGCCTATCTTTGGGGGAGCGTCGCAACAACTCGTCTTCAGCTTATCCCAATTTTTGTTTTGGAGGTCTCATGGAGGCAAAGCCCCCAGTTCCCGCAGCGCAGTATGTACGCATGTCCACAGAGGACCAGCAGTATTCCATAGCCAATCAGGAGGCTACGATTCAGACATACGCGGAGAGCCATGGCTATGTCGTCGTATCGACCTATGCCGACGCCGGGAAGAGTGGTGTCGCGATCAAACATCGAAAGGAACTCCGTCGGCTCCTTCATGATGTCACGAGTGGCCGATCTCAATACAAGGCGATTCTTGTCTACGACGTGAGCCGCTGGGGGCGCTTTCAGGATGTTGATGAAGCTGCCCATTATGAGTTTCTTTGTAAGAGCGCTGGTATACCCGTACGCTACTGCGCGGAACAATTCGATAATGATGGATCACTGCCCAGTTCGATGATGAAAGCCCTGAAGAGAACGATGGCCGCTGAATATAGCCGTGAATTGGGAATTAAAGTGTCCGCGGGGCAGCGACGCCTCTCGCTCCTAGGATTCCGGGTTGTAGGAACCCCCGGATACGGGTTGCGACGCATGATCGTGTCTCCAGATGGGTGTAGGAGGCTTATCTTGAAAGACGGCGAGCGGAAGGCAATTAAGACGGATCGAACTATCCTTGTGCCAGGTCCCAAGAGAGAAGTGGACTGCATCCGCACAATCTTCGGGCTTGCTGACCTACGAAAGACTCCAAAGGAGATCGCGAGAGAATTAAATGCTCGACACATTCGCTACTCAAAGGGACGCCCATGGGATCACAGGTTTGTTTATCGAATATTGAAGAACGAGAAATACACTGGGTGTAATACATATGGGAAGACGACGCGAAAACTCTGTTCGCGCAGCCGAGGGGTGGAACGTCATCTTTGGATCACCAATCCCGATGCATTCGACTCGATTGTAAGCCGGGAAACATTTGATCGCGTTCAGAAGCTCATTGAAAGGAGAGCAACGCGGCCGAAAAGATCCGATGCATGCTTAATCCAAGGAATGAGAAGGGTCCTTGCCCGCGAAGGAAAAATCACCCAAACACTCTTAAAGGGAAGGGGGATATTCGATCACAGAACCTATTACCAGCGGTTCGGTTCAGTCATGAGAGCTTATGAATTGGCCGGGTATCTCCCGCCACCTAGAACGATAAAGTTCATTAATTCGCAGAGGCAGGTAAGGCATTTGCGGAATGACTTATACGCTCGACTCAAACAACTCTTTTCCAGCCATGTGAGATTCATCAACTTACCAGGGCAGAAGTTCCGGGAAGTCGTCGAAATAGACGGTTGCCTCAGGATTGCTGTTTATCTATGCCGAGCAGCCGACAGCACAAACGCCGGAGAACCTGGTTGGCTCCTGCGGGTGCGCTCTCTGGAAAGATACTTGCCGGCCCTGATCTGCACGATGGACCAATCGTTTTCGAAATTGTTGAATTTCTACGTACTTCCCCCAATTGGGGACAGTTTCCAGAAATACAAAGTGTTTCGGGAGAATCAACCTTGGTTGTCTGCCGGACGAAAACTGCGGAGGTTGGATGATTTTTGCGACCTTGCAAGAGAAATTGCATCCCACTTTGAAGACAGGGAACGCTATACTGCCGTGGACGACCTCCTTATGGCCGCCGACACCTCGACGATCATACTTGGCAAGACAGAAATCACGCTGGGACCCGTTGTTTGGAGGATGTTTAATATGTTGGCCCTAAACTCGGGGCATGTGGTTTCCAAGGATCGGCTGTCCGAAAAACTCCTCGATCCCACAAGCCTCAGTGTGTACATACACATTTTGCGCGTCAAGCTGGGTTCGCAGGCTCGGAAACGTATCCAGAGCGTGCCGGGAGTGGGTTACATGTATGTCTCACCCGACAACATCCCGAATAGCGGCTCGGAAGTTACTTCACAGTGACACTATTTGGAAGGCGGGCGGAGCGGGGTGCGGTCCAAGGAACACCAGCCTAGCCCTCAGAGTCCGTTGACATGAACACACTCTTGGGCGTGATTCTCTTCGGATCATCCTTAGCTTCGTAGAACAATTCGCCGTGGTTGAACCCGAAAGCAGGCATAAACGTGCGCGAGTAGTTTTGTATACGGGTGTCCATCCTTCACTGCTTGATTGACGTAATGGCTGCCCAAAGAAGTGGCGGTACAGCAATAGCGATACCGTTAGACCTCCAAAGAGCACAAAGCTGGCGTGCGTCGGCAGGAGTTCCGCCAGCACAGGACGAACGAAGAGCCCAACCTGCTTGGGCTCTTCTCCAATCCATGAGCCGGCTGCAGCCCGATAAATTCGGCGAGGCTGGGCAAGACTTCATGAAGGGAGAGGAGTGGTTGCGATGGGACATGTAGCATTTGCGATGCTCTTGCTGTCATTGGAGACTTTCGGACAGGCTTCCCTTCCCAATGAGGGAAAGGCCAGCCTGGTGGGCGCAGGCGGCGGCAGTCCGGCGGGAATCACTTACGCGACGACGGCGCAGAACTGGACTCAGACAATCTCGAGCAAGTTAACGGGCGGGACGCAAGCGAACGTGACTCTGGCTCCTTGTCCGACGGGAATCGATACGACAAGTGGAGCCGGCTATCAGGTTCTTATCTCAGGGGCCGGGAACAGCGAAGCAGTCAACGTAGTCTCTGGAAGGTGCTCTTCGGGAGCGCCGTCCGGGACGATTGCGTTTACTCCTCGCTATTCGTACCCGGCCGGAACGACGATCGGTTCGGCTTCTTCGGGACTTCAGGAGACGCTGAACGCGGCCTGCGGAATCGACGCGACCTCGTGGAAGAACAGCCAGTGCAATGTCACGATTCCGGCGAACGGTCCAGGGGCGCCGCATTCCATCAACACTTATCGCGTTCCTGGAACGATTTATCTGCACTCGAACCAATCGGTGCTCAGCGGCTATGGAGTTTCCCTGGACTGCATCGGACGCGGCGCTTGCTTGCAGGTTGGCGATCTCAAGAATTCCAACCACTTCACGAACAACACCGTCGCCGGGCTGAGCTTTCGCACACCGGTGAGTCTTGTGGGCAACGCGGCATTTGCTGGAGTCGCGATCACACAAACGCAAAGGACTTCCCAGGTTGCGACCATTACGACGGCCAGCGCGCACGGCTTTCGGGTCGGAGATATGGTGACGATCCTGTTGACTGACAGCAGCAGCTACTGGGGCGATGCGATAATCACGGCGGTGCCGAGCACAACAACGTTCCAGTATGCGCACTCTGGCGCTGACATCGCCGTGCAGGCAAGTCCTGGCGTAGTGGCACTGGCGTATGTGGCGGTGTTAGACAACGCTGTAAATACACACCTGATCGACATTTCCTACGATAAGGTGGGCGAGGGCGGCCAGTTTAATAACTTCTTCGATTTATGGGATGACGAGAACGCCACTATCGACCATTTTAATAACAACGCGATATCCCTGAACAACAATGCGAATTGGACGGGATCGTTTGTGTTCTCGGCAGGAAACCAGAGCACACAGATTGCTCCGGTCATCACGCTGCGTGACTCGAGCATCACAGCGAATTACTCGAACGGGGTGACGGTCTACAACTCAAATGGACTCTATGTCGAAAATACAGTGCTGCAGGCCACCGGTCCCTGGCAGGTGTATTCATCGAATTCTACGGGAAACTATCAGGGAGCTTACCTTAAGAACATCTATTCCGAGAGCAGCAACGCTCTAAACCCGCTATCTCCACCTCGGTCTCCTTTTCCCGGTCTTGGAATTGCCGGGTTGATTGCCGGAATATCGACCGGAGCGGCGAGTTTTCAGATTGCCGGGAGTGGCGGCACTTCGGGAGCGTTTGCCACGGGGGGAACTGGTTCTACGCCTTACACCTACTTCATTGTAGCGAATGATACGACCGCCGGTACGCAAACCTCTCCAATGCGGGTTCTCAGTTGGCGCTCTACTGGAAGCGACTCAATTCCGGTTCGTTGGCCCAGGGTGGCAAACGGAAATGATGCCATTACTTATGATGTGATTCGCATAACAACTCCGGTTGGAGTCGGGGCCATCTATCCCTACAATGGCGGATGTCTTGGTGGGTCAGGTGGAGCGTGTGGCTCGGTAGTAACGGCGCTTTCTCAAGCAACGGCATGTTCTGGTGGTTTGGTGTGTACTTATACAGATAGGGGATCATCGTCGACTGCCGCATACACGATCAAACAAGCCAACTACGCCGGGAACCTGAACTTCTGGCCCGGTTCGATTGTGTCAGTCAACAAGAGCGTCAAGGTAGACGTAGAAGCGGGAAATGTTGTAGGAGTGGGACTTAACGGAAATCCGCTTCAGGTTGCGAATCAGTGCTCGAGCTATGGAGCGGCATCGTCGGGAGGCTACACCGCATGTTTAGTGAGCGTGACGTCCTTCAATAACAGTGTTCCGAATCAGACGGCGACGATAGTGACTGATGGGACAGAGGCAGGCGGTGGCATGTCTCTATCCAAGGGGCGACTAAATTTTTCTAGCACAACGGGAGCCTCTATTGCTCCGCATCACATCATCACGCTGATCGATTCCCAGCCTGCCATGACTCAGTCAACGTCGGGGTATCGTCCGCCAGCGAGTGCGAATGATACGTGGATCGGAACGGATGTGCCGAGCGGGGGAGCGGGACTGAGTTCGGGGCAGCTTGCGTTTGGAGCCCCGGTTTCAATTACGAATTACATCCGTGCGACTGGGGACGGTGTGCATACGAATTGGCTGGAGCGGCTGACATCGAAGCAAAAGACATTCGCAGTGCCGGTGAGAATAATGGAGGGAGAGAGTTTCACTTTGGGGGACGGCTCCCCGCTCTCACAGATGAAGATGTACAGCCTTAAGAACATGCCCGCAAGCCACGTGCCTCCCCAGAGTTGCGTTGATGTAGTTGGGGAGGCAAAAGGACTCAGCAAATCGGATCAGATTACTAGCATCACCCCACCGGGGAGGTTAGGGAATCTGTCCCTTAACGCGTATGCGGCGGACGAGGGCACGATCGTCTTACATTTCTGCAACGCCAGCAGTTCCGAGGCGATCACGCCACCGGGGGCATACTCATTTCTGGCTTTGCACTAAGGTAAGATGGAACGCGAGTGGTGCGAACGAACGCCAAGCGCTCGAACCACGAGCGGTTCCTGGTCCCTATTTTCCAAGAAGTGGCTTCGTTCCGACGATGGTTGCCAGATCGTGTTCCTCGGCGAATGCGGCCATCATTTCGTTGGCACTAGCGGTGCGCACATACGATGCGCTTATGAAAACGGTCTTGGCCTAAATCCCCAGTCACAACCACGACGGACGTTTCCACAAAAGCGAACCTTGCAGACGGTGACTCACTTCCCCCCTGACGATCTTCGAATCACCCACGGCATCACCCACGCTCCTCGCGACTTCGCCGTATCTTCCAGTGTGTTTGGCAGTCTCACAGCTACCTTTGAAGTTGTTAGAAACACTGGAAATCCGAGTTCAGAAAAGGCTGCGCTCTACCGGTGATGTTCATCACGTCGCTGGCATGTGCACAAAAGCCGAGCGGATTCTTAACGAGGCTGCTCTGAAAGAAGTGGCGGTGAAAAGGAACGTCGTCGGCAAGAAGACGATCAGCGGGAAGACGGTGGGAGTAGGGAAGTGACAGACTCGAGAGAAAAGGCGGTGCGAGGACGCGGCGGTATTGCACGGCGCGCACTGGGAGAGCGTTCATGCGAGCAAGATTGAAGGTGCGCGGATTCGGAAAGTGTCGACGAGCTACTCGATGAAAGGACTTGCACGCTCATTGCGGCAAGGTCGTGCAGCGAAAACGTGATTCCTTCGGGCGACAGACATGGAGAGACTTGCAGCCTAGCGGCCCGGCTATGCCGCTCTGCCAAAGCGAGTGCCACCGCCTGCCCAGGGCTCAGCGCTCCTGCGCCTTGACGTTCGCGATCTGCCCCGCGAACGGGGTGAACAGTTTCCTTCAACACATTCCGGACCAGGAGCGGCGCAAGCGCGGGATTAGCTTCGAGCATGCAGGCAATCGCGCTGGCGACAATCGGCGCCGCAAAACTGGTTCCCTCTACATGCTGATAGTGCGGAGTGATCAGCTTCAATTCTGCGATGCGGCTGTTGGTGCCTGGATCCCGGCACTTGACGCAGTTCTTACCGTTCGATTTCCAGTTCCCCGTCCTTGGACTCAGGGACCGCTCGCGCGCTGACACTTTCCTTCTCGGGATCCAGCAGATCCGCTAGTAACAACCGAAGATTGCCGGGGTTAGTGGCGTATGCCAGGCCGGTTTCGGCATCGATCGCACCCTCGCGAATGAGCTTTTCGATTTCCCCATCGAAATGCTGCATGCCTTCGGTGTCGCCATCCCGCATAGCGTCCAGCAATGTTTTCCCTTCCTGCTCGCCTCTCTCCACATACTCGCGCGTGCGCAGGGTGGATTTCAGAATTTCAATTGCGGCCACTCGGCCGCTACCTTCCTTGCGCGGGATCAGACGCTGCGAAACGATGTAGCGGAAGCTCTTGGCAAGCCGGCTGTGAATGATCTTCTGCTCGGCCAGCGGGAAGACTCCCACAATGCGCTCCACAGTCTTCGCAGCATCAATTGTGTGCAACGTCGAGAGCACCAGATGACCGGTTTCAGCTGCCTCTAATGCGATTTCAATGGTTTCTTTGTCCCGCATCTCGCCTACTAGGATGGCCTTTGGGGCCTGACGCAGCGCGGCCCGAAGTGCGAGAGCAAAGCTCGGCGTATCACTGTGCAGCTCGCGCTGATGAATGACGCACTTCTTGTGAGGGTGCAGGAATTCGATCGGGTCTTCAATGGTAACGATATGGTAGGAGCGCGTCTCGTTGATCAGGTCAATGATGGCAGCCAGGGTAGAAGACTTTCCTGACCCAGTGGGTCCGGTGACCAATACGATGCCAGTTCGCAACTCTGTAATCGCCGCTAATTCCTGCGGGAGTTTCAACGCAGCAAAAGTAGGTATCGCGCCAGGGATGACCCGCATCACGATGGCGCAACTACCCCGCTGCATGAAAACGTTGACCCTAAAACGGGCGTTGCCTGGCAGACCATAAGAGATGTCGCACGCACCCTGCTCTCTGAGAGTATCCAGAGCGTGCTTGTTGTTGCCAATCAAGTCCGCCGCTATTCGTTGGGTGTGATCGGCGGTCAGCGACGGCAGACCCTGAACGCGCACCGCCAGCAGGCGTCCGTCCTGTTCAACGATGGGCGGCCGACCGGGCGAAAAGATCAGATCGCTGACTTTCGTTACGGCGCGCAGCATCGCACTCAACAATGCAGGTGTCGATGGCGGCGTTTCGGCGGTAATCGCAGGGGCAGCACCAACGCTGGTCGACACAGTTCCTCCTAAGCGTTCGTAACGGGTTGCCGCTCGATTATTACATGCGATGTACTTGGTAAATTGCACCACGGGCCAGGGCACTGTGACTCCGGTAACTAGCTTAGGCTCGGCATCCCATGTAAGCCTTGCATTACTCGTCCGATGTGAATGAGGGAGCTCAATGAAGTTTGTCCCCCCACTGTCCGGAACAATCCTGGTGGCAGACGATAACGCGTCCAATCGAGAGTTGTTAGAGGAACTTCTCACGGCGCAGGGGTTCACGGTCATTACTGCATCGGATGGAGCGGCTACGCTTCAGGAATTGAGCAGAACTCCGATCGACCTGGTCCTTCTGGATGTGATGATGCCTCACCTGAATGGGTTTGAGGTATGCGAGAAGATCAAGAACAACCCGGACACATATTTGATACCGGTGATCATGATTACGGCACTCTCGGACAAGCAGGATCGGCTGGAAGGCATCAAGGTCGGAGCAGATGACTTCTTGACTCGTCCTGTGGACCGGACCGAACTGCTCGCTCGCGTTGGCTCGCTTTTAAAGCTTAAACAGCGCACCGACGAACTGGAGCGCGCCGAGTCAGTCCTGTTCTCGCTCGCGCGGAGCATCGAAGGGAAAGATCCTTATACCCATGGTCACTGTGAACGCCTGGCAGAGTATTCGGCTCGGCTGGGAAAGCAACTCGGGCTTTCGGAGGATCAAATTACTGCGCTGCATCGTGCCGGAGTCGTGCACGATGTTGGAAAGATTGCGGTGCCTGATGCAATTCTGCTAAAGCCTGGTCCTTTGACCCCTGACGAATGGACAATTATGCGCGAACATTCCGTTGTTGGCGAGCGCATCTGCGCCCCACTGAAGTCCTTCCGTCTGGTGCTCCCCATCATTCGACACCATCACGAGAAGTTCGATGGCTCCGGATATCCAGATGGGCTACGAGGAGAAAATATTCCTGTTACCGCCAGAGTGCTGCAAATCGTGGACGTATATGACGCCCTGACCACGATAAGACCGTACAAGCCTGCCTTTTCCAGCACCGACGCCCTTCAAACGATGAAGCTTGAGGTAGGCAAAGGATGGTGGGATCCGCACATCTTTGACCAGTTCGAGCAGCTGGCCAGGAGCGGAAACGCCAATTTCTTATCGAGAGGCGCATCAGCCGGCAGCTAGCAAATCAAATCCTTACGTGACTCTCCGGGACGATGCGGATGATTCATTGACGGCGGGAAATGTCTGGCTACGAAATCCGCACACGACTAGAAGGACATGACCTCCGTAATTAGCAGTAACTTCGTTCCCCGTGTCACGATCATTCAGGTTCTGTGGCGGAAGTAGGTCATCACATGCCGGGAACAACTTTATCGGGAGCGGTCGCATTCGCTTTTACGGGATATTTGCGATTCGGGGCAATCGTGAGGAAAGTACTACCCCTGCTGTTACTCGCTGGATTCGTTCCCGTCAGCTGGGGCGATGCCGCCGAGAATAGTGAAACGACCGGAAAGCGTCTCACGCAAGTGAGCCTGGAACAACTGGGCGAAATCGAAGTTACTACAGCTTCCAAAGTGCCCGTAAAAGCGATCCGAACGCCGGCGGCGATCTACGTCGTTACCCAGGAGGACATTCGGCGTTCAGGGGCGACAAGCATCCCGGAGGCCCTGCGCTTTGTACCCGGGGTCGAGGTCGCGCGGATCGATTCCAATACATGGTCTTTGGGGATGCGCGGATTCGGAAGCTCCCTATCCCGATCTGTACTGGTGCTGATCGACGGCCGGAGCGTTTACACGCCGCTATTTGCAGGTGTCTATTGGCAGGTCCAGGACACACTCCTCGAGGATGTTGAACGAATCGAGGTCATCCGGGGGCCGGGCGGGACCATCTGGGGTGCAAATGCCGTCAACGGCGTGATCAATATCATCACCAAGAACGCCAAAGATACTCGTGGAATGCTCGTGTCCACCGGCGGTGGAAACCTCGACCAAGGCTTCGCCAATTTCCGGTATGGCGCCGGGAACAACGAGAGCTTTAATTACCGGATCTACGGAAAGACCTTCATTCGAGGCCCCGAGTTTCATCCAGATCGCCATCAATTCGATGACTGGCGGATGGGCCAGGTAGGCTTCCGCGCTGACTGGGATCTGCACAAGCATGACACCCTGACGCTTCAAGGCGACCTCTACAACGGTGATGCAGGACAGCGTGTGGGCATTAACAGTTACTCTCCACCGTACATGGCGAATGTGGAACAGAATGTCGAGCTTGGCGGTGGTAATCTGCTAGGCCGTTGGAAGCGGGTGTTGGGCGAAGGATCCGACATTCAGCTGCAAACCTATTACGATCGCACAAACCGGAAACAGGCCAACTTCGCCGAGTCTCGCGATACCTTTGATATTGATTTCGTCCATCGCTTCGCCCTGCCGTTCCGGCAGGACTTTCTGTGGGGGGCCGGAGTTCGGCTGAGTTCGGGAAATACTACCCAGGTTGTTCCCACCGTCGCGTTCACGCCGAATCACTTCACGGACAAGCTCTACAGCGCGTTCGTCCAGGACGACATTGCAGTTGTTCCGAATGAGCTTTCGTTAACGTTCGGATCGAAGTTCCTGCATAACAGTTACTCGGGTTTTGAGGTCGAGCCGGGCGCGCGAGTCCTGTGGACGCCGAGTCCCCAACAAGCTGTCTGGGCGGCCGTTACTCGCGCTGTGCGCACCCCCTCCCGCGTCGAAGAAGATCTCCAGCTCACTGGACTGTTCGTGCCCGATCCGCTGACCTTTTACCGCATTAGCGGTGACAGAAAATTCTCCTCGGAAAACTTGCTGGGCTACGAAGTCGGATACCGGAATCTAGTGAAGCCAAGATTCTACGTAGACTTCGCAGCGTTCTACAACAACTACGATCATCTTCTGAGTATTGAGCCGGGGGCGCCATATTCGGAAACCTCGCCGCCTCCGCCCCATACCGTCGTCCCGTTCTTTTTTCGCAACGGACTGTTAGGCAAGACGTCCGGGTTCGAGATCGCGCCGGATTGGACGCCCAACGGCTGGTGGCGTTTAAGGGGTTCCTACTCATATCTGTATATGGACCTGAAGAAACACAGCGGGAGCGTGGATACTACAACGGCGGGTTCAACGCAGGGTTCAAGCCCCCATCACCAAATAGTGGTCCAGTCTTCTTTCGATTTGCCCAAGAGACTGGAGTTTGATCAGACCCTTCGATATGTGAGCGCCCTACCGGCACAGCGAGTGGGAGCCTACGGAACAGCAGATGTGCGGTTCAGTTGGCGCGCTGGTCACTCCTTGGAATTATCCGTCGTAGGACAGAACCTGTTACAACCGCATCACGCGGAGTTCGGCGGTGATCCCGGGTCCCTCGTCGGGATGAGGCGAAGCGTCTACGCGAAGATGACCTGGCGGAACACGGCGGATTGATATTCATGGAGCCCGTTCAGGACACAGAATCCGTCCGTCCTATCTCCCCAGGTGGCAAACCGGGGCGTACCGCGGCCTTCCGGCTTCGGCTCACGGTGGTGGTACTGGTTTGGGCATTGGTTGGCTTCCCTTGCTCGTGGGCTCAACGTCCGAAGCCTAGCGACTATCAAGTAAAAGCTGCTTATCTCTACAATTTTGGCCGGTTCGTCGAATGGCCTTCTGAACTTACCACAGCCAAGAGCGGACCCTTCACGATCTGTGTTCTAGGCCAGGATCCCTTTGGATCAACCCTCGATGCAACGCTGGCGGGCGAAACCATTGCCGGCAAGAATGTGATCGCCAAGCGAATCTCAACTCCACAGGAGTCCGTTAACTGCCAGATTGTTTTCCTCAGCGCCGCGGAGGCCGGCCGGCTTAACAAAATCATGGAAAGTCTGGACAAAGTGGCGGTTTTGACCGTCAGTGACATGCCCCAGTTTGCACAGCATGGTGGCATGATCCAGTTTGTCCTGGAAGGGAACCGAGTCCGCTTCGAGGTCAACCTGATCGCCACCCAACATGCCGGCCTGACACTTAGTTCCGATCTGCTCAAGGTGGCGACCGCTGTAAGAAGGAATCCTGCGGGCGGAGATTGAACCCATGCTCAAAATCCAGCACTATTCGATCTCCAAGAAACTCACCTGGATAAACATGCTGGTGAGCGGGGTTGCCTTGCTGCTCGCGTGTGCGGCGTTCTTTGCCTATGACCTGTATACCTTTCGAGTCGGCATCCTACGCAATTTGTCCATGCAGGCGCAGATCATCGGATCCAATACTGTTTCCGCGCTGGTGTTTAACGACCCTCATGCAGCGGAGAATACGCTGTCAGCCCTCAAAGCCTCTCCCCACATCGTGTACGCCGCAATTTACACCACGGACGGCCAGCCCTTCGCGGGTTACTGGCCTGATGGCAACGGAAAGACTCTGCCGCTACCAGCTCTCCGGGCGGGGCAAACCCAGGCGAATTGGTTCAGTAGCGGGCATATTGCTCTGGTGGATTCCATCGTCTTTCAGGGGAAGCCGACCGGCTTCGTGTATATCCAGTCTGATCTGCGGGCACTCGATGATCGGTTAAAGAGCTACGCATTCATCACTACCGCCGTATTGATGATCTCGCTGGTGGTCGCTTTGCTGATCTCAAAAATGTCGCAGCGCATTATCTCCGAACCGGTGGTGCAGTTGGCGCAAACTGTGCGCGTTGTCTCGCACGAGAAGAATTACTCCGTCCGGGCGGCCACAACTGGCAATCATGACGAAGTATCCACCTTGATCGAAGCGTTCAACGAGATGCTGGGCCAGATTCAACAGCGTGATGGCGCTTTGCAGCAAGCCCACGACAAGTTGGAGCAACGGGTCCAGGAACGCACTACACAGCTCGGCGCGGCGAATAAAGAATTGGAACTAAAAAACCGCGAAGTGGAACGCGCCACAAAATTAAAAAGCCAGTTCCTTGCGAGTATGAGCCACGAGCTTCGGACGCCGCTGAATGCAATCATAGGTTTTTCTGATCTTCTTGCGGAGAAGACGGCTGGGCCACTCACGGATAAGCAAGGGCGTTTTGTCGGACATGTTCGAGACGGTGCTCATCACCTGCTGCAGCTGATCAATGACATTCTGGATCTGTCCAAGATCGAGGCCGGGCAACTCGAACTTCGTCGTGAAGATTTTCAGATTTCGGAAGCCTTGCCGGAGGTTCTGTCTACCATTCGTCCGCTCGCAATGGCAAAGAACATCAACGTCGAGCAGAAGGCCAGAACCGGCCTGTCGGTGTACGCCGATCGTGTGCGTTTCAAGCAGATTCTCTACAACCTGCTCAGCAATGCTGTGAAGTTCACGCCAAAAGGCGGGCAAATCGAGATTGATTACCATGGAGTCGGGAATTTTGTCAGCATATCCGTAAAGGACACTGGAATAGGCATTCGACCTGAGGATCAAGCCGCAGTTTTCGAAGAATTTCGTCAGCTTGAAGCCGGG
>Ga0209648_10003373_pt1 | contig 13399 bp, 15 predicted proteins | sample GraSoi2013_115cm_FD_185830 | JGI IMG/M metagenome (GOLD analysis project Ga0209648, IMG submission 185830) | Grasslands soil microbial communities from the Angelo Coastal Reserve, California, USA - Sample 9_17_2013_115cm (SPAdes) (version 2) | ecosystem: Environmental > Terrestrial > Soil >...
GTGGCAAACGTCTGGCGCAACGGTACCGGCAGCGTACTCCAGCGATGGCAGCGGGGAAAACCAATCGAAAGTGGACCGTGCGGGAAGTGCTCAGTTCTCCCTTGCCGCCGGTGCAACACTTCACACGTTGAGCGTGAATGAAGTGAGAAAACGGCCCGTGAAATGGCAGTAAGCGGCTTGGTGAAGATGAAAGCAGGTTCAGGGGTATTGGCCTACAGAATGAAGTACTCTCCCTATACAGTCGAATGAGGAGAAAACCAGCCCGAAATGCGTTCGCAGGAGCTGATCGAAGTATCCACCATATCCAATGGCAGTACCCCAACCATCACAAGAACTGAACTATGCCAACCAGGCAAAACGCTTTGGGATTGGGTGCAACTGCTCATTCTTCCGGCAGTATTGGCTCTTGCTGGCTATGCCATCAACTTGACAAGAGGTAGCATACTCCTTCGCTTCTACGTCCTTGTTTGGTCCATTCGGGATGCCTCATGTCAGTACTGCCTCGAGTGGGACTCTGTCGATGTTTGCCGGGGATCCTGCCTTCTCGTCGTCTGGAATGATGGCATAGCCGGCATACGCCCCGCTGTATCCGAAGAGAGTTCTTGCACACGCAGAGCCGCGACCAGTTGACTAATCTCTGGAAAGTCGTAACAGGACGCAGGAATGTCGAAAGGCATCCCCCGATCAATGGCGACACTCAGCTCAGCCAGCGTTTTCACCAGACGTTGCGCATACTGGGTCTCTTGTGAGGTGCGTGCGAGACGCTCTGCCATGAGATTGAGGTTGGCGGCCAGGGGCCAGAGCGCTCCAGGTGTCAGGGTGGCACGGGCCTGCAGGTCACCATTCGCCAGGCTTGCTTGCACGTTTCTCAGATGCTCGATACCTCGTTCTAATTCTGTCTGCTGCTCCGCGGTCTGATGCGCTTGCTCTTCCATGTGTCTAGTGGCCTGTGTCAGTTGCTCGAGTGCCTTTGCCTGCTGCTGAGCTACGCGCCTCTGTTCTCGTATGGTGACGAGCTGCCGCACCATAACAAGGCCAAGTACGGTGAGTGCAGACAACAGAAGGACAGGGCGAATTGCCTGTTGCAGGCTATCTGTCGCCACTATAGTGCGTATTACCACGACGAAGAGCCATACCAACAAGCCATACGGGATAAACTGAAGAGGACTGAGCAAGTGATTGCTCAGGTCCTCCTCTGGACGCCTCTGATGGCGTTCTCCTCTCTCACGAGGAACACGGCCTACATAGGCAGCAATCCCGATGGTTAGCAACCCGAGGAACCGCCCCAGGTCAATCCATGGGGATTCGACAGACATACCCACATGCTGCTGACTCTGGAAGAGAAAGTCAGAAACCACAAAGAAGCTCAGTCCTACTCCCACAACGAGCTGGCTCATGCGCCCAATGAGCGATCGGGAGGTGTCTTCTTGTTCGTGTAAGACCCACGGGATGTGCAACGAGGTGATGTAACCAAGCGATAGAAGTAGTAGATAAACAGAATGGCTCCCCTAAGTACCGCGCCACAGAAATAAGGGATGAATATGGGACTGCAGAAACGCTTCTTTCCTTTCCATGCGTTTTCTCGTAGCGGTCCCAACCCGATTGGCGACCTCCTGTTGGCTCCAGCCACGGAAGAGCCGCTGCTGCCTCAACCGATTATTGGGCTGCCTCTCTGTGCGGCGATCACCCATGCGCCTGCCTCTTTTGCAAGATCTCTTCGCGTTGGTCAACTATCTTCAACACGACCTGCTTGGCCTTTCTGGATGTGCAGGACGCGGTCTGGTCTGCACACACGAGCACTGCTGGTCAGCCAGCAAAGGCTCCTCTGTATCGAGGATCAGCCGACTCGAACACGACACTTATTTTCAGACATTCTCCACCCCACCCAGGCTTTTGGAGCTCTGGCCATATCGACTCCCAAAAGCCTGGTGCTCGCCTGGCTGTTTCTTGCTCTGCGATGCTATACTTCTCTTGGTAATTCGGCACACATCCGCCGAGCCAGTGTGCAAGAAGAGCACGAGAGGAGAAGTTTTGCCCCTCCTTCTGTGCTACACTGGTCGTTGTCCAGAAGATCAGCGGAAACGCAAAGGCGCCGTGGCATGCAAACGTGATTCAGGCCATGGGAATGGAATACAACGGTTCTTGTCGACACGCTCAATTTCCCAGAAAGCCCTAGTGGTAATAGGAGCGAAGGATCGCGCGAGGTGAGGGCGGAAGCGATCGAAAATCGACGTGAATCTTCGCGCATGGGGGAGATCCGTTTTCGCCATCCCGCTCCAGATCTGCCCTCCTGTTCATGTGCCTCGTTGGGAGCTGACTGTTCTCCCGGGGACGGCACACTCTTCTAAACCTGCTTTACGACAAGGGAGGATGACCTTATGGGAAAAATCGTCATGGACATGAGCATGTCGCTTGACGGCTTCATCGCCGCCACACATGACACCCCCGATCAGCCGCTGGGTGAAGACGGCCAGCGGCTGCACGAATGGTACTTCAAAGACAACGCCGCAGCATACAACAAGGAAATGGAAGAGGACCTGGCCAGCATCGGTGCCGTCATTATCGGCCGCCGCACGTACGAAAACAACCACGCTTGGGGTGGGAAGGGCCCACTGGGCAGCGTCCCGTGTATTGTCCTTGCGCCCGCAGACCATGTGCCACCCAAAGAAGCAATCGGCCCGGTCTTTACCTTCGTGAGCGACGGCATTGAAAGTGCGCTGGCCAAAGCCCAGGAGATGGCCGGCGACAAAGACATAGCTCTTATGGGCGCAAATGTCCAACAGCAATTTTTAGTGGCTGGCCTTCTGGATGAAATCCACGTGGATGTTGTGCCAGTGCTGTTATGCGAAGGGGTCCGTCTCTTCGATCATCTCGGCAGCAAGCACATCAGCCTCGAACAGACCGAGGTTGGCGAAGGTGACCAAGTAGCGCACCTGACCTACCGCGTCGTAAAATAGCCGTTCAATTCACACAGTAATCCCAAAGGAGAGTTCTATTGAAACGGAATCTGAGTCTGTAAATTGCCAGCGAAATCTCGTCCATTGAAGCTGCATAGACATGACCGCTTCGCGTGTCGAAGGCTGCAAACAGGTTCACCGCCCCTTTGCGTTGCTATTCATGCTCGAGACGAATGGGGTTGCCTGCGGTGCCGCAGGAAGGGTGGGGCCTTGCGTGGACGAGGTTGCAGATTCGTCTTTTCATCGACGCTCAACACCACCTCAGAAGCGAGCCAAGGGACGCGTGTAAAGGGTGCTGATCTCCTGCACGAGGCGCTGCTTCGAGTGCGTCGCGGGGTATCCTGGCTGAGAGCCAGAGGTGAGCCGCCAGGGTTTGAGATGATGCTGTTGGAAGAGACGACGTACGGTTTCAGCGGAGATCGTCTGCACGACTCCATCAGCAATCAACTGGCGTGCTATCTCTCGACAATCCCGACTTCCGAGAGCGAGCGCCCGTGCCGGTCTGGCTGTTCACCAGCCAACTTGACGGCATACAAGGCCACCGAGGGCCTGAAAAAGGGCTTGCGCGCCTCTCCGGGGACGATCGTATAACCCTTGTGACCCCGCTCCACCCGCGCGACGGGCCCAAGGATGCACGTGGCGTTCAGTCAATCCCACGTGTCTGGCAGTCGCGATAAAGCTGCGTCCCTGAGACAAACTCAAGAGAGCCTGAACCCGTTTCACCAAGCCCAAAGGTGTTTTCTGCCGATGGAGCCACCCATCCAACACGATGCGCGTCTGTTCATCCAGTTCGATCTTGATGGCTGATGGCTGTCCTGACATGTTTCCTCCTGATGAGATGCGCTATTCCTTCATCCATTCTCACAGACGGCGGTCAACCGCTCTGAGTTCCATTCCTTATTTCTGTGGCGCGGTACTACTGATCTCGGCATTGAGATGTAAACCTTCATCCACCGCTAAAGGCAGTGAGCTGTCTTGAAATAGGCCAGTTTCGCTCTCATAGGTAGCGTTCAGTACACGTGCCTCCCTTGACACATCAACCAGGCAATACAAAAGGAAGGCCGCTGTCTGTGTTTTTTACTCCTCTTGCTGCTGAATCTGCATGCGCAGATCCGCAGCGAGGCGATCCAATTCTATACGCTCACGAGGCGTATGATCCCAGTCCAGCACGATACGGCCCTGCTGGGTATCACCTGCGACACGTGGAACAAGATGCACATGAAAATGGAAGACATCTTGTTGTCCAACAGGGCCATTTGATTGTACGAGATTGAGCCCTTCGCATCCAGAGACAGTACGAATGATACGCGCGATGCGTACCGTCGTTTGGAAAATAGAAGCAGCCTGCTCGTCAGTGAGATCATAGAGGGTAGCCGCGTGTTCACGTGGGATGATCAGCACCTTATAAGGGTTGGGCTGCTCTGGACTCAGAAAGGCGAGCACGTGCTCGTCAGCAAACACCATACTTGCAGGCACAGTGCCTTTCGCGATTTCACAAAAGATGCAGACTCCCGATGCATTGTGTTCCATGTCATCGTGCTCTCCTTTTGAAAGCAATCATGTACCAGCGATACGGGTCTGTATTGTACCGGAGATGCACCATGCTGGCAAATGATGGGTAGCTCACTGCTTCCTGGATTTCCTGAGCGAATTAAGCCAGGTAACCGCTTTCTGCTCGACTATGTGCAGCAAGAAATTCTTGCGCAGCTGCCAGTCCCGCTCCAGCAGTTTCTGCTCCAGACCTCGATCCTGGAGAGGATGAATGCGGCTTTATGTCAGGCCGTCGCTGCGCTGCCTTCGATTCAGGAGAGCCAGGAGATGCTGGAGGCATTGGAGCGAGCGAACCTTTTTGTAGTGCCGCTGGATGACGAGCGGCAGTGGTATCGGTACCATGATCTCTTTCGTGAGGCGCTACGCGCTCGTTTGCAAGCAAGTCAGCCCCAACTGGTGCCGCTCTTGCACCTCCGGGCGGCTCGCTTTTATGAGACGATGGGCGAACGACGCGAGGCTATCACGCACGCCCTGGCCACGCCTGACTACTCCTTTACCGCTTCCTTACTAGAACAGGCGGCGGAATCATTCTGGCTGAATGGAGAAGCCCGAATGGTCCATACGTGGGTACTTTCTCTGCCTGATGCCATCCTGCGTACGCATCTTCGCCTCGCTCTGGGAGCCGCTCTTCGCTTTCTCGATTCCGTCACGATCGGTACCAAAACGATGCATGCCAGCATGTTGACCCAAGTAGGGCAGATGATCACGCGCTTGGAAGGCATCCTGCGCATACAGTCAGAAATGATGCTCTCCGAGGCAGAGATGACGTGGATCGAGCGGCGTCTGCGCCTACTGCGTGCCTTGATTGAGGGGAGATCCATCCTCAGACGCGGCGACACCGAGCACATGCGTCTCTTGACTCATGAGATGGAGGATCTGCCCTCCGATGAAGAGGAGATCTGGAACATGATCCCGCTCTCCTTCACCTTCTGGCTGAGCGCGTCGCTCCAGGGTGAGGGAGCTTTACTGATCCAACGGCTGCATGAGGCGCAGCAGCGGATCATTGAGACAAGGGACCATCTGGTGACAATTCGCGTCATGACCTGGCTGGCTTTTGCCTATATGCAAGCCGCACGGTTGCACCTGGCTCATCAACAGTGCCTGGATGCGCTGGCTCTGATTGAGCAGATGGGGAGTCGTACGGCCGCAGCAGGATACTTGCAGTATTACCTTTTCAACGTCTACTACTCCTGGAATAGACTGGAAGAGGCAGCGAACTCACTCTACAGTTTGCGTCGTATCGCGCAAGACTGGCACCAGGTGGAGCTGCTGAGCCTGGGGGAGAGAGCGTTGGTGCAGCTCTCGTTGGCACGAGGGGATCTCGCCACTGCACATCAGGCGCTACAAAAGGTCGAAATGCTCCTTGAGCAGGAAGAGTTTGCCGGCCATGCTCGCTGGGTGACGGCGCTCCGTGTCGGATACTGGCTGGCGGAGGCGAACCTGGCCGAGGCGTCCAACTGGGCAGCACAGACGATGTTCTCCCCAAAGTCATGGAATCCCCTGCGCAAAGGGGAGGTGCTGATGCTGGTGCGGGTGTTTCTTGCTCAGCAGCAGTACACCCGGGCAGTCGAGACGTTGGAGAACTTGCGCCAGCACCTTGACCGCCCAGGAGATATCGAGACTACCATCAATTTCCTGGTGCTCTATGTGGTAGCCCTGTACCAGAGCGGGAAAAGAGAGCAAGCAACGCACGTTGCGGCTCGTCTGCTCGTATTGACCGAGCCGGAGGACTCCATCCGCGTGTATCTGGATGCTGGTGCAACCATGAAACAGGTTCTCTTGGCGCTCCTGGCAGCTTCACAAAAGGACGAGTCCTCTGCTCCGACCAGGCCCTATATTTCGCGCTTGCTGGTGATCTTCGAGCAAGAGGAATGGCGGCGCGCGCCTGGAGGAGACAGCTCTTCGGCTCCCCCACACGAGGCCCTGCTTCACCTCGATTTCCGCGCCGCCGAGCGCCTACCCATTGAGCCACTTTCTTCTCAGGAACAACGCGTGTTGCGGGGGCTTTGCGCCGGGCAGACCTACGCGGAGATGGCCGAGTCGTTGATTGTCTCCCCCAATACCATTAAGACTCAAGTCAGCAGTATCTATCGCAAACTGGGCGTGAGCCGGCGCACCGAAGCCATCGAGCTGACTCGGCGCTTGCGCCTCCTCTAATCGCGTATCCGCCAGACGGGTCCTTGCCTGTTGTGGGATACCGGTCTCCAGCCGATCCCCCAACGCTGCTGCAATATCACCCGTCCAATCATGAACTCCGGTGATGTCAATGCTCCTGCCTCCCGGCTATACTCTTCTCAATGGAGATGGCAGAGCACAACATACCTGGAAGAAGGGAGGGACAGATGGACGTTTCGATCCGCGTCAAAGGGCATCTGGACCCATCGTGGCGGGAGTGGCTGGAGGGACTACAGATCGTGCATGAAACAGATGGCACATCCAGACTCTTCGGCCCCCTCCAGGATCAGCCAGCCCTCTATGGAGTGCTCACCAAAATCGGTCGCTTGAACCTGACGCTGCTCTCGCTTGAGAGCAGCGAACTGACGCACAAGGAATGAAAAGGAGCACCTATGCACGAAGCCACTTTACAAGACAGCACACCCCTCGCATTCGATCAGATGGGAGAGAGACAGATGGCGCATTCGATCACGAAGCTGACACGAGTACTGCTGATCTGTGGCCTGATCGCAGGCCCTTTCTACATCGTCGTGGGCTTAATCCAGGCGCTCACCCGCCCCGGGTTCGACATGCTGCACGATGATCTCAGCCTGCTAGCCAATGGAGACCTGGGATGGATTCAGGTCACCAACCTGGTGCTGACTGGCTTGCTGGTTGGAGCATTCGCGGTCGGGATGCGGCGAGCACTTTCTGCTGGTCTGGGTCGGACCTGGGGGCCGATCCTTCTGGGCGTCTACGGTGTAGGACTAATCGGCGCTGGCTTCTTCACGGCTGATCCGGCCTTTGGTTTTCCTCCTGGGACCGAAGCTTCTGCCCATACCATTAGCTGGCATGGCCTTTTGCACATCGTCACCGCCGGGATCGGGTTCCTGGCGCTGATCGCAGCATGTTTCGTGCTCGCCCGCCGGTTTGCCTCCCGAAGACAACGGGGATGGGCAGCGTACTCCCTAGCAACGGGTGTGATCTTCTTCGCAGCCTTTGCCGGAGTCGCCACGGGATCGGGCCAGTCCTGGAGCGTCATTGGCTTCTGGATTGGGGTCGTGTTCGCCTGGGCGTGGATCTGGGCACTAGCAATGAAGCACTTGAAGGAGCGTTCCTCCACCCAAAGCTAATGCGGCCAGGGAACACTGGCCGCCAAATGTCAAAGAGAAAAGTCGTCCGAAGACAGGAGAGTGTGATGAAATTTCGTGCCATCATCGAGCTGAGCGGCAAGACCGCCACCGGTATCGCGGTTCCGGCAGAGGTCGTGGCTCACCTCGGGTCGAGCAAGCGACCGCCAGTCCGCGTCACGATCAATAGCCACACCTATCGCAGCACGGTGGCCCCTATGGGTGGGGTATTCATGCTCCCAATCAGCGCAGAAAACCGCATGCTCGCCCATGTCAGCGCGGGTGACGAGGTGGAGGTGGAGGTCGAACCCGACACTCAGCCTCGCGAAGTGAACGTGCCGCCCGACTTCCTGGAGGCGCTTGACCGCGATGCGGATGCCAGGCGCTTCTTCGACGGGCTATCTTCCAGCAACAAGCAGCGGGTCGTGCTCTCGATCGAGGGAGCCAAGACAACCGAGACACGGCTTCGACGCATCGCCAAAGCGGTAGAGACGCTGCGAGAGGGCCGTATCTAGTGCTCAGTGGCACACGTGTCGCCTTTGCTCCCTGGGGGACTCCGCCGCTTGATCCAGGCCATGTGCGCGCTTGGGCGCATCTACTAACTCTAACAGAACAGAAAGAGACAGCAAAAGGAGAAAGAGAACCATGTCTACTCGTTTAGCCCTTGTGACGATCCTGGTACAGGACGGGGTTTGCGGCTCGTTAAGAACAGGAAGTCGGAATAGCAGATAGGATAAATGGGTCATATGAGAAGCCAAAAAGCGTAGCAGACAGCGATTTTTCAGGTTTTCGGGAGGGCAAGCAGACATCAGCCTTCCCGTTTGTGCTTGCTGTTCTTGCCATTCTGACTGCTCTTCAAGATGAGTAGAAGTCCTTTACCTGCTTTCTCTTTTTCTGAAGAGGTTTTTTCGGGTGAGAGAGCCTCTTTTCCGCCTCCTCTAGCCCTTCTGGGCTACGTTCCTCTTCCGACTTCTTGTTCCTACGAGCCGCAAACCCCAATCTATACAATTCTATGGGCGCTTTTCGCTCTCGTTCTCTTCCTTCACATTTCTCTTGAAGCGCTCGACATCCGCCAAAGCAAGGCTCTTCTTTACGGAAAAGATGCGTTCGCTCTCGCTCACATACTTGTACAGATTCCGCCCACGGAATTCCAAAATTTACAGATGCCGAACCCTGCCTTATAAATCCAGTGCCAGGCTACTCGATGTCTCTGGTCTCACATGCTGGTAGCGGGCCGGTGTGCGCAGATCTGCATGCCCGAGCGTTTCTTGTATCACTTTGAGCGGCGTATGCTTTTCCATAGCGTGTGTCGCATGGGCATGCCGCAGCCAATGTGTTGACGCCTTGATGCCGGCTCGTTTCGCGATCGTGGTGACGATGCGCCATACCTGGGACTCAGTGAGCCGGCGTGATGGTTTGCCGTTTCGTCGTGTCTCTTGCCTCGAGGGAAACACGTAATCAGTGGGCGAGGCCTCCGCCGGTTGAAAGTCCCGCAATGCAAGCCACACGGTTGGATGCAGGGCGATAGAGCGCGTTTTCTGCTGTTTGCCGAGCACGGTAATCTGGCCGCCGGTACTGGTCTCTTGCACATCACACCACTGAAGATTACAGAGTTCAGCACAGCGGATCCCGCTGCCATAGAGCAAGAGGAGCATGACGTGGTTGCGCTCGTTGCCTCCTCGCTCGGCCTCGTAGAGCAGGCGTTGTACCTGCGCCTGACTGAGTATCCGTTGCGCTAATTTGTCCTTGCCTTGCGGGAGCGGCTGCGCCTTGCCCACATTGAACCCGATTGCGCCGGTGTCCTTGGCAAAGGTACACAGTGATTTCACAGCGGCCAGCATGCGGGCCTGGCTCGATGGTTCATAGTGCTTCAGAGTATCGGCGTAGTCCTGGATATCAGGCAAGGTGACATCAGCCAGGCGCTTGCCGGTGAACGCATAGAACGCATCAATATCGCGCCGGTACGCTCGCTGAGTATGAGCGCTGCGCTTCGTGCGTATCCAGGTCTCAATGAGCGTGATATCCTGCTCGGCAGTGTAGGGAACGAGGGCGGTATCTGGCATGTTAGCTGGACCCCGCTTTCTCTCGATACTCTTGCGCCAGGCGCTCACACTCATCTACAAGCCATTGCCAGCTCGGGCCTTTCACCTGCGTCAATGTGTGAGCATCAGACGCTGCAATAGCATAGGCATGAGCAACCCAGGCCGCGCCAGTTAAGCGCAATTTGCGCGGTTCTGGCATACCTGGCTTGTGATCGGTTTCGTACGTCCAGTGGTCAATCTCATCGCCGCGCTTGTAGGCTTCTGCCTGCTCGTCGGCGTAATCGCGTGCAGTTCGGTACCGGATGTACCAATCAAGCTCCCACTGATCACCTATCCTTTCATGGTGGGTTAAAGATAATAGTACTTATCATGCACTCAGTATATTGCTTGCTTGCTTGCCTGTCAACTGTTCGGGGGTAATGATATACTTGTGCCATGAATGAGACATACACGCTCCAACTGAAATTGGTCGGAGATCATCTTGAGGTGACCATTCCCGAGTTGGGTATCACCGTGTCGACACCGCCAGGGAAAACGTCGCGAGATGATGCGCTGGATGTTGCCCACCAGGCCATCATTGCCTACCATCTGAAGCAACGTGAAGAAAGCAGGGCAAAGGCAAGCTAGGGCCGCTCGATGTGCACCCGGACCAGCAGGTCGAGATCACGGTGGATCTCCACGGCGTAGACGTCGCGGCGGGTCATGACTGCCTGTGCAAATGCCACCTGCGCCCGGCGTAGGGAACTGTCATGATAGATCATCTCCGTCATCAGGGCGTCGGGCGCTGCTTCGCGAGACACAAATACGCTGTACATATGGAATGGCCTCCTCCGAGCTGGCATAGCTTCACCTCCTGCATACCATGACGAAGCGCGGTCGGGCGAGTCACCCAGGCCGCGCCATTCCTACGGTAATTCGATGTTATCCGGCTCAACCCACCGCTGGTCATCCAGCCGGCGGACAAACAGCATACCGCGCACTTGGTGCCGACATGAGGCGCCAAGTGCGCGCACCGTGGCGATGCGAAAGCGTATTCCGTCTTTGGTGGCATACACTGGCGCGCCACGCCGCAGCAGCGCATGAAGTAGACGCAGGCTTGGAAATTGGTTCATCGGTGGCTTCTCACTTTCTCAGCCAGCCGGTAATCTGCCACACCACTGGCCAATCCGGCAACTGGCGGACCAACACAGTGACGCCGGGGCTGCCTGCCAGGTCGCAATAGCCATACGTCCCGCCCAGGGGACCGGTGTGAATGTGGTAGATGCGTTGACCATTCGCCCAAACGTAGGGCTGGGTTGCCACCACGACCTGGTTGTCGCGCGTGCTCTCATCCTGCGCCATGCTACACCTGCCCGCCGTAATCTGGAAAGATTTCCAGCAGCAGCACCAGCAGCCGGAGGCAAGCCGTCTCGTCGAGAAACGTCTGATCGCCCGACCAACTGGGGGCCATACCATTTTTTCGTCCCATTTTCCCCGCTACGCAGAAAGAAATTCGTGCAGGAGAGGAAAAAGAGGCATTCCCACCCAGGATGTGTCCAAGCAACACCGGGAGATGGACTCGCATCTTTGGTTTTCCAGAACACACCGTTTCTCCCAGCGTTCGAAGTGGTGCAAACGTCCATGAGGAAGCACTTTTTCTTTGGAAATGCTGCTGAAGTTATCTGCTTCTCCTCTTGCTTAGCGGGGAAAATGGGACGAAAAAATGGTATGACCCCGTTGTTATCCCTTTGCACAATGCTACTCACTTTTCCCCAGCTAACAAGTTAAGTATTTATATAGTTGAGTTTGTCATGCCTTGCTGTAATGTTCTAGAATAACCAATGCAACTTTCAAAGGGTGCGGAAATGAGGCTTCTTGTATCATGAGAAGTGCTTCTCCTGTCAGGGATGAACAGCCGGATGCAGAGCGCTGAGGGCATCTGGTTCATGAGAAAGGAGTGCAACATACCGTGCAGACCACTGTCTTGCCAGTAGGCAGTCTAGTCGATGTGACCAGTTATGGCCCCTTCAGAGGGCTTAAAGGCACCGTCCAAACGGTCAATACGATAGCGGATGAGGCAGAAGAGCCGTTTTGCTTTTACCTCGTCGCTCTGGAAGGAACACACATACAAGAGCCCATTTGGTTTGAACACCATGAGGTAGAGGTGGCTGAAGTAGTCGCTTCTCCTTTGGTTGTGCTTTAGGTAAATGTTGAGCGCACCGGAAGAAAGTGCAAGTGGGTATCCAGTTGGATACCCATTTTTGCTGCCCGAAAAAACACTATGGGGTCACCATATTATCCGGGGCAAAACATACGTTAAGCGATGAAGTAGCCTCTGAAGCCACTTCATCGCGTGGGCATCGTTCATGGCAAGTTTACAAATATGCCGACAAAACACCCTTTTCTGCATCATTTGCTGGAAAAACAGGCAGAGATGGGAGTTCCCAAGCCACTTTTCTCCCCAGCTCCTTCTCGTTGCCTCCTTAGCGTATGTTTTGCCCTGGATAATATGGTGACCCCAATGAGCGTTCCCGCGATCAGGCAACGTTAGAGGATGCATCGGTCTCGATAGAAGATGTGTTCGCAAGCTGGGGAGGCTATTTTTGGGATCTCTGGGATCGCTGCGACCTGGATCAACGTATCAGCTTACTTGCGCTGTTGGCGCTTAAAAACGCTGAAGCTGACCAGATCGTACAACGGAGTGGCCTTAGCAAGCAGAGAGTACTTCTCACTTTAGAAAAGTTGCAGATGCGCGACCTGGTGACACGTGAAGAAGGTACGTATCGGTTCACTGTCCCGATCTTCGCTCAATGGGTTAAGCAGAATGCCCATCTCCTCGCACCGTCTCACGAATCGTGATCGCTTCTCGTTTTCCTCAAAGTGATAAGCAAAATGATAACAATGATATGGAAGTCGCTGTGCTGTGTGGATATACTCGACCTATCCTTTCCTAGAAGAGAGCATTTCCAAGCCAGGGATAGAACTATTTTATGGATTCGATAGAACCACATTTAAGATATTGTTGATGAATTTGCTTTTCGTGCTTGCAATTCTCAAGATTTGCACTCTGAATGAGGCTCGTTTTTGTATTCGCCAACAATATCAAATAGGGGTAATACAAACGGCGCTCGTGCTGATACTATGCATACGAGGTGATATTCCTCGAGAGAAGGACTAAAAGGAGTACCATGAGGAACATACAATCACACACTGCTGCCCACATGGCAGAACAGATTTCTGACGTGGAACGTTCTCGCGAAAAGGATGGTTTACCCTCTGAACGCTACGTGGTTGAGACCATGCCCCAGATTCTCGGAAAGTTTGACATGACGGCGACCTACGTTGTAGCACTCTTCCTCCTTTCAAATGCAGTCGTCGGGGCAATCGGTGGACCAGTCTCACTGATCTATCTGGGTCTGGGAGCACTTGTGTTTTTCCTCCCGTGTGTGGTGGCTACAGCAACGCTTGGTCTCGCCTACCCGCAGGAGGGTTCACTCTACCTCTGGACACACAAAGCACTTGGCAATTTCTGGGGATTCTTTATCGGATTGTGCTACTGGCTGACGGGAGTGCTGGCAGCCATAAC
>Ga0209648_10003375_pt1 | contig 13393 bp, 12 predicted proteins | sample GraSoi2013_115cm_FD_185830 | JGI IMG/M metagenome (GOLD analysis project Ga0209648, IMG submission 185830) | Grasslands soil microbial communities from the Angelo Coastal Reserve, California, USA - Sample 9_17_2013_115cm (SPAdes) (version 2) | ecosystem: Environmental > Terrestrial > Soil >...
TAGAAATTTAAGCCATCGCTGGTAAAGAGCGGGATGCAACCAGGAGCCAGGCTCTGTCGCAGCGAGTGGATGAGCAGATGGGCCATGGTTTGTGTTCGGGGGCCGAGCTCAAGCACAGGCAGAATCTTGGTGAGGGGATCAATGGCCAGCCAGAGCCAGAGCACCTGTTTGGCGCAGCGCAGCCGGGTGCGCAGTTCGTCCAGTTGCAGGTGTGGAAGGTGGAGGTTGCAGAAAGAGTGCTGGTGCAACGTCTGAGCATGCTCGCCAGCTCGAGACATCCAGGTGATGATGGTGGCGTGTCGATAGCCGAAGACACGCCGAGCTTCGGATGGGTCCAGCCCTTCGGCCAGCGCAGACAGCACCCTTGCAACGTGATGGGAAGGGGTTTTCAACCGGTACAAGGGTGTGTGACGCCTGGAAGTGAACGTGGTGCAGCAAGCCTGACAGCGAAAGGTCTGAATCTGCTCAGCACGACCATGCTTGCCATCCCCAACCAGCGCGTGGATGTGAGCCTCGGTGATGCCGAAGTACACGCACTTCTGATTGGGACAGGCGAAGCCTTCGGTGGGTATGCGCTTGGGTGCTCCCCGTCGGCTTTTTACCTCACTCCAGGGACGCACAGGCGCAGGAGCTGGCCCTCCATCCGACGAGGCAGTGGAGCCGAGACGACAGGCCGGGCAATCGTCTGGGCAGCGAGGCTTGAGCAGACGGTGGAGCCTGCTGCGCTTGGCCCCTCCTCGTGAGGAGGAAGGTCGGAGAGGGAACCAGTAAAGACGCCAAAGCAGCGCCAGAAAGAAGAGGAGACAGACCACGAGCAGGAACAAGAACACATGAAGGTCCATAACGATCCTCGCTGTTTGAAATGGGTGGCAGGGATAGTTTCCTTATCATAAGGAGAGTCGGAATGGCTTGTCAAGCCAGAGGGAGAAAAGTCAGAATTATCCACCACCAAGTGGGGCAGTACCCGCCTTCGTTTGTACGCCAGTTGTTGCTTCCTCTGGTGTTATCTGGTCGGATCGAGGGCTTTCTTGGGAGGGACGAGTGACCACCTCAGGCTAGGGCTCCAGCACGAACTCTCCATAGCAGCAGGGCTGCCACTTTCACCAGCGAGGCTGCCAGGAACAGCCGCCTACAGGCAATTGCGGACCATTCTCTTTCTGTGATAGACTCACTTGGAGCAGATGCGGCGTCTTCTAGAGGGGAAATCTGACCGTGTGGCACATCCCCTGTTGGGGACACTATCCCTAGACCTGCCAAGATCTGTGGCAGGCTCCAAGCATCGGGGTCTGTTCATCCTGGGTATTCTCACAGAAGCGGCCTGTCGCCAGGAGGGGTGCTGGAGTGCCTACTGGCTGACTCAGATTGTTAGGAGGTAATCCATGAGTGCTCGCAGCGTCCATCCCCATAGCTCGCATTGGGGCGTCTTTGAGGCCGAAGTCGAAGATGGTCAGGTGGTGTCTGTTCATCCCTACCCCTACGACGCCCATCCTTCCCCCATCTTAGCCAACATTCCAGACAGCATCCGGCATCCTACGCGCATTAGCCAGCCGATGGTGCGGGCCGGGTGGCTCGATTATGGGGCAGGGCCAAGCACCCAGCGAGGTAAGGAACCTTTTGTTCCGGTAAGCTGGGAAACTGCGACGGACTTGCTTGCCGCCGAACTGCGCCGCGTCATCGAGCGGCATGGGCCGCAGGCGATCTACGGTGGCTCCTATGGGTGGGCCAGCGCCGGGCGCTTTCACCACGCGCAGAGTCAGGTTCATCGCTTCCTCAATGGTCTGGGCGGCTACACCTACTCGGTGCACAGCTACAGCATGGGCGCCGCCGAGGTCATCTTTCCACACGTCTTCGGCAATTACTGGGATATGCTGGTGCGAGCAACCGCCTGGCCCACGATTGTAGAACACGCAGACCTGTTCGTCTGCTTCGGAGGGCTGCCGCTCAAAAATACCGCTGTCAAACCCGGTGGCATTGGCCGCCACCGGGTGCCTGACTATCTGCGCCAGGCCAGAGAACACGGCGTGAAGTTTGTGCTCTTCAGCCCGCTGCGTGATGATCTGCCGGACTTCGTGCAGACAGAGTGGCAGCCGCTCGTCCCAGGAACGGATGTGGCCGTAATGTTGGCGTTGGCGCACACGCTGATTACGGAGCGACTGCACGACACTGCCTTCCTTGACCGCTACTGCGTTGGCTTCGAGCGCTTCGAGCGCTATGTCCTGGGCGAGGACGATGGCCAGCCCAAGACGCCGGAGTGGGCCGAGCAGATCTCCGAGGTGCCAGCGGAAGCCATTCGCACCCTGGCGCGGCGCATGGCAACCCACAAGACCTTCATTACTATGAGCTGGTCCTTGCAGCGCACGGAATTTGGCGAACAGGCGCCCTGGATGGGAGCAACCCTGGCCGCCATGCTGGGCCAGATCGGTCTGCCTAGTGGGGGCTTTGGCTTTGGCTACTCGTCCACTTCCATGGTCGGCTCGGCGCCGCTGCGTTTCAAATTCCCCAGCCTGCCGCAGGGGAAAAACGGGGTCAGAACGTTCATTCCGGTGGCGCGCATCGCTGACATGCTCTTGCACCCAGGAGAAGCCTTCGACTATGATGGTCAACGCCTCACCTATCCCGATATTCGGCTGGTCTACTGGTGCGGGGGCAATCCCTTCCATCACCATCAGCACCTTGCGCGCTTGCGCCGAGCATTTGAGCGACCAGATACCGTGGTTGTCCACGACCCGTTCTGGACTGCTATGGCCCGCAACGCGGACATGGTGCTGCCGAGCACGATGACCCTTGAACGGAATGACATCGGCTGGAACGAAAACGACAGCACGTTGGCTGCGATGCGGCAGGCGGTCGCACCGTTCGCGCAGGCGCGCAGTGACTACGAAATCTTCGCGGCCCTCGCCGCCAAACTCGGCTTTTGGGACCGCTTCACCGAGGAGCGCAACGAGATGGACTGGCTGCGTCATATGTACGACACCTGGCGCACCACCGCGAGCGAGCACGGGGTTGAAGTGCCCACGTTTGAGGACTTTTGGGAAGAAGGCTATCTCGAACAAGCTTGGAGCGACGATCACGAGGTACTCTTCTCTGCGTTCCGTGCCGACCCGGAACACGCGCCGTTGGCAACGCCCAGTGGGCGCATCGAACTCTTCTCGGAGACCATCCACAGCTTTGGCTATGCCGACTGCCCCGGCCATCCAACATGGTTGGAGCCAAGTGAATGGACCAAAGGCGCGCGTGCCGAGCAGTTCCCAATCCTGCTCATTGCCAACAATCCCAGCACGCGCCTGCACAGCCAACTCGACATCGGCGCCACAAGTCAGGCGTCTAAAGTTCAAGGCAGAGAGCCGATTCGCCTGCATCCGACCGATGCAGCGACACGAGGGATCGCTGAGGGGGATGTGGTCCGGGTGTTCAACGATCGCGGCAGTTGTCTCGCTGGCGCGGTGCTGAGCAAGGACGTACGGCCCAGGGTGGCTCAACTCTCGACGGGCGCCTGGTACGACCCGCTCGACCCGGCTGACGTTGATGCACTGTGCGTGCACGGGAATCCCAACGTGTTGACGATGGACCAGGGCACGTCTAGCCTAGCCCAGGGCTGCACCGGCCAGCATGTACTCGTCGAAATCGAGCGCTGGAATGCTCCTGTGCCGGAGATCACCGTGTCCAGACCGCCCCCGCTGGAGCAGCGCGACGGGCTCTAGGTGTCATAGTGAGACGGCCTGCTTGGGCCGTCTCCATCAGAGGCGATGCCCGTAATGTGCGGAAATTACATCCGGAGCGTTGAAAACTGGCGCCATTGATCAACGCTCTGCGTAATGGGCGAAAATTGCATCCTGAGTGTTGAGTGCAGGAGCCAGCGATCATCTCTTCTCTGCTTCCGTGAGTGGGAAAATGTTCGTCGGTTTGGCTCGACATGTCAGCTAGTATACAATTTATTTGCAAACCGAAGTGGTCTGTGAGGACCAAAAACCCTCTGGACTGTGTGTTGGCTACTTGGAATATCCATGCTACTAAATATGCTCGTATGATAAGTTCTATCTCTGTCTTTTCCTCTTTATCCACATAACGAGCAAGGTTTTCCACATTGCTCTTCCCCTCTTATTTTAGAACGGATATCCCCAGTAGCCAACGCAGAGACGTAAGGAGAAGCATCCCCCCACATCTCCACAGCCCCGCCCTTACGCAAAATTAAGAGTGTGGCTTCTGTACAAAGGCAGATTGGCTGTAGGAGGAAGCGTTCTTATCTGTTACTATATTTTGTAAAGCGCATCCTCAACCTATTCAGATCGGCGAATGTGATGAGAGATAGTTTTGAAGTCGGACCTCTAGACAAGCAACAGGGCGAGCAAGAAGAGCAGCAAGCTGTGTTTGCACCTGCTGATTCCAGGCCTAATCGCTTTGGAATTGCTCTAGCGCTGCTGTCGCTTTACTTTATCTGGGGTTCGACTTATCTTGGTATTCGTATAGCTATAGAGAGCATTCCCCCGCTGTTAATGATCGGTGTACGATTTTTAGTAGCCGGAGGGATACTTTACCTTGTACTACGCGTTCGTGGTGTTCCTTCGCCTAAACGATCCCAATGGATGGGATCAGCGGCGGTTGGAGTGCTGCTGATAGGCGGTGGTATGGGAGGTGTTGCAACTGCCGAGCAGTGGGTACCCTCGGGCGTTGCGGCTGTCTGTATAGCCACGAGTCCTTTATGGATGTCGCTTTTTGCAGGGCTCTGGGGACGCTGGCCTGTACGAACCGAATGGCTGGGACTGGTTTTAGGATTTGTAGGAGTAGTGCTACTTAATCTAGGGAGCGGTCTCTGGACGAGTCCAATAGGGGCTATTATCCTGATGCTCTCTCCCCTATGCTGGGCATTTGGATCAGCCTGGAGTCATCATCTCCAACTTCCGCCAGGTTTGATGGCCAGCGCAGCCCAGATGCTAATCGGGGGAGTATTCGTTACTGTCCTGGGCTTGATCCTTGGACAAAGGATAACGAGTGTACCCACCATGCAATCTCTGTTGGCTTTGCTCTACCTGATCACGTTCGGCTCCTTGCTAGCGTTCTCTGTTTATGGCTATCTGCTACGACATGTACGACCAGCGCTGGCCACCAGCTACGCCTATGTTAACCCTGTAGTGGCAGTTTGTCTGGGGGTGATATTCGCTGGAGAACATAGCACTGTGATGACTGCTGTGGCAATGGTTGTGATTTTGGTGGGAGTCGGACTGATATCATTTGGACATGGAAAGGCTTGAAGGTGTTTAAGTGAGAAAAAGTTCTCAGTAGACTTGTGCCGGCTACTTGGGTCATCCGTTCACAACGCTCGACGGCTGTAAATTCATGAACGAGCAATACTCGAAATGCTCGAATTTTGGACGGAAGTGACCAGCCTTCAGCCCAATTTTCCGCAGCTCAGTGCGAGTTGTCCAAACCTTGGACCTCTGTTTCCATATTGGCAAAGTGCTCGCCTTTCATCGAAATGACCAGTTATCAAAGGCGATCATCACTGGCATTTTGCGCGAGCAATTGCACTAGAACGGCGTTGTGATTTCCGACGACATGCAGATGGGGGCGATCGTGCAGTACTATGGCTACGAGCAAGTGGTGCTGCTCACCTTTCAGGTGGGCGTGGATGTGCTCGCAATTGCGAATCAACTACAGTACGATCCTGACATCGCGGCGAAAACGATTGCGATTGTCAAGAAACTCTTGCATGAGGGCAAACTCACGCCGGCGCGCATTGACGAATCCTACGCGCACATCGTTAAATTCAAAGAGCGACTGGGCAAAATTCAGGAGGGGCGATTGCGCTCGCATGCGAGCGCAATCGCCCCTACGCGAGATCAACTTGAAGGTGAAAGAATGGACACAACTCTCATTGTTGCGACGGGACACGGAATTTTTACGTACGAACGCAACGAAAATGATTGGCGCGCGCTCGCGCGCGGCTTGGATGGTCAAAACGTCACGAGCGCAATTGCGCGCGAGGGCGTGATTCTCGCAGGGACGACCAACGGCGTTTTTCGCTCGGATGACTCTGGCGAGCAATGGCACGCGGGAAGCTCTGGACTCAATACGCGGCACGTGCGCTGGATGGCGTTTCATCCCGATCGGTCGGATTACGAATTCGTGGGGACGGAACCCGCCGCGATCTTCGTTTCGTACAACGGCGCGGTGAGTTGGCGCGAGTGTCCCGAGGTCGCGCAGTTGCGCGATGCGCACGGCTGGATGCTGCCGTATTCGCCGGAAGCCGGATGTGTGCGCGGCTTTACCTTTAATGGCAAACGCGCGTACGCGTCAGTCGAAGTCGGCGGGGCGCTGCGCTCGGACGATGGCGGTGAAACATGGCGACTCGCAGAAGGTAGCGACGGCAACCCTGACCTGCAAGGTCCGCCCGAACCCTTGATTTATCCTGACGTTCACTCCATCGCCGCGCATCCGTCGGCGCCAGATCTGGTGTTCGCGCCGACGGGCGGTGGTTTTTATAGGACGCGCGATGGCGGCGAGACCTGGACGTTGCTCTACGATTGTTACGCGCGCGCGGTGTGGCTCGATGTTGACGATGCCAACCACTTGATTTTAGGTCCCGCCGATGGAGTGGATTCGGATGGGCGCATCGAAGAATCGCACGATGGCGGCAAGACCTGGCAGGTGACGTCCGATGGCTTGCAAGTACCATGGCGTCGTCACATGGTCGAACGCTTTGAGCAAGTCGGTGATGAGTTGTTCGCGGTGCTCTCGAACGGCGAGCTGCTCGTCGCGCCCCTCGCGTCGTTGCAGTGGAAACGCGTGCTGACGGAACTGGATGATGTGCATGCGGTGACATCCATGAAAAAATAGACGCGCGTAGGGGCGAGTACGTACGCTTTGCGAGCGTCGTTGCCCTGCTGTACTGGCCACTTAGGTTATGTCAAGTACCCGAAAAACTGAACATTAAAGTAAGGGTAAATAAGGAGCCGTTGGCAAACCATGCTCTCTAGCATAGTGATCAGGCGACTGCTGCTGCAATCCTTCATGAGGCCGTTGCTGGTTATAAAAATTGATCCAGCGCTCGGCTTGCTGCAGAAACTCTCCCAACGTGCGATAGGACCGGCGTTCGGCTACGGCAAGCTTAAACATGCCAACAAATCTCTCTGCGTAGCCGTTGTCTGTGGGCGTGCCTGCTCGGCTCATGGAACGTTGGAACCCTTTGAGCAAGAGCGCGGTTCGCGTTTGCTCCGCTCCGTATTGACTCCCCTGATCACTGTGCCAGATGACGCCAGGCACCGAGAATTCGACCATCTCAATGGTAGACACGACCAGGTCAGCGCGCATGCTATAATCAAACGCCAGAGCAAGAATATGCCGCGTTCGTTTCCACAACGCGAAACAGCCACGCACTTTGGTGCGATCCGCCAGCTGCACTTCAAAGATATCTGAGAACATGATTTCCAGATCTGCCGGTGTGTTTGGATCTCGCAGCATATTGGGCACCACACTGTGTGTTTTTCCCTGTTCTGGCTACTTAGCACATCCGTTCGGATAAAGCCGCATAAGGAAGCTTCCCTTCTCCCAATTTCAAGTAGCGAGGATTCTTATGACGCTTCATGTGTTCTTGCTCCTGCTCTTGTTTGTCCTCATGTTCTCTCTCGCGCGGCTTTGTTCCCTTTGTTGGCCCCATCATGGTCCCGCCCAGTCGGCAGCAGCAACCAGGCGTACCCCGCTCCAACGTCTTCTCAAGCCACGCACCCCACACGATTGCCCCGCCTGTCGCCTCTCCTGCGCCCACTCGTCTGTTGTGGAGCCTGTGCCTCCGACTGTACGCCCCTGGCGTGAGGTGAAAAGCCGCCGAGGCGCACCCAAGCGGGTGAACACTGAGGGCTTCGCCTGTCCGAACCGAGAGTGCCCCTCCTCTGGAATCACAGATCCTCACATTCATGCTCTCGTTGGAGATGGCAAACATGGCCATGCCGAGCGGATCCAGACGTTTCGAGGCTCTGTCTGCCACACGACTTTCACTGCCCGACGCCACACCCCCCTTGTATCGTCTGAAAACCCCTTCTCACCAGATCGCTGTGGTATTGACGGCACTCGCCGAAGGTCTGGACCCTTCCGAAGCTCGGCGCGTCTTCGGCTATCGGCAAGCCACCATCACCAGCCTTTCTGGCGCGCGCAGCCCGTGCACGCGCAGACTTTACACGAGCGCTCTTTTCGCACCTTGCAGCTCCCACATCTCCAGTTGGACGAACTGCGAACCAGGCTGCGCTGCTCCACACAGGTGCTCTGGCTCTGGCTAGCAATCGATCCCTGCACAAAGATTCTTCCCGTGCTCATTCTCGGCCCCCGCACGCAAAACATGGCCCATATGCTCATCCACTCACTGCGACAGCTCTTGGCCGCCTTTCTGCCTCCCGCTCTTCACCAGTGATGGCCTCAATTTGTACTTCTACGCACTTCCCATCCCATTTTGGACAGTGGCTTGAGGTGGCTCGCCGAGGGCGGAAAGCACGCCAGTGGTAGGTAGCGGCGGGCCTGATCTATGGGCAGGTGAAAAAAAGCTACCGACGGCGAAAGCTGATGCTGGTCACACATGTGATGCGTCTTGGAATAAGCGCAATTCTCAAGGTCGCGAGGCCTCGGATTGGGCTTCTCGGGGAGGCTGAACACCGCTTTTATCGAGCGGGTGAATCTGACCGTCCGTCATGGGGTGGCAGCGCTGGCACGTCGCACCTGGGCCACAGCGAAGCCTGCTCCACAACTCTTAGTCCACTTGGAATGGTGGCGAGCAGACTCACATTTTGTGCGTCCACACGCATCGCTCCGGGTGGCGCTCGTACAGCCACGAGCGCGAGGTAGCAAACTTCTGGCTCAACGAGACCTCCAGCGTACCCCAGCGATGGCAGCGGGGAGAACCAACCGACCATGGACAGCGCGGGAAGTGCTCTGTTATCCCCTGCCGCCGGTACCACACCTCACACGTTGAGCATGAATGAAGTGTGGAGACGCCCGTGAAATGGCAGTGGGCGGCTCGGTGAATATGAAAGCAGGTACAGGCCCATGGGCCTACAGGTTGAAGCACCCTATCTGTACAGTCGAATGAGGAGCAAACCAGCCCGAAATGCGTTTGCAGGAGCTGATCGAATTATCCACCATATCCAATGGCAATACCACGCATCCTCGCTGTTTCTGAGAACGGATGAGATAGGAGGGAGACGACCATAGCGCGTGTTGAGCAGAGCTCCGGGGAGTGACTCTCTTCTCTCGCGTTGCTTCTGTCGTGACAGAGAGGTCTCTCTCTTTTTCAGTAAAAAACTGAACAGGTACCCTGCCCCTGGTGACAGCAACCTTCACTCTCCCCCGTGTTTCTCAAAGGTCTGCTCCACCTCTTTCAGAGACCCTAGCCAGAGACAGCGCTTTACAGCGAGCGTTTTTTCGGGTATACTCCTAGTGCATGCCTGTCCACTTGGACAGCTCGGTCTACAAAAAAAAGAACAGGGAAGGGTTCAGTGCTAGTGCTTTGGTCTCTGGTGCGACAGGACGGTGGATGGCGTCCCTGACCACGAGGACGGCACGCCGACCTTCCCTGCTCCACTCGCTGAAAGGAGCGATACCCCTATGCCCACAGAAGATTCCAAGACCACCAAGATCGTGGGAAAAGAAGAACTCGCCCATCTGATCGCAGCCAGGGCTCATGTGGAGTTGAAACAGGCGGATGCGATGCTTGATGCGCTTACGGAAACCGTCCGCGAAGAAGTCGCCAAAGGGCACCAGGTGCGCCTCATGGGTTTTGGTTCGTGGAAGTTGTCAGCGGTCTCGGCACGGACGATCAAATCCATCCGCGGGGGAGCGCCTCTTCACATCCCTGCCGGTAAACGCGTCAGCTTTAGCACCGGATCACTGCTCGCACAGGCCGCAAAAGCCCCCGCTCGTGCGAAAAAGGCTCCGGCTTCCAAGCCCGCCTCAAAAAAAGGGGCGAAGTAACACCGCCGTGCCGCCGCACGGCACGCAGTTCGAGAGGCCGAAACTGCCCAGGTAGCTTCGGCCTCTTCTCCGCCGCCAGTCCTCGCGCATACCTCACCACCCTCCTATCGCTACTCGCGCCCTGCTTTCTTGTTTCCTGCACCCCTTTACACAACAAAGCCTCATGCGCCTGTGGCGCACCACCAAAGATGAAAAAGAACTTGGACCGCGCCGTCAGTGCCCAGTAGCGCCGGGAGAGAAAAGCGCATATACTCCAAGCAGGACTGGGCCAGGTCACACAGGTCGAATTCCGAAGTAGTGCTGTGAGCCTGAACAACAAACTGACCGGGGATACCTGCAGGCACCACCAAATGTCGCTCTCGTTGGAGAAGCACGTAGAGGAATCTCTTTGTTCGTGGTATCCCACCTGTGCTGGCTACTGGGGATATCTGTTCCAAAAAAGTGCGCCAATATTGACTCCCTGTTCTTTGTCATCTACCATCAGATGACTGGTGATGAGATTACCCGCAAACTGTTTCCTTGTTTGGGAACAGATCTCGCAACACATCAGAGCGACCGCTCTTGCTCTACAACTGCTCCAATATTCAGAGGACCGATCATATCTTGTGTGGCGATTGTGAAAATGAAAAGAGCAACCGTGAATCGCTCTGATGGAGAGGTGAGGACGACCTGTTATCATTACCATGATCAACGATTCAGACGCTGTGGTGGCTTCTTGTATCATCCGTTCAGAAGAATCGGCTTTCCACAGCTTTATTCTTCATAAACAGCAAACAGAGGTGATAATTTTACCACAAAGCAAGTTATTGGATAGTGCAAAATGTGAGCCAAATAACAGGTTATGTAGCTGTCTCAAAAACTTGAGTATTCGTAACATTTATGTTACAATTCTTCTATGAAATAGGTGTTATATGAAGTGGGTGATTGACTACTTCGAGCAAGAAGATACAACCCAACCGGCTGAAGTCTTCGAGGATGCGTTAGATACTACCTATCCGAAGCTTTCAGGCAAGTTGCTGAGAGTGGTGTCTGCATTACGGCTCTACGGCCATCAGTTAGGTGGCGGTTATCTTGAGAAATGTCATGATTACGAGGGATTGTGGGAGATTCGGGTTATTCACAGTAGAACGCTTGCACGTGAGCTTCTTGGCTTTGATGGAAACCGTATTGTCTTGCTTCATGGGTATATCAAGCGAGCTGGTCAAACAGCTTCAACGGGTGATCTGAAGAAAGCGTTCAACTACTGGACTGAATACGTGCGGACTCGTCATGTCAGCCCTGCGCAAGAGGAAGAGCATGAATAGATTTGAGCAACGCTTACAAAAGCGGTTACAGAAAAAAGTAATTGCTGAGGGCTATCGAGAAATGGGGGCTGAGCTAGAGCTTATGCAGGCTCTTGATAGCATCCGCAAACAACAGCATATGAGCCAGGAAACGCTTGCAGCTCTCATGGGCAGGAAACGAGAAGCGATATCGCGTTTGTTTTCGGCAGATGACAGCAACCCCACGCTCGATACCTTACTAGAACTACTTTCTGCCTTGAACTTGACCGCAGATATTACACTTCGTCAAGCGAGAGAAGGAGAAGCGCCTCTCAAGGTAGCAACGGAACTGACGCCTCCTTAGAGAGTCCTTTCCTAGTGCATTCCACTACAGGCTCTTGCATTTGGGACATACGCGACGTTCTGATCGTTCTTTCCGCGTTTGCTGCATTCAGGGTTGTGGTGGCTATTTTGTTCATCCGTTCGCTAATTGCATATTCTAGACTGCCAGCAGTGTAAATCTTTATTTAAAGCAACCAACTGATAATAAAGGGAAATCCCGAGATTCCGATGAGAAGTGTAAAACTTTCCTATGACATGAGGCTGGCGATTTCACGCTTAAATTCGTGCGGATTTTGTAAGACTTTATTTGATGGGTACACTAGTGCTAAGTTCCTTAAATGCGGTAATAAAAGAGACGTCGACGGTGCCGTGGCGTCTTTGGCGGGCGTCCCCAGACCCACGGCTTGGCTCGGAGATTGAGTTGAGCGGTCGCCACGCGGGTGGCTTGCGCGATCTCCTTGGGAGAGGCCTCGCTCTGCCCAGCCAAGGCATCGCGGCGGAAGAGCCGCCACCAGCCCTCTTGCAGATTGAGCCAGCAGGCCCCTGTCGGAATGAAGACGTGCTGGATGCGGGGATGATCGACCAGCCAGGTCCGCGTCTCGAGGCTGGAATGACTACTGAGATTGTCGGTGATGATGAAGATATCCCCGGTCGGATTGTCAGCTTCGATGTCGGCGAGTAAGGCGATGTAGCCCTTGGAATTGCGCGAGGCGGCCGAGCCGGGTCAGTTCCTTGCCATCGCACACGCGTAAGGCCCCATAGACCCAGGTTTTCTCTGGTCCGCGCTCGTAGTCCAGGGGCGCTTTGATGCGGTGCCCAGTGGGAGACCAGCCCGGGGCTGGATCAAAGGTGCGCGGCACTACCGGTCCGAGTTCGTCGGTACAGACCGTCGTCGACCCCGCTGCTGGCGCGGTGTAGTGGGTGACGACCGCCGTCCTTTTGGGACGAAGTCTTTCTCGCGCGGAGTCCCCCAGCTGTGGGTCTGTCGCCAGCGCACCCTTTCGCGCAAGAGGATACGACGGATCTGGCTGCGTTTGACGGAGATGCCCGCCTCTTTGGCGGCCTGGGCCAGCGCATTGAGGCTCCACTGCGCCGAGCCTTGCTCATCGCGTGCCACCATCGTTCCGTCTTCCTGCGTCACCAATCTTCCAGGTGGTGCCTGGCGTACCAGCGCAATGATCTTGCTGTCATCAGCGATCGTCAGGCGACGTCGTCGTCCCGATTTCGGCTGATCTCCCAGCCCTTCGATGCCCTCCGCATCGAAACGGTGCAGTCGACGCCGCACCGTCTGCGGGCTACATTGCAATTCCTTCGCAATAGCTTCCACCCGCTCCCCATCCCAACTGCGCGCCACCATGCGTGCATGGATGATCCAGTCTGCTGGCCCATGTCGGCTTGCTGCCAGCTTCCTTACCTGGCGCTCTTCCTGCTCATCTTGTGCAGCCCTCACTCGCAGGATCTTCGGCATCTGCTTGCTCCTTTCCTCTGTGGTTGTTCTCCTCCTCTATTCTATCACCACTTGAGGAACTTAGCACTAAGCCGGGCTTGCTGTTCTTCTTCATTCCGGCAACCTTTACCGAGGCAAGAATGCTCTCATTCCAACTGCCAGGAGATGGGCAGAATACGCCAATCGGTTTCAAAGATGCGCTGATGCAATTCTAACTCGACAATGGCAGCGAGGACCCCTTTCTGACGCCCGGCATCGGCAGCGCTCGTGACTTGAAACGGCCAAAAGCCTGCGGTACTTCCAGAGAGGTGAGGATGGTGGAAGCCCTGGGAGTAGTTGACGACAAGACGCACCGGCTGAAGCGGCCCGTTTGGACCCCGCATGACTC
>Ga0209648_10003377_pt1 | contig 13389 bp, 9 predicted proteins | sample GraSoi2013_115cm_FD_185830 | JGI IMG/M metagenome (GOLD analysis project Ga0209648, IMG submission 185830) | Grasslands soil microbial communities from the Angelo Coastal Reserve, California, USA - Sample 9_17_2013_115cm (SPAdes) (version 2) | ecosystem: Environmental > Terrestrial > Soil >...
GCAGTGACGGCAAAAGCGCTGGCGCTCGGCCGGGAGCACGAGAGCAATATCAGCCTCGTATGCTCGGGTGAACTCAATTATTTTGCGCTCGACGATGCGGTGTGCGCGGGGTATCTCGCCCTGGAACTACAAAGACAGCAAGGGCCAGAGAGACCCCTACATCTCGATGAGAGTGCCCTGGCGGCTATTGCGCTCTACGAGGCATAAAGCCACCTAAAGTGCTTGATTACTCCAATTCGGCACGCTCAGTTATCGAGGGCGGCCTGCCGGACGATCCGCCTTTTTGCATGCGGACGAGCGTGAGTCAGAGCGTGCCGGAGGTGGTGGGGACGGAGAGCGAGACGGGGTTGCTGGTGATCGAGATGGGTTCATTAAATGCCAAATACAACATTTGTTGACAGATGAGGCAATAGAATATAGAATATCGATAGGCACCAAAACAGCGACAATGTAGTTATATCAAATCCTGCTAAGTAGTTCGTTATGAACTTCACCGTAAATTTGTCAGAGATCCTGTACTCGAAAAAATCAGACTGCCCGCGTTTTAACAGTGATTAACCGGATTTGGTATTACACGGCTCTTACCTCTATAAGCTCCTTTGCAATTGGAGAGATGGAAAGAGGACATCATGGACCCGATCACACTTACTACGGTTGCCACCCAGGTCGTAGCGATATTAGCTTCTCTCTTCAGCAAAGTAGGTGAATCCATCGCCACGAAATTTGGCGAAGATGCCTACGAAAAAAGCAAACACCTCTATGAAGTTGTGCGGGATCGCTTCGCCAGAAAAGATGATGGTGGTAGTGCAAGTAAAGCTTTGCAGAATTTCGTAGACGAACCTCAAGTATATGGCAATGTCTTCAAGGAAATGCTTCTTCCCTTGTTACAGGCTGATCCAAATTTTGCCGAAACACTCAGCGTGATTCTTCGCTCAGGCCCAATTCAACGCATCACTGTCGGAGCGGATGCGAGGGTCGAGCATACCCGGATGAGTAATGAGTCAGGCCAGGGTACGCAGACGATCGAGGGGGGAGACAGGTCTACTTTCTCAGATATCTCGATGGATATAGGCCCCAAGAGGGAGCAGGGAAGATAGATTTGCATTCAATTGACCGTGATAGGTGCACTTAGAACGGCCTCAGTGTGGGAAAGGTCCGGCCATGTCGCTGAATCTATTCGTTGGACACAAACGCGAGTTACAACAATACCAGGCATTTCTCACAAGAGAAAATCCGTGGGTGCTGGTTATCCGGGGATTGGGAGGAAGTGGCAAAAGCACCCTGTTGGATGAATTAGAAAGACAGACCTCCCGCGACGACACATGTGTTGTCAGGATTGATTTTGCGCAGGAAACGCTGAGAGAAGACTACTTAACTTTTTTGGAAGATGTTTCAGAACAAGTTGCTCCCCATTGTGATTCCGATCGAAATTACGAACTGAAAAAGAGCATAGCAACAGGACGCTATGAGATTGGGAAGCGCATTGCCAGTGGCAGTACCACGATAGAAAATTTAGAACAAAGTATAAATGCGGGAACTGATGCCGAGATAAGCAAAGCGACACTAAATATTGATGTGAGCGAAGCCAATAGGCAAGAAACTCGCCGGCAAATGCGAGAAATAGCGAAAGATAAATTCTACGCCCAGATGAGAACATTTGGAAAGCAGCGATTGGTCATCATGCTGGACACCTGTGAATGGCTGAACGAAGAAACTTCAGAGGCAGAAGCAGCCAGATGGGCCGGAACTGAGCTTATTAAGGGATTATCCTCGCGAATGCGCAATCAGAGTAAAGCATGTTATATTGTGATGACAAGTCGTGTACGACTCCAATTAGAGGATATCAACAAGGTAGAAATGACGCTGAAAATGCTGGATAGGGCAGAGGTGAACCAGTACCTGGAAGCAATGGAGGTCAATGACCCCGTGATCCAGGATTACATCTATAATATGACGTATGGTCATCCACATAGCATCGCCATTATTTCCGATATCTGGGAAGAAAACTGGGACAGGCCCCTGAGCGCTGCGGATCTTCCAAGATTAAGAGGGTTATTCTATGAGCGTGCTATAGAGGATATTGTTGACAAAGATGTACTGAAACGTCTGCTGAAATCGCCGCTAGATGCATTGACGCGCTATGGAGTGCTCTTACGTCGTTTCAATCTGCCCTTATTACAAGCAGTCTTCCAGGAGTGGCTGCCAGAGCCAGAAGCAGGTAATCGCTTCAGCCAACTCATCCGTTATCCCCATGTCGAACCACTGGGAGACTTTAACTACGTCTTCCATAAGCTGCTGCGCGAGATCCTGGCAGGATATATTCAAGTACAAGAGCCTGAAAAATGGAGGCGCTACCACCAGCTCGCGTTAAACTTTCTTACCCAGGCTTCGTTACGCACGCCAGACTGGTATTACCACCTGCTTGCCTGCGATGAAGAGAAGGGGGTATCGTACTGGAATGAAATCAAAGCTAGCGAACCACGGGAGTACATCGACGCATTGAAAGAAGCTGCCTGCGATAAGACATTGATGCTCACACCAGCCGCAATGCAGAGTATGGATATCCATAAAGACACTATTGGCAACATCGCGTAGAGCGGGAGGGAGTATGCCGGAGGTTCTATTTGTCGGGCGAGAGCGCGAAATAGATGTCTATAAGAAATTTCTTGCGCGAGAAACGCCCTGGGTGCTGATCATCACTGGCCTGGGAGGCATCGGCAAAACCACGCTCCTGCACCGGCTGGCTGAATATACGTTGTCAGAAGCCACACTATTCAAGACAGGCGTTGTTACGCTTGATTTTGCTAATGAAGAACTCCGCAATGATCCCCTGAAGCTCCTGGATAAGCTTACAATTGACACTGCACCTTATTGCAACTTACAGCAGATTGACAGCGAATTCAAGCATGAATTGCTGGAAAGCCTCGATCAACTCGCACAGATCAGCAAGGAGAGAGCGCAAACAGGCAGGAGCGATTCTGAAGACGTAGCATTGCGAGAAATACACCATCAAATGCGAGAACTGGCGACAGAAGCATTTTATTTGCAGATAAAGACGTTTACGTTAGAGCGATTGGTCGTGATGCTTGATACCTGTGAATGGTTGAGCGAGCCGGAAGGGATCGAAGTTGGTCAGTGGGTACTGAATGAGCTTATTCCGGAGATACACACGCGTATCCGGCAAAAAGGTCGCCAGTGTCCCGTTGTAATGTTCAGTCGTTTACAGCCCAGGTTAGATGTTATCAAAGGGCAAGATCAACGACGCCTCACCTTGCCCATGCTCGGTAAGGCGGAGGTGGATCACTACCTGGAACACATGGGTATGCGGGACGCTGAACTCCGCCAGCGCGTCTACGAGGTCACGCATGGTCACGCGCTGTGCGTCTCAATTATCGGCGACTTCTGGCAGCAACGAGAGGCACAGGAGCAGCCACTGACTCTTGCAGACCTGCCTGAACTACAGGTACAAGAGTTCAGCGAGATTGCATTGATGCGCTTCACCAACGAGCGCGTACTGAGGCAGCTTAAACCGCCTTTTAAGGAATTGACCCAGTATGGAGTACTCTTACGCAGTTTCGACCTGCCATTGTTACGAACTGTTTTCCCTGAATTGCTACCCGAGCCTGAAGCGCTCGAGCGGTTTAACCAGCTTATTCGTTACCCCTTTATTGAGTCGCGGGGAAATTATCGTTATGCCTTTCACGAACTGCTGCGTGAGGCATTGCCAGAAGAGACGCAAAAGGAAGACCCTGAAGCGTGGAAGGGCTATCACAAGCGAGCGCTAGACTACCTTACTACAGTATCGTTTCACTCGCCGGACTGGTACTATCACCTGCTCGCCTATGATGAAAAGCAGGGCCTGGAAGCATGGCAGCAGGCCATTCAAGAGGCCCGCGAAAGCGGGAAACGCGAATATAACGGCGCATTGTTACAAGCAGCGCTCGACAAGGCATTAAAACTCTCACTGGAGGCACACGCGGAAATCAAATATGAAGAGGGACGCTTCAATTATTACGGCGTACAGTGGGAGGAAGCCCTGAAGAGCTACAAGGAAGCGCTTGCCTCCTTTAAGGAAATCGAAGATTTCCCCGGGCATGCCAATTGCTACCAGGCGATCGGGGATGTCCAGCGGGCTCTGGGCAAGCTAGCTGAGGCTCTGGAGAACTATGAGAAAGCAAGAGCGTTCTATCAACAGCTAGGAGACCAGTTCGGAGAAGCCAGAAGCTGCCAGGCGATGGGGGACGTCCAGCGGCTGCGCAATGACCTGGACGCTGCCTTGCAGTGTTATGAACGGTGCCTCGTCCTCTTCCGGCAGATAGGAGAGCGATCAGAAGAGGCTAAGGCACTTGAAGCAGTGGGCGATGTTCAGCGCATGCGCAATGAGCAAGACGCTGCATTGAAAAGTTATGAGCAGGCTTTAGCGCTGTACCAGGAGGAGAAAGACCGCCTGAAGCGGGCCAAAGTCTTGAAGGCTATCGGTGATGTTCAGCAACTGCGCCAGGAAAGGAATGCTGCCCTGGAGAGCTATGGGCAGGCATTAGCCCTCTATGGGGAATTGAAAGAACCGGCGGAGGAAGCAAGTGTGCGGCGTTCGGTGGAGGAGATGGGGCAATTGCAGAGCGAGCAAGAGGCAAAGGAACAGAGCAGCCCTAAGCAATTTAGCCAGCCGGGCCAGGCAATTCCAGCCACCACGGGAACACCGATGGCTGTATATGATACCTCTCCTTCACAATCACAACTGATAAGACAGCGTCCTCCGAAAGCCCAGAGTCCTTTAAAAGTTGGCATGATACTAATGATTGGTCTTGTGCTGGTTCTTCTGGCAGGAAGTTTAAGCCTGATTCTCTCTGCACATTCTGGTGCTGGCAATTCCCTTAATGCAAATGCCACTGCTACTGCCCAGGCCAATGCAACAGCACAGGCTGCCACCGCCACCACTATTGCCTACGCTAATGCAACACAGGCTGCCATCCCCCCCACTACTTCATCAGAACCTCCCAACCCTTACTCTGGGGCGCTGGCGCTCAACGACTCACTGAATGATAATAGCAGTAACAACTGGTTCGAGGGTGGCTCTTCCAATGGTGCTTGTGTTTTTACAGGAGGAGCCTATCACGTTTTTGCAATACAACTAGAGACAACTATTTCCTGCCCTGCAAAAGCTACCAACTTCAGCGATTTTGCCTATCAAATACAAATGACTATTATCAAAGGTGATTTTGGTGGATTGATCTTTCGACTCAACACTAACGATAACTTCTACCTTTTTGGCATTAGTACCGAAGGATCTTATAACCTTAGCATCCATTCCAAAAATAGCGGTTTCCAAACATTAAGTGTCGGACAAAGTTCGGCTATCAACACGGGTCTGAGTCAACCCAATCTAATTGCAATCGTAGCAAGCGGTAGCGAACTTGATTTGTACGTGAATCAGCAACTCATCAGTACTGTAATTGATGGCACCTATAACCGTGGTCAGATTGGGGTTTCTGCAAGTGCATCTCAAGATCAAACTGAGGTAATGTTTAGTAATGCGCAAGTTTGGACATTTTGAACATCATCTCCGTTAGCGGTTTATTTTGTCAATCCGCATTATTGCGCCCCTACAGACTTTCAATCCACCCTCACAACCAGCTTCCCAAAGTTTCTGTTTTCTCCCATCACCCTATGTGCCTCACCTATCTGCTCCAAAGGATATACGTGGTCGATGACCGGCTTTACTTTTCCATTTGCCAATAATGGTAACACGCCAGTGGCAAAGCGGCGTGTGACTGCCAGCTTCTCTTCAAGGGTGCGGGTGCGCAGGGTGACACCACGCATTGAAATACGCTTGCCCATCAGCATGCCCAGGTTGACATTTGCCTGTGCTCCGCCCATAGTTGATAGGAAGACGATACGCCCCCAGGGAGCTAATGCCTGGAGATTCTGATCCAGGTGGGGAGCGCCGATGAAATCAATTACGACATGTACGCCCTCGTTGTTGGTCAGGCGGTTCACTTCAGCGGCAAAATTCTGGTCAGGTAGGCCTACATCTAACCCCAACTCTCTGGCTAACTCAAGTTTGTGCGGTGTGCGCGATGTGCCGAATGTAGTAGTTCCTGCCGCGTGCGCCAGTTGAATGGCGGCTGTGCCAACACCGCTGCCCGCGGCATGGATCAGCACGCGCTCACCCATCTGTAAGCCTGCCTGCGTAAAGAGGGCGTCATGGGCGGTCATAAAGACTTCGGGGATTCCCGCGGCCTGCACAAAATCAAGATTCTGGGGAATTTCAACCAGCAGGCCTTCGTGCGAGAGGATATACTCCGCCTGCGCTCCTCCACCTGCGAGGCCCATCACGCGCTGGCCCGGCTTCCACGCTCGCACCAGGGGTCCAACGGCATCAACCTCGCCTGCAAATTCGAGTCCCGGAATGTTCGCGGGTGATCCCGGGGGAGCAGGATAGCCTCCGGCACGCTGCAACAGGTCGGCGCGATTGATGCCCGAGGCATGCACGCGTACGCGCACCTGGTCGCCAGTTGGCTGCGGCATCTCGACATCCTGTATCTCCAATACCTCCGGGCCACCGGGCCTGGTGATGATGGCTGCTCGCATGAGTTTTGCTCCTTAAATTTTGTTTGAGGTGATGTGGAATCTTGTTCCTGGGCATGGGATAATATCCCCCGGTGGAATCTTGTTCCTGGGCATGGGATAACATCCCCCTGAGGGCGACCGCAAGGGTCCCCACCCCACATCCACACCACTCCCGCCCCTACTATGATACGAATAGATACCGTCGATTGTCAAAGTTTTGGCGACTTTGGAAAAGCTTGACAACAAGCGACAAGAGCAGTAAACTGGAGGCATTGAGAACTTTTGTTCGCACAAGGAGCAACACCAGATGGGATATGCCACTCGCACCACGAAACTGTTGCTTGACCTGGGCGAACGCAGGCAGGGGGGAGCCAATACCGGCAAACGCACGTTTCTCGATGAGACCGTGGCCCTGCTCAACACAGCGCGCGCCTTTTACATCGACTTTTTTCTTACTCACGCCGACAAGCTCTCCGAGCGCGTTTCCTTCTACTCAGAGGAACACCAGGAAATGCGTGAGCGAGCTATCTCTACTAATGAATTGCTCACCTGGGCCGAGTGCCACACGGTCGAAACGAAAGAACACCCGCATCCCTGGCCCACCTGGAACTTCAGTCAGGCCTTTCCCGACATGCCGTTTGTCTATCGTCGCTCGGTGATTAAGGATGCCATCGGCAAAGCCCGGTCGTATCTCTCGAACCTCTCCAACTGGCAAAAGACGAGCAAGAAAAAGGGCAAGCCAGGAGTGCCTGGTGCGTACAATCATCCGACTCTCTATGAAGGGGCCATTTCCCTCGAACTGGACGGGCCGGATCAGCGAGAGACGTTTGTGCGGCTCAAGGTCTACACAGGTACATGCTGGACCTGGGCCAATTATCCCGTCCTGTACAGCCGCTACTTTGAGCAACGGCGCACAGAAGCGGAGTGGGAGCAGCAGAGTCCCAAACTGGTGTTGCGCCCCAAGTTTGCCGAACTGCATTGTTCCCAAACCAAAAAGGTCAAAGCCAAAAAGGTCAAAGAGAGCAAACAAGATCCCAGCCTTGTGACGGTGGCCGTCGATCTCAATGTCAAAAATCTCGCGGTGATTACCGTCAGGCAGCATGGTAGGATCCTTGAGACAGTTTTTGTGACTGATCACGGCCTCGACCAGCACCGCTACCAGCACATGAAGCGGATCAGCAAGAAGCAATGGCTTTCAGGCTCGCCCATCAAAGGGGAGCACAGCAACCAGCAGCTTTGGCAGCATGTGCGGCGCATGAACACTGATGCCGCCCACAAAACCGCTCGTGCGGTTGCCAAGGTGTGTGCCAGGTATCCGGGCTGCGTGCTGCTCTTTGAACGGCTCCGCAAGATTAAGCCCAAAGGAGGGGGCAAGTCCAGGCGGATGAACCGCACACAGGCAAACCAGTTGCGAGGCAAGATCAATCAGTATTCCAGAGAGAAAGCCTTCGCAGAAGGGATCGTCACCGTCGAAGTCAATCCACATGGCACCAGTCAGTATTGCTCCCGATGCGGAGCCAAAGGCGAGAGGTTCTCGTTCCGAGGTGGCAAGCGCATCAAGGAGAGATGGGGAAAGCTTTTCTGGTGTTCCCAGTGCCGCTATGAGGCCAACGCAGACTTCAACGCGTCGGTCAATGTGCATCATAGCTTCTTCCAGCAGTTTCACTGGAAGCCCCGCGTCCAGCGGAGCGGGTGAAACGCCCTGTCCGGCTACAGGTCGGATGGGAGAAGCCTGTCAGAGGGACACCCCGCCAAAGACTGGCAGGCCAGGCCGGTTCGAAAGGACACGCAAGGTGGTACGGCTATCGTTGGTCCACAGGGGGTACGCTCCAGCCCGAATGCCCTCCAGGACATGACCTGATTCGATAACTTCCTGGAATGCGGAAGGAACGCTAGGAAGCCGGACTGGATCAGGGCGGCGAGAACGGCTGTTGTCCAGGTTTGTTCCGTCATACTGGCAGCAGTTGATACCACATTCAGGTGGCTTTTATACTTAAGGGGCAAGCGAGTTACGCTTCGCAATGGAACAGTAGGGGGTGTGGGAAATTTAGTGTAGGGGGAAATAGGCTTGCGCCGCCTTTCGCGGGGGCTAGAAACTGGTATGTGCTTACCCCCGCGAAAAGCGCTGCTTGCCGTATGAATCACGCGCCAGTTAGCTGCTTACTGAGCTGTGGCTGTTTGTGTAGCTGCTTGCTCTGGTGCGCCAGCGCCTTTATCAACAGCCTCGAGATCAATCTCGATGTTTATATTTTCACTCACTAGCACACCGCCGGACTCAAGCGCCACGTTCCAGTTGAGGCCCCAGTCCTTGCGGTTAATCTTGGCTTTGGCACTCAGGCCCGCAACCTGCAAACCATGAGGGGCTTTACCCTGACCGTTGTACTCTGCTTTGAAGGTCACCGGCTTCGTTACGCCATGCATCGTCAGGTCCCCGGTCACATTGTACTCGTTGCCGCCGGTACGCTCGACCTTGTTGCTTTTAAAAGTGATGGTCGGATAGTTTTGTACGTCGAAGAAATCAGGTGAGCGCAGGTGCCCATCGCGGCGCTCATCGCGCGTATCTACACTCGCTGCGTCAGCTTGCGCGTCAACCCAAGAGTTTTCGGGATGCTCTTCATCGATATGAAGATGGCCGCTGAGCACGTTAAAATGCCCTCTGACTGTGGTAAACATCATATGTTTAAGGGCAAATGCCGCTTCTGAATGCGCTGGATCAATTTCCCAGGCCATTAGAGATATCCTCCTGTTGTTTTATACTAACAAATAGTTAGTCACTTACTAACTACAGCTACTATAACATATAATACTTCCCTTTGTCAAGTGCCTAACTTTTCGGAAGTAAAGCGATGGTTACTGCGTATGATATAATCTGCTCAACAACGATAGTAGTGATGCAGAGCAGAGGATAGAGAAAGCATGTTCACCCTCAATGACATACTACAGGGCAATGAGGGCAAGCTTCATTTGCATAGCTCGGCACCGCCTGATCCAGCGCAGGTATTCCCTTCAGCACAACATGACAGCCGCCAGGTGGGCAGAGGAGATCTTTTTGTCGCTATCAGAGGGGCACATGTCGATGGACATTGCTTCATCCCGGCGGCAGCACAGGCAGGAGCTGGCGCTGCGCTCTGCAGCGAACCAGCAGAGGATGTGGCGCCTGATTTCTTGCAAATCATCGTGCCAGATGTCGTCCAGGCACTACATGCCACCGCCCGTGTGCGCACGCAGCGCCAGCAGAACACCATCTTTATCGGCATCACCGGCAGTAATGGTAAAACGAGTACGAAAGAAGCTACTGCTGCCGTTTTGAGCCGGCAAGCTCCAACACTCAAGACTTTCGCGTCCTATAACAACGAGATCGGCTATCCGCTGACCCTGTTACGGCTGGAACCGGGTCATCGCTATGCCGTAGTGGAAATGGGCGCGCAGTGGGTAGGAGAACTGACCTGGCTGTGTAATACCATAGCCAGGCCTGACTGGTCAATCATCACCAATGTAGGCGCCGCACACCTCGAGTTCTTTGGCACGCAGGAGGGCGTGATCAGGGCTAAAAGCGAGCTGGTACAGGTGCTCGCACCGGAGGGCATCGCCATCCTCAATTACGATGATCTGAATGTACGCAATATGAAGACGGCTGCGCGGGTTCTCTATTACGGCCTTGGTGAGGAGGCCCGGGTGCGCGGCAGCGATATACGAGGTGATACCCTGCGAGGGCTCAGCTTTACACTAAACTATGCCGGGCAACAACAACGAGTACAGTTACATCTAGCAGGCGCTCATGGCGTTATGATAGCCCTGGCAGCGGCTGCTGCCGGCTGCGCGGCACAGATGAGCCTCGACGAAATTTGCGCGGCATTGGAGAGCCTATCACCAGCCAAAGGGCGTGGCGAGATCAAACCAGGACCAAATGGCAGCACCCTGATTGATGACACCTACAACGCCAACCGTCAATCAATTGTCGCCATTATCAGGGCTATAGGTGCTGCTGACCTTGCCCCTGGCGGGAATCGATGGGCAGTGCTGGGCGACATCTTCGAGCTAGGCCAGTATGCACATGAGGAGCACCTGGCAAGCGGCAAGGCGCTGGTTGGAACGATAGATCACCTGGTTGCGATTGGCGACCAGGCACGCTTCTATATCGAGGGAGCAATCCAGGCCGGGATGCCAGAGAAAAGTACTCACTACTTTGGCGCAGATGTCGAGAATACCCAGGAATTAGAGACCGCCAAGCTTGCTGCTGCCGACCTGCTCAAACGCGAGGTACACCGTGACGACCTGGTCTTGATCAAAGGCTCACGAGGTATGCGTATGGAGACGATGCTACATATGCTTTAGCTGAGAAAGGACTCTGGCATGGAGAAAAAGAAGATCCGCATAGGCCTGGTTTTCGGAGGTCGCTCTGGCGAGCACGAGGTGTCGCTTGCCTCAGCCGAGTCGGTGATGGCAAACCTGGACCGCGATAAATACGAGGTTGTACCGATTGGCATTACCAAAGAGGGATCGTGGTTACTGGGCACAAAGCCGCGCGCGTTGCTGGCGGCTGAACAGAGCGCCAGCGCAGGTCTGGAGGAGACAACGGCGGTAACGCTAACTGGCGACCCACGCTTACGCCGCCTGATCTCGGTAGAGAACGGTGAAGAACTTGGCAGCAGGGGCGCACTGGACGTTATTTTTCCCGTCTTGCACGGCACCTATGGAGAGGATGGCTCACTGCAAGGACTGCTGGAAATGGCCAATGTGCCCTATATCGGCTGCGGCGTGCTGGGTTCTGCACTGGGCATGGATAAAGAAAAGATGAAAATCGTCTTCCGTGCAGTTGGCCTGCCTGTCGTTGATTACCTGGTGTATCGACGTAATGAGTGGGAACGCACGCCCGAACTGATTATGGACGCTATTGAACAACGCCTGGGCTATCCATGCTTCGCCAAACCTGTGAACCTGGGATCGAGTGTGGGGGTGAATAAAGCGCACGATCGCGCTGAACTGGAGCACGCCATCAACGTGGCGGCAGAGTACGACCGCAAAATCATCATTGAGCGCGGGATCGATTGCCGCGAGGTTGAATGCGGGGTACTGGGCAATGACGAGCCTATAGCCTCGGTTGTTGGCGAGGTCATTTCCAGCAATGAGTTCTACGACTATCGCGCCAAGTACATCGACGGCAAATCACGGGTAGATATCCCAGCCGGTATACCACAGGCGACAGCGGAGGAGGTGTGCCGCCAGGCTGTGCAGGCCTTCGTCGCCCTGGATCTCAGCGGCCTCGCCCGCGTGGATTTCTTTATTGAGAAGAAGACAGGGCAGGTGTACATTAATGAAGTCAATACGATGCCTGGCTTCACCTCGATCAGTATGTATCCCCAATTATGGGAGGCAAGTGGTTTGCCCTATGCGCAACTGCTGGATCGCCTGATCGAACTGGCGATTGAACGTCACGAGGATAGGCAGCGTAACCGGACAAGTTTGTAGGAGTGTTATCCATTTTGCTAATTTCGCTCTATTCCCAGCCCACTTTTTACACCCGATACATCATATATGCCGCCTCGCTGCTCGTAACCACCGGTAAAGGGGTCTTCTGCCAACAGCATCGGCGTATCAAGATCAATGAAGGAGAATCCGCCCAGGCCAGCAGCGAGATGGGCGGCAGTGGCAATGGCAAGACGTGACTCGATCATGGCACCGATCATTAACCCAATGTGGTGAACGCGACAAAGGGAAGCAATATCGAGCGCCTCCACGATGCCCGCTTTCATCAGCTTAATATTCACAACATTGATAGCGCCCATTTTGATCAGGCGTGCGACCGCAGCAGCATTCGAGGCACTTTCATCAGCTGCAATAGGAACAGTGGTGTGCTGAGTGATATAGCGTAGTCCTTCGTAGTCGTCTTTATGTACTGGCTGTTCCATAAGCAGCGGTCGAATATCACGATCATCAAGCGCTTCAAGACACAATAATGCCTGGCTCGGTGTATAGCCCTGGTTAGCATCGAGGATGATGCCAAGTTGCGGGGCACCACCGCGAACAGCCTCAACGCGATCAACATCTTCGTGTAAGTCGCTTCCCACCTTGATCTTGATCCTGGTGATGCCGCGCTTGACGGTATCTTGCGCCAGTTCGTAGGCATGTTCGGGAGTGACCATTGGAATACTCATATCTGTTTCTACACTCGTGCTAGTTCCACCAAAGAAGACGTACAATGGGATACTGTATGATCGGGTGAGCGCATCGAAGATTGCCATCTCCATGCCCGCGCAGACCGTCGTTTGCGAATAATATACACTGTGTATGAGCTTTGAGAGCGCGCGCCAGGAGGATGCATCTTGCCCCCGCAGGAGTTCAATGCAGCCACGAGCAGCCGCAAGCGCTGTTTCTTGGGACTCGCCAGTGCTTGGAGGGAAAGGTGCGCACTCGCCGTAACCTGTGCTCCCATCGCGCAATGTGACAGTAATGAGCACATTGCGAGCCTCGGAGATGCTGCCAGTCGCGATGGTGAATGGCTCCAACAGGGGAAGAGTTAAAGGTTCCACGGTAATAGACTGAATGGTTGTGTGTGGCATGTCGTATGAGCCTTTCCACGAGTGCAGTAAACTGGACAAATATTTCTTGTCAAGGAATACTGTATCTGTGAACGCGGCACCTGTCAAGAAATGCGACGAGAGGAGCGGCATTTGGAGATACTGCCTGTCACCCTGAGCGCAGCGAAGGGTCTAGCTCGCCGGACGCAGAGATCCTTCGCTGCGCTCAGGATGACAACCAGGACGCCTCCCAAGTCCGCTCACGGGAAGTCTTATCTCCAAATGTCTAACGAGAGGAGCG
>Ga0209648_10003378_pt1 | contig 13389 bp, 8 predicted proteins | sample GraSoi2013_115cm_FD_185830 | JGI IMG/M metagenome (GOLD analysis project Ga0209648, IMG submission 185830) | Grasslands soil microbial communities from the Angelo Coastal Reserve, California, USA - Sample 9_17_2013_115cm (SPAdes) (version 2) | ecosystem: Environmental > Terrestrial > Soil >...
GCTCCAGCGGATCGTATGGGGCGAAAAATCCGGCGCAGGCTATGACCCCATGAAGTATAACCAGGGCGATGAGCCATTTCGTCAAAGGCCGCCGACGCGTCATTCTGCGCCCGCCTCGGTGCGAATTCTTGGATCGGCCCATAAGAGCAACAGGTCCGCGAGAAAATTCCCGCCAACCAGAAAAATTGTCGAAAGGAGGACGCCCCCAATGACTACGTACAAATCACGGGCCAGGATGGCCTCGAGCAGAAGCGGGCCGAGCCCCGGCCAGCTCATCACGACTTCGACAAGCAGTGAGCCGCTCACCAATGTACCCAGGCTGAAGCCCAAGAGTGAAATGAGCGGATTCGCGGCGGCCCGTAGCGCATACCGATAAAGGAGCCTGCGGCGGGGGATACCGTGGCCGGCGGCGGCTCGCAGAAAAGGTGCGTCGAGAACTTCCGCCACAGCTGCACGCACGTGCCTGACGAGCATCGGCAAGGCGGAAATGACAAGCGCAACGACGGGCAACGTCATGTGAATGGCGATATCGCGCAGCTTGCTCAGCGGGGAAAGACTTTCAAACCCCACAGAGACCATGCCGCCGGTCGGAAACCATCCGCTGCGCACAGCCATGATCAGCAATCCGAGTGAAAGGACGAGATCCGGAATGACAAGCAGAGTTGCCGTGGTCCACGAGAGGGCGCGATCCGGCAAGCGTCCAAGAGATGCGGCAGCCCAGATTCCGAGTGGCAAGGCCAGTGCCCAGGCAATGAGCGTCGCCGTCAGAGTCAGGAGCAGTGTGTTCCGTGCCCGCACCCAAAGAAGCGGGCCAACGGGGCTGTTGTACGCAAAGGAAAATCCCATCTGGCCGTGCGCGACCGAATTCACCCATCGGGCGTAGCGCACAGGCAGCGGCCGATCCAACTGATATTGCGCGCGCAGGGATGCGACAGTTTCTGGCGCGATCTGCGGATTTAATCGCATCTCATCGAAGTAATTCCCGGGCGCCAGAGTGGAAAAGAGAAATGTGAGGATCGAAACTCCAAAAAGAAGAAAAACGGCGTGCAGCATTCTTCGCAGGAGGTAGCGCATTAGAGTCCCTCCGGCAGATTCGCGGCGCCATGGAATCGCGGTGTCGCTGCGAGCAGGCAGCGCGTGGCTTCGTGTTCTGGCGAGCGCAAGAGTTTCTCGGCAGCACCAAGTTCCACGATTCGGCCGTGATCCATGACGGCAATTTCGTCCGCTAAGTGCGCTGCCATTGCAAAATCGTGGGTGATAAATAGATACGTCAAACGGAGAGAAGCCTGCAGTTCCAGAAGCAAGTTGGCAATTTGCGCTTGCACCGAACAGTCGAGGGCCGAGAGAGCTTCATCCAGAATGAGAAGTTTTGGCTCAAGCGCCAAAGCCCGCGCAATGGCCAGCCTTTGCCTTTGCCCGCCGCTGAATTCGTCCGGCCGGCTGCCCGCTTTCTTTGCGGGGATGCCGACGCGTTCCAGCAGCGCGCACGCTCTCTTGGATCGTGTCTGCTTGTCGAATCGACGCTGGATGATCAACGGTTCAGCGACAATTTCCAGCGCGGTCAGTCGCGAATTCAGCGAATTCGCCGGATCCTGAAAGACGAGCTGAATCTGAGGGCGAACCGCACGCTGCTGTTTCTCGCCGAGCGCGGCAACGTCGCGCCCATCAAACCACATGCTTCCGGACGTGGGCCGCTCCAAACAGGCGACGCACAACGCCAGCGTGCTCTTCCCGGAGCCTGATTCGCCAACCAGAGCCAATGTTGTCGCGGTCTGAATCGAGAGAGATACGCCATCGAGTGCGGCGAGAAATTCCCTCGAACCGAACGACTGTCCGGCCGCATAACGCTTCACCAGATTTTCAACGTTCAGCAGTAACTGCACGCCATCACCCCCCAAAATGGCTAGCCGGGAAACTTGAAACAAGAAACGGTGTGCGCTTCGCTCAGTGGCACGGCCGCGGGATCGCAACTCTTGCAGACCTCCATTTTTTCCGGACACCGTGGTTCAAACGGGCATCCTCTCACAAGAACTGACAAATTGGGTGACTCTCCGGAGATTACCGGAAGCATGGCCTTGCGACTCGCTTGGCTCTTCTGGTCCAGTGGAGGCACACACTGCAGTAAAGCGCGTGTGTAGGGATGCTGTGGCGATGCGAGCACATTCTCCGCCGGGCCCACTTCCACGGCGCGTCCCGCGTAAAGAACCAGCACACGGTCCGCAAGACCCGCCAGGAGCCCCGGATTGTGCGTGATCAGAACCATAGAGAGCCCCAATGCCTGCCGAAGAGTCCGGAAGAGGGTAAGGATTTCCTGTTGGGTTGTGGGGTCAAGAGATGCCGTGGGCTCGTCGGCGAGCACCACGGAGGGACCGCAGGCGATCGCTTGCGCCACGAGCACGCGCTGCCGTTGACCGCCACTCAATTGGTGGGGATAGGAGTTTGCGATGCGGTCCGCCTCCGCTGAGAACAGGGTCGCGAGCACTTGGCGCGTCCTGTTTCGGCGCGCTGCGAAATCCAAAGGTTCGTGCGCTCGCAAGACTTCCTCGACCTGGTCACGCACACGCATCGCGGGATGAAGAGCAACGGAAGGCTCCTGAAATATGAGTGAAATACGCCGGCCGCGGAGTTTCTCCATCTCCCGAGGACGCGCGTGGAGCACATCCTGCCCCTCAAAGAGAATTCGACCTCCTGTTATGATTCCGTTCGGAGGAAGGAGACGCAGAAGCGATGCAGCGAGTGTGCTCTTGCCGGAACCCGACTCGCCCAGCACCCCCAGAATCTCGCCGGGCCCTAGATCAAAGCTCAGTCCCGCAAGCGCATGGCACACCTCGCCTGCGCGCGAACGATACGCGACATGAAGATCCTGAACTTGGAGAAGGGGCCTCATCCCATGGACCAGCGCAGGCCTTTTCCTGCCTCTCCATGTTCTGTCAAGGCAGGGAGAGGTACAAGACAGGCGTGCATGACGGCGCAGGAATGGTAATGCCGAACTGAGAATTGGCTTCTACTTGGAGAAGGAGACCCTAGCCTGCAGTGTGGTTTTTACTGTTGAGCAGGCCAGCGTCAGAAACGAACGAGAACCGACGGCGGACGTGGAGCCTTTAGCGGTTTTGGTGTGCCGGCGTGACGCGGTTTTCCGCAACATCCGTTCGGGGCGTCATGGAAACAACGATGTACTCTCTCTCCTTATCGTCCGCCTCCGGGACACGGAGGAGAAGCTTATCCTTGTGAATGCGAAATTCTGCCCTCTCTCCGATCTGCAGGAGGGTGGGGTGCTTATCGTCTTTCGGCCGAATTCGGTAAGTAATCCGGTCCGAGCGCAGGAGATACTCCTGGCAGAGAACTTCCTGGGTCTTCTTGTGTTGACCGTCGGTGCCAAGAATCTGCCCAGCCAGAGTTTTCCCGTCCTTCTCGGCGTACCCGCAGGAAGTTGACTCCATCTGAACCAGCACGCCCTTCTCGTAGGCCGGCTTGTCTTTCCCCTGCAGAGATAGCGCCGTCAAGAGGAGTACGGTGCCTGAGAATATTTTCTTCATCGGGACTCCTTCAATGGATTCAATGAGCCTCACACAAACAAGGCAGTGAGTTTCTGCTCAGTCAAAAGCTCAAGATTAAAGGGCAACCTGGAAGCACAAAAATATAGTGTAGCCGCATCGTGCTCATAATTCTCGAAGCCCCAAAGGCATCTATTACCGCCATGTTAGTCGGGGGTACTTGCAGTACGTCGAAAATCTCCAGCAATTGAAATTCTTACCGTGGGTTGTGCGCAAGAAGAGAAACATAATCTTTAGAATGAATGGCTTATGTGGGCAGCCTGGGGAGAACTGTCTGCCTCTAAAACATCTGAGAGGCAATCATGTATCGCAACAAAAGCCACGGCGTGATTGCTGGTTGACCGGCCCTCGTCGAGGAACTGGAGCAACACTCGTGCACCCGGCGGGTTGAATAGACAGGAGAGAAATTGGAGTGTCTAGACTCGGCTACAAACGTCATGACTTCGTATCGAGAGCGGCCTTAACCGACCGGACGGGCAACGTGTTTCTCTTTGCGCTGTGTCTGACTATCGCTTTCGCGTGCCTCGCCTGTCCTCCAGTTTACGGTGATGTGGGAATTGTGCTCAATGAGTCGTTGGACACCAGCGTTGACAGGATCACAGGGACAGGACACAGTGCCGTGTATTTTTCGCGCATCTGCCCGGAATCGCCTGTAAAACTCAGGTTGTGTCGAGTCGGTGAGCAAGGTTCCGTGATGAGCAATTACATCAACATCGGCGAGGATCGGCCGTTTGAATGGAACGTCGTGCCGCTCAATGTGTACCTCTACGGTGTCGAGGACGCTCGGCATCGCCCGCTCTTCGGCTCGTACAAAATCAAGCACCTGTTGGAGCAACGCTACCTGGCGAAATACCTGTCTGGGTATTGTGACCGGCCATCTTGCACGACGGGTGACAAGGCGGAATGGAGAGAATTGGTTGCGGCCACTCTTATTCGCAGCTTCTACATTTTCGTGATCGATACCACCGTTGAGCAAGACCGCGAATTCATCGCTGAATTCAACGCGTTGCCAAATCAGAACCATTTTAACGGAGTCACGCGGAATTGCGCCGATTTTACGCGACGCATAATTAACAGCTATTTTCCGCACGCGGCCAATCCGGATTACATCAACGACTTTGGGATGACCACTCCGAAAGCTGTGGCGCGCTCGTTTACGCACTATGCGCTTCGGCATCCGGAAACAAATTTTCGCGTGCTGCACTTCGCTCAAGTGCCAGGCACCATCAAGCGAAGCACTGAGTGCCGGGCCGGAACCGAGCAGCTCTACCACTCCAAGAAATTTCTTGTCCCGATGATTGTTTTCGCGGATTACGGATTACCCGTTGCCGCCGCCTCCTATATCCTCACTGGGAGATTCAATCCGGTGCACGAATTCGAAGGGCATCCGGCCACAGAAAAGGGCCCTGCTCATGCCAAGCAGCCAGAGAAAATTGCGCCGGCGGAGCGGACGCAGTTCGTTGGCACTTCCGAGGAGTGGAAAGAATACCGGCGGGCACTGGATTCGATCGTCGAAGAATCTATCTATACGCGGATCATCCGCGACCGCGGATATCTTAACCACCTCTTCAGGCATTTCGACGAGGCAGGTACGCCTCTTGTCGACGAGGACGGTGACCTGTGGATGGAAATTTCGGAAAATGGCGAAACCTTTAGAGTAGGATTGAGTGCGGACAACATTCTTGCCCAGGGTTCCGATTCACAGTTAGCGTACGAACTGCTTCTCGCGCGCACCAATTCTTTCTTAAAGAGTCCGAAGCACAGCCGCGAGACGATGTCGGAATTCAAGCAGGATTGGTCCCTCTTGCAGCATGCCTCTCGTCAGAGCGCCGTATCCGTCGCAGTTAATTTCATCCCCGGCAAGAGCATTCCCAGCACGAACAAGTCCGACGCCGGCGATGATTGAGGCCCGATTGGACTTCACAACACGCTGTGATGCTGCGCAAAAAGCTCTCCCTTCAAATATGCGACCAGTACCCCGCATTTCCAGAGTCCTGGAAATTTTTACATCATCTTAAATTTTAAAGACACGCTATCCCTTTGAATCTGTGTGGATTCTTGGTTGGCATCGTGGGCATCGGCTTGCTCCTCACTCCCATAGCACGTTGATTGGTTCGCGGGTCCTGAGCAAGCCTATCTCAGCCCGCCCACTCCTTTCGCAACAGTGGGCGATACTCAATCGCGGTTGTTAATTTGGGGGGCAGGAATGATAGGTTACGATTGTAGTCGCGCACCGACACTTCGAGAACGCACGGTCGTTTCCGCACGTGAAGAACGCGGCAGGAGCGAATTGCCGGAGGCGGAGGCCGTCCGGCGTGCTCAGCACGGCGATGCCGTAGCGTTTAAACAGCTCTATCAATTGCATAGCCGGCGCATCTACACCCTATTCTTGCGCATGGTGGCGAATCCAACGGAAGCCGAGGATTTGACTCAGGAAGCATTCTTACGAGTCTTCCGCAAAATCAGCACGTTCCGCGGTGAATCGGCCTTCTCGACATGGTTGCACCGCGTAGCTCTCAACGTCGCGCTCATGCACTTGCGCAGAAAAAGCTTGGTGGAGACCTCGCTTGACGAAATGACGGCGCTGGATCAGGACCGCGGTGAGCCAGGAAAAGAGGTTGGCGGCCCCGACTTGTCGCTGACTTGGCTGGTAGATCGCGTCAATCTGGAGCGTGCGGTGGCGCAGCTGCCTCCGACCTGCCGCATGGTTTTCGTTCTCCACGACATCCAGGGCTTCAAGCATCGCGAGATTGCCGGGATGATGGGTTGGTCCGTCGGTACTTCAAAAGTGCAACTTCATAGAGCCCACATGCGGTTGCGGGACCTCTTGCGGGAAACCCTTGCCTCTGGCTCGGTGGCTTCCAAAGCCACAGATCAGAACAACCAGTGCGCCCCTCTCTACTGAATGGATCGTTGTGGCAATCCGGTAGATTTTTGCGCAGGCACCTTCGCGCGAATGAGGGATTCGACCTGATTCCAAACAGTCGGATCACATTCGATTTCAGTGTGGCTCTTCGTAAAGACGCGATCGTACCAGGGATACTTGTCGCACAGGATGGGTTTTGACTTGTAGTCAAAGCGATAATTGCCGAGAATCCGTGTGCGTGAACCATCGGCGGCCCGGATTTGAGGCTGGCCGTGGAGCAGTCCGCTCGGCTGATAGAAATTGGCGGCCTCAGCGACGTTGGCGGGAATGACCGCATCGTTCTGACGAATCTTGGAAATACTATCCACCTGGATGGTAAGGAGCACGGGGATCCCATCTCGCTCCAATTCTCGCGCAAGCGTTACCGTTTCCGAGGCACCCCAGCTCATCCCATAAATGATGACGCGGGCGTTCTGTTTCTCTTCTGCGCTCAATGTTCCGTCATGGTTCTTGCTCAGAAGTCTCAGGATCTCTTGGTGCGCCTTCTCCCTGCGACGATTCTCAAACACCTCTACGTACACACCGGAGGCGTAGTCCTGCCGGAGATGCGCAGCAAGCTGGACGCCGCTATGCACCGCGTTGTCGTGCTTGACAAACCCGCCCATGAAGCCGATGACGATGACCGGCGAGATTGTAGAACTGTCACTGGACGTTGCAGGGCTCGCGGACCCAGACTGCCCCAGCGAGAAAACGCTCAAACAGAGAAGGGAAAATGCTTGAATGAAACCAACCATCGACCGCACCGCGTCTCTGAGCAGCATGATAAAAAAGATGATCTTCGCGCGGACGTGGTTGCGCACCGATTCAGCCTTATGGACAGTAACAATTTCTGCCTAGCGTTGATCTTTCTTTCGATCGCTTAAACCACATCGGCTAAGAAGTGCATGGAAGCCTTCCGACGATGGAGATGCTCCTGTACTCGTTTTGAGGAAAATTTTGCAGAAAGAAAGTCCAACGCGATAGTTCTCATGACACTGCGGCCTGTCCTGCGGAATGCAATGACGTTTGACGACGGGATTCGCCTGATTCGCGGCTTGTCCAGGTGTTGCGCAGCTCTTCGGCGCGGCGGACGACCCGGTCAATCAGGTCACTGGCTGCCTGCGTCTTGCCGGTTGCGTTCGCTTTAGCGCTCGCGGGAGAGATTTCGAGTAGTTGCAGTTTTTCGAAGACGGGCTTCAAAGTGCGATCGGGGTTGCGGAAAAACTCCGTGCTGCGCATACGCGTGAAGATCCAACCCATGCGCTCGAGGACGGATTGGCGTTCCATGTCTTCGGGGAGTTTTTCAAGCGCGTGATAGCGGTCGCCATCGCACTCGATGGCGAGACGCTTGCCGCCGCCTTCCACGACCAAGTCGATCCGGAAAGCGCCAATTCTCCATTGAGGAGCGACGCGATAACCGGCTGCCATGAGCCGCTTCATGACTTCACGCTCGAAGGTTGACTGGGTGCGCTTTTCTTTTTCTTCGAGCGCGCGCATAAGACGGCTGGGATCTTGCGCGTGTTCGATGAGCTGGCGGCGAAGATCGTCAGGCTTGAGGTCGTTGTGCGGGCTCAGCGAGTGGACGATCCACATCTGGTCGCGCGCGCGGCTCGCGGCCACGTTGAATCGCTGCTTGAACAATTCCTGGTCGCGGAGAGACAGCGGGCCTCGCTGGGCGGTATCGACGAGAGAAATGAAAATGACGTCGCGCTCGTCGCCTTGGAACTGAGCAGCGTTGCCGCAAAGGAGCCGATGAAGCTCGTAGCGGTCGGGTGAGATGTGCTTGCGAAGGAGATTATCGATTTCGATGGCCTGTTCGTCGCCTACTAGTGAGACGACACCGAAGCTAAGCGGCTGTCCCATGTCATTTTTCTTGTACTCGGGCTGCTCAATCGCGGCGGCCAGCAGCGAGGCAACACCCAGCGCTTCCTGGCGATTGACCTTTCCGTCGCGGCTGGAGCCCGAGACGCGATAAGCAACGGTGTGCGGGTGGAGCTGGACGCGACTGGCATCGCGCAGCGGCTTGATGCGCCAATCATAAGAGATCATGTTGCTGAATTGGATTATCTCCGGCACACATCGGAAATGCTCGACGAGGCAGGTGGTGCCGCCGAAGGACTGGCGCGCCAGGTCGTAGATGGAGATTTGACCGTCGTACAGATCGGAGTTGGGGATGCCGGGCAGGTATTGGAAGATGAGGTTCTGAATGATGCCCAGGTCCTGGCCGACCGCAGAGGGGCTGACCTGTTCGTGGTCGCCGACCACGAGGACCGTTTTTCCGAGATAAAGTGCGACCAGGGCCATGACGTCGCTCTGGCTGGCTTCATCGATAATCAAGACGTCGAAGCGCGTGACGCGGGGATCAAAATTTTCAACCACGCGGGAAAGCGGCATGACCCAGACGGGAACGGCGCCGCGGCACTCACTCATTTTTCTGGCGGCTTCCGCGCGCAGCAGAGCGACGCGCACGCCGTGCCCTTTGCCAATGCGGCGGATGGTGTCGAGCCAGCCGACGAGCGCTTGACGCTGACGAGGCGAGGTGCGCCGCGCTTGCGCCGACCACGCGCGCTTGTCGATAAGTTCAACGGTCACACGGCGCAATTGTTCGCGTAGTTTTTCGCTTTTGGTTTGCAGGGCCTCAAGAGAGACGCTCGCGCGGCGATCGAGTTCATCATTGAGCTGACGCCACGTCCACGCTGAGACAGGGTCGCGTGGCGGTTCTCCGCGCCCGTGAACGCCGGTACGATTGCGAATGGCTGCGGCCCAGGCGGGTGCGGCCGTCTCCAACCTGGCGATTAGCGCGCGGCGAAGATCAAGGTCTGCCTGGCGGCTTTTCAGTGCGAGGATGCGCTCGTAAGCGTTCCTGTAACTGCTCGAGTCCTCCTCCTTCACCGCCTCGAGGAGTTGTGCGATCACTTTTGACGATTTGGCCAAGCGCGCATCAAGCTTCAGTTTGCCTTTCAAGTCGCGGAGTTCTTCGTTCAACTGGACTAACTTCAACTTTTTGAAGCGGGAGTCCAGGATGGGAAGAAGGGAATCCGTCACGGCAATTCCGATCCGCACCAACTCTCCATCGGGGCCAACGACCGCGGGCTGTTCAGCAAGGAATTTCTCCCAGCGGAAGCCAAGATCTTCAAGCTGCTGCTGAAGCGGAAGCCATGTATGTTCATACCATCTCAAGCAATCTTCGATGGCATCGCAAAACTGCATCAATGTTTTTTCGACTTCCTCGCCCATTTCATCCGAATGGGGAGTGCCCAGAGCGGCTACTTGCCGGTCCCAACGCGCGGCCAGATCCTTGCGAAGCGTCTTAAGCCGTGAGAGCTGGCGCAGAGCGTGAAAGTGTTCGGGATGGCGCGGACGCGCGCCATTTACTCTCGTTTGTTCCACGAACTGGCTCCATGACTTGTGTGTGAACAGCGCGATGGAGCCGAGTTTGCCGCCGCTTTCAAGATGGGCTAGGATTTCGCCTGCAATACGTTCCTGATCTTCGAGTGCCAAGTTGGCCGAAAGCTGCGGACCGTATTTGACAACCGATTCCTGCGCGTTCGCGGCTTCGCGGTGAACCAGGCGCACGTTGCTGACCAATTGGTCCCAGGGCTGGCGATATACGTCGCCGTATTTTCCAGCATAAACTGCGGTCAGCTTCCATTTCTCCTTGCCGGAGAGCGGCTCAACCGCTTGCGCCAGATTGGCGGCAAGAGTTTCCAGCTCCTCGGGTGATTGTTGTGAAGCGCCTGATTGCCAGAGATCGGAACGCAGGTCCAAGTCTTCCATTCCCAGACGATTGCGCTCGCTGAGGGAGGCTTCGAAGTCTTCAGGGCTCGGCAGATCGTGAAGCTCCGGCAGGTGGCCCGAAAGTTCATTTTCGTCGTCGCGGGAGACGGAAGTATTCGTGCGGTAAAGGTCGGCCAATTCGCCGGGGGAAAGCGGCAAGCGGGCAACAGCAGCGACCGGCCCGGGAATCCAACTGTATCCGTCCTTTTCCTGTGCTACTTTGCGCGCCGCGTCAGCGGGGGCCCAGGCCTTTCCGGCGATGACGATATCGCGATATTCATCCGCTCGAGCCTCGGTGAGTTGGTTCCGAATTTCATCCAGCTTTTTGACGAGTTCACAGCGCTGGGCTTCCAGTTTCCTAGCTTCTGTTTCGAGCGAGCCGGCGTCGGCGCGGGATAACCTTTCGGCGATCGATCCCACGGCGCTTTCCAACTGCTTGCGGCTGTCCAAATCACTCTCGAGAACGCTCACGCACAGGGGACGTAACTCCGGCACGATGTGATGCCGCACCATGCGCAGAGCTTTTGTCGTGTGGCTGGTGACCAGAACGCTCTTACCCTGGGCCAGCAAATGCCCGATCAAATTGCCGATGGTGTGGGTCTTTCCCGTCCCTGGAGGCCCTTGAACCAGAACTCCTCCGTGCTCTTCCAGTTGTCTTGCAATTCGGATTTGCTCGGGGTTTGCGGGCTTGCTCAGGAGAACGTCCGCCTCCGCCTGGCCACTGCCATTGACCGGCGGATCTGCTTCCCGGGAATCAGGAATCGGGGACTCTTCTCCAATGATGTTCAGGAGAGACCAGGGCAGATCCTCTCTCGTCCGGAGGTCCGCAAGGATGCCTTCGATGGCTGCGGCGAAGCCGAGCGTGCGGGCGCGCAGAAACACAACGGGGTCGCGGCCGATGCGCGGATCATTTTGCTCACCGGCAGGCGCTCCGTCCTCCATGAATTCTCCTCGCGGAGAAAGCTGCACGACCAGGCGCCTCAGGAATTCCGAAGTGGTTCCATCGAATAGAGGATGAAATCCACCTTGTTCCAATTCTTCGCGGCAGCGGCCGATCGCTCGTCCATCCACATCGGTCATCGATTGGAATAGGGCCGAGTAGAGCTCGACGGGATGATCGGCCTCGGAGAGCGTGAACTCGGGTACCGACGCATTGAATTGCAGCTGGAGACGCTGGAGCAGAATGGGATGATAAATGCCTCCCTCGGGGCGGTACCAGCTCAGAATGCCGTCTCCTAGAACAAGCTCGACGCGTTCCGCCTCACGGTCGATTCGGCCATACAAGGCGTAAAGCGTCTCGAAGATCTTCATGGAAGCCCGAGCGGGTTTTTCCTTGCTTGCCCAGTCATCACGCACAGACTTCCAGCGCAGGAGCATTGTTGGTCTTGCCGGATTATCCGCGAATCGCGCCATGCGCGGTTCGGCATTCTCCTCCGACTCATTCCGGGCTTCTTGGATGGAGGCGTCATTTGCAGGATCGTCCCAGCCCGCTTCCAGCCATTCGGCAATTTCACCAGGAGGGGCGGGAGGAGCAGTGAGCGATGGTCGTTGAACCTTCAAAACAAAGGTTACGTTACCACCCTCGGCGCTCTGGCCGTCGGCAGCTGCGGCTTTCGAGGGCCTCGATTTCGCCGCGCCGCGCTTAATCGAAGGATGCTCGGGAAGGTCGTGTAACCAAAGGTTCCAGAGCTGCTCGCGAATCTGGCGTTTGGGCGGATTGCGGTGTTCGTTCAGTGCTTCTAAGTAGCGGAAGACGCGCGTGAGTTTGTCACGGGCGATCCGGAGTTTCTCGGCGTCCATATTTGGCTGCCTTTTTAGAGACACACACGGAGGCTGGGGTTGGCTGGTGGAGGTCCCAGAATATCAGTGTTCCGGTGACATTCTCAACGTCTCAGAATTAGAACACAGAGACCTTTGCTTTAGTTGCGCCGCGGGCGGACTGAATCGCCCGGCCCCTGGAACACTCCCGAGTCCGCCCCGGCGTCCGAACGCGCGAACAGGACCCCAGATCGTGTCCGCCGAGCTCGCTAGGCATCGAAAATACTTGGCCTGGCGGGGAAACCCCTTGCAAGGACGCAGCGTCTAACTATAATTAGAAACGCGAGGGCTTCTGGCTAAGCCTTACCCTGCCCTGGGCCTGCCAATTCGGCAATTCTTCACTCCTCCCGGCCGTTGAAGGCCGCGCCGAAAATTGGGAAATCCCTCGAAAAACCATGACCCCTAATCGCCGCCAAAGAGAAAGAAGAGTCCCAGACAAATTAGCTTTTATTCAAATGGACCGGGATGATGGCGGCACGGTATTAAATATTTCCGAGGGTGGGCTCTGTTTTGAAGCTTTCACTCCCGTTCTTCAGTGTGACCTGATTCATTTCTGGTTTTCACTCAATCTCAAAGATCGAATCGAAGCTATCGGGAAACTCGTTTGGACGGACGCCACGAAAAAAGTCGGAGGGTTGAAGTTTCTTGCCCTCAGCCAGCATGCCCACGAACAAATTCGTACCTGGATGAAGCTGGCATCGCCAACTGGAAAGCAGAACGGCGATCATCTTTCTGTTGCCGCGCGGGGATTCGACGCTTCCCCGCGTCGCGCACGCGAGCCAGGGAGCTTGATTACGTCTCTATTGCGTGGAAGGTCGCCGAAGGCTGAAAAGCCTAGAAGTCAGCGCCCGCCTGAGGCTCCACCCGTGTTGAGCACTCCTGGCGATCAAGCAAGAGCGCCGAAAAGCGTGCGCGCCTCTGTTTTGCCTGAGCGGCGCCCGGACGCGATGCCTTTGCACTATGGTACCGACTCTGAGAAGTTGCTCTCTGAGACCCCATCAACTTCGGAAACGTTGAATGTCACGCAACTGGTTCCCCAGGAAAGATATTTCTCCGCTACGCGACGCCAATTCGTTCGTGGCGTTTTTCTGGGGATACTTATTTCTAGCGCCGTGGCAATACCGGCTTTCAAGTACTCGGGGAACCACAAACAAATGGATGTCGCACAGGCAGCCTCGGCACAAAAGGCCTCAATAGATCTTGCGACCCAAGTCGGCGTGTCGGCGCCAGCGACCGTACTGGGGGCGACGTCCACGTCACTGGATACCTTCAGCAGGGCGAAAGCGCAGCGAGCGGCGCCAATGAGCCATCCTGCCGATAATCCGTTTGCACCTC
>Ga0209648_10003379_pt1 | contig 13388 bp, 9 predicted proteins | sample GraSoi2013_115cm_FD_185830 | JGI IMG/M metagenome (GOLD analysis project Ga0209648, IMG submission 185830) | Grasslands soil microbial communities from the Angelo Coastal Reserve, California, USA - Sample 9_17_2013_115cm (SPAdes) (version 2) | ecosystem: Environmental > Terrestrial > Soil >...
TCGCTGGAAGAGCGGCTGGGCTTGCTTGTACTTGCCTTGGCTCTCGTAGAGTCCTGCCAGGTTATTGAGACTGGTTGCTGTATGTAGGTGATCGGCTCCCAGCATGTGCTCACAAATGGCAAGGGCTCGCTGGAAGAGCGGCTCGGCTTGCTCGTACTTGCCCTGGCCGTCGTAGAGCACTGCCAGGTTATTGAGGCTTTGTGCCGTGTCGGGGTGATTGGCTCCCAGCATCTTCTCCTGAATAGCAAGCGCACGCTGGAAGAGCGGCTCAGCTTGCTCGTACTTGCCCTGGGTGTGGTAGAGTCCTGCCAAGTTGTTGAGACTGGTTGCCGTGTCGGGGTGATCGGCTCCCAGCATCTTCTCACGAATGGCAAGGGCTCGCTGGTAGAGCGGCTCGGCTTGCTCGTACTTGCCCTGGCTCTCGTAGAGTGCTGCCAGGTTATTGAGGCTGCTGGCCGTGAGGAGGTGCTCGGCTCCCAGCATCTTCTCACGAATGGCAAGCGCACGCTGGTAGAGCGGCTCGGCCTCGGTGTATTGTGCATGTTCATACAAGTAGTATCCTGCTTGGTTGAGAAGTCGAGTTGCTTCTGGAAAGCTCATGTGCCATTGGTCAATCAGGGTCATACACATGATTGCCTGGGGAATAAGCTGTCGGCAGCGTTGCCATGTTTCAACCTCCGCAGAGGGAAACGTACGATTGACAGCGCGTACGGTGCGTTCTGCCCATTGGTGCTGGGTTCCCATGCTCATCTCGTCCTGGAGGACAGCTTGCACCAACCGATGGATATAAAGTGTGTTGGTAGGAGCATCGCGGCGTACCAGAGAATAGCTGTAGAGAATGCTCAAAGCCTCATCAAGCCTCTGTGGATTGGTAGCCGTGTGTTTGAGGAGCTTTCCCAGTTCGGGAGCACCTTCACTACAGAGATCAATGGGGATCGCTTCGGGAGAAAGGAAGGCGAAGAACCGTAGCAGGTCGGCTGCTGCTGGATTGAGAGGGAGAAGGTGGTCGTCACTGACTCAGGATGAACAGAGAAAAGACGCCCACGTTCTTTGAGCAAGCTAGCTCGTGCTTGTTGGTAGCGTCCTCTGTAGTCAGCTAAGCTACATTGCATTTTCTCAATGTAGGCTCCAGCCTGGTCAATGGCTAATGGGAGGCCATCAAGCAGGTGTGCAATGGCTCTGGCATCGGATTGGTTTTCCTCAGAGGCATCGGCAAGCGAAGCATCCAGTGGGATGATTTTTGCTCGATGCAAGAGCAAGACTGCTTCGTCATCCGGTGCTAGCTTTGGGACTTCGAGAGCTTGAGCGACCGCTCCTGTTTCTTGCGAACGGGTGGTGAGAATGATGTGCCCTTTCCCACCAGTAGGGAGGAAATCCCTTGTGAGTTCTAGATCGTCAGCGTTATCAATGATGAGTAACCACTGGGAGTGGGACTCTAACCAGTGTATGACGGTATGAACGGTGATGGTCTGGTCTTGGGCGTCCTTCTCGGGGAGGTCTAAGAGTTCTGCAAGAGCCACAAAATCTGCAAACAGTGTTTCATAGGTGGTAGCTGTCGTCCAGAAGATGGCCTGGTATTTGTCGCGGTTGCGGTAAGCGTATTCTACAGCAAGCTGTGTTTTGCCGATGCCACCTAGGCCACTGATGGCTTGTGTCAATGCTGCTGCCTTTTCGTCATGGAGGATGTCATAGAGCTGTGTGAGGAGAGTATCCCGACCGATAAAAAATGGGCTGTGTGGATAGGGTACATTCCAAATAGGCGTAGTTGGCGCTGAGATGTTAGTTTGCGTTGTCGGATGCGTAGATGGCGGCTGTTGAGGTGGTGATAGACGGGTTGGTGTATCTCCAGAAGTAAGAGGAAACATCGAGAAGTAGAGGGTTATAATAAATTCGATAAGCGTTATTACAGGACCTAAAATATAGAACCAGAGAATTGGAATGACGTTTCCAGAAGCCAAAATAATGAGGAGCGTTCCATAAGCGAGAGTTAGCGATACAAGGAGAAAGACGATCAGCCGTCTCCAACGAATTGGCCTGGGGCTTGGGTGATGGCTCCCCGATTGTCTTTGGATATGCGCTCTCATTTCATCTTTGCCTCACTACTAAACTTATCCATCAACTGGCAATTATAACACAGCTTCTCAAGAATGTATGTATAAAAATCAGAAGAATTGTGGTAGGAATAGAGAAGCCCTAACAGGTATACCACTTGCTAGAGCTTTTTCGTTGTTGGTTTGGGATATTGGCAAGCTATTTTTCGTTGCTCTGCATAAACTCGATTTTTAGGCGTAGTCAGGATACGTGCGGGAATGGCTCCACGAAAATATTACCTGTTTCGCGCGGAAGAATGGGAAATAATGGGTGATTGAAATGTTTTGATGACTCTGGTACTATGATGGTAAACTTGTTTGGCAAGGCAAAGGGAGGTGGTTCTATGCAACTCAATACGTACAATGGATGGGAGAATAAATTCACCTGGTTGGTTCATTTGCACCTGAGCAATGAACTTGAGTTGGCGAATGAAATGGCTGAGTTAGTAGCACAGGAACCAAATGCTGTCCCTGCTGGTCGACTTGTTGAGATGTGGGTGAAGGTCGCGGTAGAAAACTGGATCACCTCTTTCCCAGGTCGCAATAGACAGTATGATGAGTCTCTACGTTTATTCGTTTGGGACTTGCTGCGGTCTGCTCTGGCTTATACCGATTGGGATGCGCTCGTTGGATTGTTGACGGGTGAGGGAGAAACGAGCGAGAACCTTTTTACCTGGACACTCTATAGAACCATTATGGATGACAGCCAGCTTCAGCAGAACGTGGGTATGTTGGTAAGTGAAGCGCAGAGTATCTATGCAGGTGTAGATGCTGTCAAAGACTGGTTTGAGTCGCAACTGGATACCTGGATGACCGTTCCTGCGGCTCGACAGCATAGGAACTCAGCGATGTCCATGCTTGCCTCTGGTTTGATACAGAATACCTATAGCGTGATCTATTGGGAGCATGTGGCTAGGGCGTTTCGAGATGATTACTAGTTGCTGGGTGGTGTAATTTTCTATTAGGGTGTCTTCTTAGCATAACGGCAAGCTGTGAACAACCGATATAATAGACGCCATACCGAGTGTTGTGCAATAGTGTGTACAAAACACACTCCACGTCACCTTAACGCTATTCTGCGAAGCCAATCTCGAAACTACCCTTTACGTCGCCTTGTTTTCACTATGCGACCAAATACAAATGTTGTAATATTACATCAGTTGAGCTTAGTATAGACTACCGTTCCACACTAATTTTCAGCAAGGTTATACCCCCTAATAGGGAAGTCTTATGAAATCTCGATATTGGTCAAAAATCATAGGGTCCTTACTAATTACAACCCTTAGCCTCTTATCTGTAGGGCCTGGGCCTGATGATGACGGGGGAGATGATGGTCGTGGAGGAGGTTGGGGCAGCAATACTAGTCGAGATGAAATACAAGAGTGGTGGCAGGAGTTCCAAAAAAAATTTAACTATCCTCTCTATTGTCTAATATTAGCAAGTACGGCTGATGCTGAAGTAGCATCATTTGTTCAGGCTCATCGTCCAGAGCTTGAAACAATCGCAGGGAAAGATTGCTGCTTGATTTTCTTCCGTGACTTGGATAGAAGAAAGCTTTTAGAGCCATTCCAGTTTGCAGAACACACTAAACGAGTATATACTCTCGCTAAGTTCATTGGTCTAAATCCAGACAAGCTACCTTGTCTGTTGTTTTTTGAGCAATTTGGCTCTGGAAAATATATTCACCTCTCTTTAGCATCTCTATCTGAGCAAGAACTCCTAGTCTACATTCGTAGAGTGTTTAGTTATCTCTATAACCAAAGGAACCCAAACTACTTTAAGAGCTTAAAAAGCTTCCAGCATTCGCAAGCTTTACAAAGCTCCAGCTCTGTGCTCTTCCACAACGCTGTACAGATAGGGAGAGACGTATTAGTTGAGTTTTTTAAATCTTTAATAGCATTGAAGTGATTTATTGTATATAAATCGTCAGTCGAGGACTATCTTAGTCTTCTCTTTCATGGTCACCTGCTTTCGTCGTTGTGTGGTGTGGTTCGGTGCCCCTTGGGAGGCCATTTTCCTGGCTCATTTGTTCGCTGTTGTTCACTGTTTTTCGCTGTTGCTTGCCGCTTTTGCTGTCAGTTTTGCTGTCATGTCGGCTATGCCTATAGGGATTCTGGTCGGCCTCGGTTATATGAGCCAGCAGGTAAGAACTATCTGCTGTCTTGTTGCTCCCCTTTATCCTTTTGACCGTGGTTGAGTTCATAGAGGAATGGTTGTACTTCTTTCTGTGATAGTAGGTATGCTACTGTATAATGATGCTGGTGTCAAATAGTGGTAGTACGTACTGTCGCGCTATGTGTGGGGAGAGAGATACAATATGGAGCGTCGAACTCTGCAAGACCTTCTTTTGGGAGGACCTGATAGTCAATAAAAGCTGAGACTTTCCGGCTTGCTGAGTTGGCTTCCCAGGGACTTCCACGCGATTTCGGGAGTGCGTTCAGCAAAAAACTTTATTTTGGGTTTCATGTGGTGTTGGTGGTTGTGCCTGCTCGTATTTTATTGCCTGATGCGAGCTTCTAGCTTTGCTGCTCTCGCTCGTCTTTTATTTTCTGTAGCAGGTCAGCGTAGTTTTCTTGAACTGTCCTTGTGTTGGGATGCTCGGCTCCCAGCCGCTTCACATAAATGGCAAGGGCACGCAAGCTAGTAGAGCGACTCGGCTTGCTCGATTCTCGAGTATAAGAAAACTATACTGCTTCTTTGATCAAAATCCACCGAATAATGCCGCCTATGATAGTACTCTCGCCTTTTATAATAGAAATCTCTCTCGAGCGCAGGGTAATAATCCAAGTAAGGGAGAAGTACAGGTGATCCTTCGTAGATTGTCACTTGTTTTCTCATGTCCTCTGGAATGGTAAGAGTTTCTTCATGATCCACTCTCAGTACCTTAAGACTTTTCAGATTTGCTAATCCATTCAAGTCGCTGACTTGCTCACAACCGGACAGGTGCAATGAGGTGAGTTGGGTTAAGCTTGCCAGGGGACTCAAGTCGCTGACTTGCTCGAGATTAGTTAGCCTCAACCGTGTTAGCTTGGTAAAGTATTGGAATCCTTTCAATGAAAGGATATTATATCGTGAATTGTATCCACTTTCTTCAAAATCACTTTGGAATACATGCGATAGTATATATTGTGCGTATGTCTCTCTATCGAAAAAGTTCCACGATCTGATTAATTCGTCGATGACAGTCGTTCGTGTATCATTGCTATAGCTTTCAAGCGCTTTCAATGCAGCTTCACTGTTAATGAGAGCAAGAGTACGAACACATGCTGCGGTAGTCGTAGCAGAATACCGCTTCTTATTGATTAGATAGGGCACAGCTAGTTCACCTGCAGAGGCTAAAGCTTTCGCATCTGTCATATTTTTAGGTGGAATGAGGGTACCAAGACGTTTCGTAACTTCTGTCTTTACATCCTGCCCTAATTCGACTGAGGTGTCGAGACAAGAGACAGCAAGAAGGTGAAGCTGATACCTACGATCCTTTTCTAAGTCGCCTCGCTTGAGCAACTCATGTATTAGTTTCTCTCGTACCTTCTTTGTAGCGAGTCCCGAAGCAAGGATGATGACCTCACGCCATTGATCATCGTGTGCGTTTTTCACTAAAACACCTATGTCTCCCTCATCCAGTGCAGCCCTTGCTGCAAGAAACTCTTCGAACGTGCGGTGTGTGAAGTCAATGTGACCTGATACCGGTTCGCGGAGGATACTGGTTCGTTCGACAAAGAGCCTACGTACATCCTTGCTATCGACACTCTGTGGGATGTTATGCATGTTGGTGAGTTTTCGTGCAAAGCGCTCTTCTGCGCGTTGTAGCTCAACTTGTGACCAACCATTACCAATCAGCCAATAAGCCAGGTCTTCTAAGAGTACTAACTTCTCGCGATATGTTAAGGCCGCAGCGGGATAGTCGGTAAGAGAAATACGACGTTCTCTATCGCGCCGCTCAATTAGCATTTCGCAACATGCCTCGTATAACCAGATACGGTCCGATGGAAGTTGTTCTCGTCGCTCCCGATTCAATGCACAGAGCATAGCACAGAGAAGGGGATTCGTGGCAAGACTACGAATTGGGTGCCTGTTCTCAACTTCTTCTTTCAGGTGCTCAGCAAAAGATGGGAGCTCAGATTTCTCTTGTTCGTCTTGTAGCTCTTTAGCTACGGCATCATACCAATGGTCGATAAAGGTGCGGATATCAGGCAGTTGCATTGGTTGTAGTTCAGCATCGATGAAGCCTTCGCGATCCATCCAACCATCTTCTACCGCATTAGGACGAGAAGTAACAAAAAAAAGTGCATTCGGATAGGTTTCTACTAGGTCCCTAAGCCATTCACGTACATCTTCCCGTTGCAACTCAGGTACTTCGTCTAGTCCATCGATGAGGACGATAGCATATCCTGATTTCAGTTCTGTATGAACCCATCCTCTGGGCATTGTATCTGCAATAGCGGAGCTAATGTAATTTGGAAAATCTTCGGGGCCTGGTAACCCTGATTCCACATAGAAGCGTAAGTTGATATAGAAAGGCAGCGTCTTATTCCACTTCGCTAGTGGTCCTTTAAAGGATTGCAAAGCCGAGTTTACAGCGATCCACTGAAGCAACGTTGTCTTACCAGAGCCGGCCATTCCACGAATAAGCAGACGGTGGGACTTTTCGAGTGCGGCTTCAACTGAAACAATGTTCCTACTGGATTCATCCTCCTGTTGTTCTGCAAGGCTTGTTAGGCTAGTTAGAGGCGTATTCTGTAAGTTGTTCTTCAAAGCGGCTTTAGATAAAGATTTTTCTTCTACACAAAGTGCCACGTAAGCTACACTCAGGCTGTGTCGGCGGCTTGATGGCGGAACATCTACTCCAAATAGTTGTAGAACATCTAGTTTATGAACAACTGCTCGACGGTACTCTAATTCAAATTGTGCTGCTTTTGCTTGGGGATTCAGTTGTTCCCGCATACGTCGCACCTCCTCCAGAGTCTGTATGGCAATAGTGAGGAGATGATCTTGCCGCTTAAGAATTTCTCCGAAGGTACGTTCGGTGAAAGCAGGCAGCCTCGATGCGATATTAATAATATACTCGCACGATTCAGAGATGATACGTTGGTATAGGGATTTCTCGGTATCATTGAAGTATTGAGTCCCTATAGGATGATCTAATAAATACTTTGCCAATTCAGCAGGTGCTAAGTTATGTTGCGCAAGTATTGCACTTGATACTGTATTTAATGTCTCTGCTACAGCTAATGCAACCGCTGTTCGGCTTCCTTCGTCTAAGTTAGCACCATCTTTTTCGAAAATCGGTAAAAGGTTTTCCCCAACTTGTTCGCCAATTTCCTCGAATTGTCGCTGTCCTCGCCGTTGGGCGGTTCTATCTGTCGTCCAAGATTTCAGTACATCTATAAGGCTTGAAGAAGCATCGGAAGCTATATCTGAGTCTTTCAACCATAGTTTGAGAATTGATTTTGCAATAGAGGAGCCGAGTTCGATTGTGAGGGTTTCGATAAGTGCCATATCGACTACCTTTTACTTCATTACATAAAAACGGGGATATACTTTTACATGCTGCTGATTATAACACAGCTTCTTAAGGATGTAACTACAAAATTCAAAAAATTATGGTAGAAATAGAGAAGCCCTAGTAGCTGTACCAGTTCTAGGGCTTTTTCGTGTCGGCTCGGTGATATTAGCAAAGCCGTAACCAGTCGATATAATATCAGATTATAGCAAGCCATTTTTGCAAAGTATCTGCTCTCTCATGATTGGTAGATGCGCGTGGGATTGGTTAGAACTATCTTTTGCTAACTCATTCTTCAGAAACATGGCAAGCAAGCCATTACCCGTATAACGACTTGTTTTCCAGGTAATGCAGAATGGTATGAGCATAGACTTCTGTAGTGCTGCGTAAGCTCTCTACATCTACCCACTCATCGGCTCCATGTACTCCACCATAGGTAGCACCGTATCCACAGACAGTGGGAATACCTCGCGTGATGAACATCCACCCATCGCAAGCTGGTCCGCTTCCCTCTACGCGTGGTTGTGTGCCAGTGATCGCTGCTACCGCTGCTGCCAGCGTCTCCACGACTTCCGCTTGTGGGTGTGTCTCGGCTGCTGGCACTTCGAGCAGATCCTCAAGCTGGTAGTTGGTAATGGATAAGCGTTCCAGTTGCTCTTTGATGAGACCCTTGATCTCCTCGGGTGAGGTCCCAGGTAATAGGCGAACGTCGCCGTAGGCTTCACATGAGCTAGGGACGACATTGATGCCACTTCCTCCACGAATGAGCGTGGGGAAGGTCAACACAGATTTTCTATTGGGGAAGGCGAGAGAGGAACTTCCAGGCAGTGAGCTTTCTGCTAAAGCCAAGGAGACGCGTGCCATATCAAGGATCGCGTTATGTCCTTGTATACCCTGTTCCCATGCTCGTATCCCAGTATGCGTGGCTTCACCGTAGGTTGTGAGACGAAAACGATAGAGGCCGCGATGGCCAATCGCAATCATATGGTTACCTGGCTCTCCAACAATGGCGGCATCTCCGTTGAGCAATCCTTGTTCTAAGAGATATTGCGTCCCATAGGGAGAACAGGCCCCAGGCTCTTCATCAACGACGAAGGCGAGCGTGAGGTGACCACCTAAGTTGAGATCAAGTCTTTGCAATGCATATGCCGCATAGATGAAGGCTGCGATCTGTGCCTTGGCATCAGCTGCTCCGACTCCATACAGTCGGCCTTCTTCGATCTGTCCTCCCCAAGGATCACGGGTATAGTCACTTGGTTCAACTGTATCCATATGCGTTGTGAGGATAAGCGTTTTCTCTGCCTCGCTTGGTCCTGGAAGATGGCAGACGACGTTGGGGCGCTCAGGCGAAACACCACAGAGGTCTGCTTTGAAGCCTAATTTCTGTAACTCCTGCTGAACAATGGTTGCTACTGCCGCTTCTACTGGAATCGAAGGAAGAGAGGTTTCAGGTGTATAAGGATTGGTACTTTTCGCTTGTACTAATCGCTGAAGGAAATCGACTTGCTGAGCAAAGTGCTTCCCAATGGTCTGCGTAATGGCTTGCTGTTTTTCCATTATATACCACTTTTATGTAGGGCAAAGGCTTCTCCATGCAATGCACGGCGAAATTCTGTAATTGCAGAAGCAATCTCTTCCTGCTCCTGCCAGTCTCCCCATTCCTGACCACGTTTCGAGAGCATTTCAAACGTCGCTCGTGTCGTCTTGCCTACTGAACCAGGAGGCATATACTGCATAGGAGTGCCTGGGAGAGGCATGAAGGTATGACTGTGGATGGTGACTTTTGGACTCAGATGTGTCAGTCGCTCCATCAGGTCCTGGCTGAGCGCTTCATCTTCAGCGGACTCTCCTGGGAGGCCCGCAATGAAGTCCACGTAGATTTTCTTGAGCTTGCGGCAGTACTTTACGAGATAGGAGACAGCACGCTCGACCGCAATGACATCGTGTTCTCGATGCATGGCTTTGAGCATGCTCTCGCTTCCTGATTGGGCACCGATGGCGATGTATGCAGCATCGGAGTAGCAGTCAATAAGTTGAGCCAATTCGGGGGTGATGTGTTCAGGACGCATCTCACTGGGAAATTCACCAAACTTGATTTTCGCCTCACCCGCAACCTCATGCATGGCTATGAGTGCTTGTTCCAGGTCTGTATAGCTGGGGTGTACTCCGTCGTGAGAGAGATAAGCCAAAGCGTTTGGAGTTATGAAACGGATATCCTTGAAACCTGCCTGTACTACCTGTTCGATGTGTTCCAAGGTGTTCTCTAATGGGCGGTGCCGCATGCGTGCTCCGTGGAGAAAAGGCGTTTGACAGAAGCCGCACGCATGCGGGCATCCTCGCCCAATCTCAATGGCACCAAGACGCCGGTGTTGTACTCCGATACTAGGGTAGCGTGCGTTTAGTTCAATCAACGGAGGTCGTCCAGTCCGCATTACACGCTTTTTTCCAGCGCTGTCTTCTGCAACAAAGGCGAGACCTCTTATATCCTGAAAATCCCGTCTCTGTTCGGCTAGTCGATGAAGGAATTGGGTGAATGCATACTCACCTTCTCCAATGAATACGAGGTCAAATCCCATTGCCAGTGTCCCTACGGCATCTCCCGAGGCATGCGGTCCTCCTGCGACAAAGAGCACTTGATGACGCCAACTCGCCAACCCCTCTTGCAATTGCTTTAATAGCTGAGCAGTGGTTACCAGGGCTGAACTCATAAAACTGAAAGCGACGACTACCGTACCGGAAGGCCCTACTTCCTGTACGAGATGCTCTATCTCGGCCTGGCAGAGAGGGACTGAGCGGGGATGGGGAAAACTAAGTTTCACCTGTAGATCGGGATCTTGTTCTATGGCACCGGTTAAAGCGTTGATGCTGAAGCGATTGACATCACTTGCCAGAAATGCAACAGCAACATTTTTCGAGGTTTCCCTGGTACCCATCGTTATTCTCCAAAAGGCATGATGGCTTTGTTACGGCCACGCTTTGTATGTTTTGTATCCACGAGTCCCGCTGTTTCTGCGTACCAGATAAGCCACACTTGTGCTAAGCGTAGGGCGACTGGCTGTAAACGATGGCGAATAGCCTGGTCTGTATCTTGATGCATCTGCCGTAGTAGGGTCAGTAAAAACTCTCGATCAATGTGAAACAGCTGCATTGCGTGGTCGGCAACTGCACGGCGAATATAGATATCAGGATCGGTGGCTAGATCACTAATGACAGCACGAGCATGAGCACGTGTCGATAATGACGCCTCTTTGAGACATTGGAGCAGCGCAGGGAGTGCTTTTGCGACCGCTCTACGTATGTTACGACGTGTAGTCATGTGCAGCAACATTTCATACAATTCTAGAGTTTCCAAAGGTTTAGCATGTAGCAGACGCTCCAGGTGGCGTGCTGCAACCAATTGTATCAGTTTTTCTGGAGATTGTAGACCCTCTTGTAGCGAGATCAACATGGTATCTGGCGCACAGATTAGGTTGTGTAGTGCCATCGAGAACTGGAGGCATTCTCGTTCTAATCCCTCCCAGTTTGTGAGTAACTGACGCTGCGTTTTCGCTATTTCTATCTGGCCTTGTTGTAGGAGAGTGGTAAGTGTTTCCTGTTCGGATTGCTCATGGTGGGGTGATTTGGTGAAAGGTTCTTCGAGCAGTTGCTTGATCTTCGCCTGAATATCACCGCACACTTCAACGATAGCGAGTGCGACATAGATGTCGTCATCTTGTTGCCGACGTAGTAGTCGAATAATCGTTAGTAAGGAGAGCGGTGAAACCTGGAAAAGAGCGGGTAGAGCCTCTATGACTCGGCGGCGGATATCAGCCCCGCGTACTTCGTCGAGGTCGAGACGTAATTGCTCCATGAGGTGTTCTGCTCCCGGCACGTCGAGCTTACAGATACCAGGAAGGGCCTCAGCTATACGGCGGCGAATCTCCCAAGGTGCGCCCTCGCGCAACACATCAAACATCTGTACAATGAGTTGGGGTTGATAGGTTCCTGCTGCTACTTCTCCTGCCAGGATATCCCCTGTGAGACGATCAATGGCTGAAAGCATATCCTCAACTGCTGGTGATGGCTGAGGCAAAGCCTCTGTCTCTTGCATGTCTTTTTCAGGCTCCATATGCAGTTCTCCTATCAATTGAGCGATAACATCCAGGTAGGATTGGTCATGCTGGACCGTGCCATGAGCCTTCTCAGCTAGGGACTGTTGAGAAAGATTGAGGCTCAGATCGAGCAGATTTGTACCTCCACTAAGAATGTACTTGTAGCGAGCATACCCAAGAAGGTATTTCATCTCTTCCAAAAAAGGTGCTTGCACTGTTTCGGGGATTTCCTGTGCTAGGCGATAGAGTTCTTGGGCCAGGCGTGTTGCTTGACTTGCTTCTGCTAATGGAGCAGGGAGGATGGTATGTGCTTGCACCTCCGCAGTAGCTGGTTGTAGGAGACTCATTGGTGGTGCATATCCAGCGGCTGCGAGCAATTCTCCTGTTTGTTCTGCTGATAGGTGCAAGGCTTCTGCCAGTTTGTACACTACCTGGTCACTTGGGTTACGATCTCCTCCGAGGAGACGCTGAAGGTAGTTGTAGCTGATGTTAGCGCCTGTAGCGATGCGCGTCTGCTTCATGCCAGAGGCTTCTACATAGTTTGTAAGAAGTTGAGCAAACTTCCTCATGATGTTGTCCCTCTTTATTCTAACTTGTCTCTAAAATCATTGACAACTTGTATTTCTCAGCATTGCCTCCATAGCAAGAATAATAGCATAAACGTGCGCATTTTGTCAATAGAAAAGATGACATATTTGTCTATTTTTCTATTGACTTTAGAACACAAGACCAAGTATTCTATGCATAGGTACAGATGTTGAACAGCACTGAGGATTAGCAAGCTAGTAGAAAGGGGGTAGGCGGTATGGAGTCGAGCGAGGGCTATATCAGTCACAACGCAGATCGCTACATACTGGCGGGAAGACCGGGCTTAGATGACTACGTGCTTTCAGTTGGTGATGTGCTCGAGCTTGCTATCAGCGGTTGGTATCAGACGGTGTGTGTGGCCGGGGGTGGATATCATGGTTGGTACTATCACACGGCTGGTGGAGAGCGAGCACGGTTCGCGCTTTGTATGCGGGCACGAGTGGCAAGCCGTTAGACTTGCCGTTGGGAAAGGAGGTGGCCTATGGGAACAGAGAATATCCAGATGGAGGTCCAGGGCGAGACCCTGGTGATTCGGGTGGACTTGCGCAAGTCGTATGGGCTCTCGGGTAGTGGCAAGTCGGTGATTATTGCCTCCACCGGTGGCAACGTCGCGGTGCCTGGGCAGGAAGAGGTCAAGATTGGCTTGAATGTCTATCGTCCACAGAAGCGATAGGCCGGGAGGTGGGGTCATGGCAGTGCTGATGCTCTGGAAACACGTAATTCGCTGTGCGGGCTTGTGCGGTGCGCGGTTGGTGGTGCCTCGGTTCTGTCCGGTGTGCTATGCGCCTTTGTGTGGGTATTGCCGCTGTCCTCGGTGTGGTCGGCAGGGGAGGTAAGCAGCATGGCGAAAAATAAGCGGTGGGATGTATCCTTTCTGAAGTCTCTTGGTCGTCGTCGGACGGTGCGGCATTCGCGGAGGCCCTTTCGGGGTGCTCGTGGGGTGCGGTGTGAGGAGTGCAAGGGCCTGCTGCATCCGACACATAATTTCCGGCTGTATGGGGGGTGGTGTGCGACGTGTTGGGGATTCTTTCAGGCCGGAGAGGGGGAGGTGGTGATCGATGGGTAAGGGATGTGAGGAGATTGTGGCGGAAGTGGTCGGGGTGTGCCCCTGGATGA
>Ga0209648_10003381_pt1 | contig 13381 bp, 14 predicted proteins | sample GraSoi2013_115cm_FD_185830 | JGI IMG/M metagenome (GOLD analysis project Ga0209648, IMG submission 185830) | Grasslands soil microbial communities from the Angelo Coastal Reserve, California, USA - Sample 9_17_2013_115cm (SPAdes) (version 2) | ecosystem: Environmental > Terrestrial > Soil >...
GACGATGTCGTGTATTGCTCCCAATGCTTCCCCATGTCGTATCAAGTACAGGTCGGTCATATGAATCGCATCCTCCAAATGTGTTTTGTCCTACAGAAAAACACGAATGCCGTAGCCGAATACCTTGAGGGATTCTATTCTGGCACGGCACTTCTTGCGTGGCAAAAAAGCATGAAGATCCATAACTTCTAGCTATGTTTTCACCTATACTAATTATAACATCTGGCAGAAAAACACTCTGACAATTGGCACGTGCCACACTTGTTTTTCCAGGTACAACCGTGTATATTTATAGCAAAGAGGATTGATACAAAATAGATTGGAGGAATTAATGAGCACTACCCTATCTTCATCTGTCCAACCGCCGAGCTTCCTCAAGCTCCTGACGAATGACATACGCTGGAAAATCCTGGTGTTGCTTGGGCGGTCCGACCGGTGTGTACAGGAAATCGTTCGTCTGCTTGAACAACCGCCAAACCTGGTATCGTATCATCTTCGAAGGTTGCATGATCAGAAGCTGGTGAGCGAACGACGGAGCACCGCTGATGGTCGCGATATCTATTACAGCCTCGATGTCAACATGCTGCGCACCCTGTACTTCGCTGCTGCCGATTCCTTGAATCCGGCCTTGAATACGATCGATGTCGATAGTGCACTACAAGAGGCAGTCTCACATCTTTCTCGTGAGAAAGTACGCGTGCTCTTCCTCTGTACGCATAACAGTGCACGTTCACAGATGGCCGAGGGCATTCTACGCCACTTGATTGGCGGGAGGATCGAGGCGTACAGCGCGGGCAGTCAACCATCACAAATCCATCCCTTAGCCGTGCAGGTCCTCGCAAAGATGGGCATTGACATCAGCCAGCAGAGATCGAAGCATCTCGATGAGTTTCGAAGCCAGTCCTTCGATTACATCGTAACGGTCTGCGATCGCGTGCGCGAGTCATGTCCCACCTTTCCCGGCGATCCCGAGTTCGTCCACTGGAGTTTCATCGACCCGGCTGCCGTAGAAGGATCAGACAAGGAACGCTACAAAGCATTTGAACAGGTAGCGCTCCAACTTACGAACAGGATTCGCTATCTCCTTATACTGATTGAACGCGAGCAGAGTGGAAAGAAATGATGCGCGAGCTGGCCAGTCCTCAGATCTGGTTTACTTTTTCCTGAGGTATCAAGGAGAAAAGATAGTCTTGATGCTGGTCGACCCACACAACGTTCTTCCCTGTAGACAACAACTCGACATTATAGCGGGCAAACTGCCCAGTGAGAGGGAAACCATGACAGACACACCCGAGGATTTTATCAGCACGGAACCGATGCGTGTGCTGTTTCTTTGCACGCACAATTCGTCGCGCTCACAAATGGCTGAGGGACTGCTGCACGCACGTGGTGGGCAACGCTTCCGCGTGTTTAGCGCGGGGACGCATCCGCGTGCAGTGCACCCGCTGGCGGTGAAGGCGATGGCGGAACTGGGTATAGACATTAGCGAACGCGCGGGCCACCGTGCGAAAGGCATGGAGGAATTTGCCAACGAGCCGCCGATGGACCTGGTGATCACCGTCTGTGACGAGGCTGCCGAAGAATGCCCGTACTTCCCGAACGCACGAAAGCAGAGGCACTGGAGCTTCCCCGATCCCAGTGCGGCTACTGGCAGCGAGGAGGAACGGCTGGCCGTATTTCGTAGGGTACGCGATGCCATAGCCGCGCGGATTGATACCTTTGTGAACCAGGCGAGTTCTACTGAAGATGCTCAGAACAGGTCTTGAAAGTGGTTGCTCGAGTTCACTTCTTACATGAGAGATATCCCTCCTACGACCATACGGGCGACTAGAACAAAGGGAAGGATGCAAACCAATGATCAACCTCCTTATTATCGGAGGAAGTGATGCGGGCATCAGCGCAGCTCTACGGGCGAGGGAAGTGGATGGCACAGCTGATGTGACTGTCGTCGTATCGGATACCTACCCGAACTATAGCATCTGCGGTATCCCATTCTATGTGAGTGGCGAAGTTCTCGATTGGCATCAGCTGGCCCATCGAACGGTGGAAGAGATTACCCGCGAGGGTGTTCGCCTCCTCCATCAGCCAACATACCTTCCTTTGGGTACCACCGCACATAAGCAAGGGCGTATTGCCGGTGAGAATGCGCTTGGCGGTCAGACGCAATTTGCAGGAACGCTTGGGACGCAGGTGGTGAAAGTCTTTGATGTCGTGGTTGCCAGGACGGGACTCCTCGAGAGCGAAGCAAAACGTGCAGGGTTTGATCCCCTCACGGTCGAATCGAGGAGCTGGGATCATAAAGCCTATTACCCAGGCGCTCACCACTTGTGCATCCGTGTCACCGGCGACCGGAAGACAGGTCGCCTCTTAGGAGCGCAAATGGTCGGACACTACCATGGAGAAGTCGCCAAACGCATGGATGTCTTTGCCACCGCCCTGTTTCATGGTATGTCCATCGACGACCTGAATTCCCTCGACCTCAGCTACACGCCTCCCGTGAGTAGTCCCTGGGACCCCATCCAAACGAGTGCCCAAGCGTGGGTCAGAGCGCAGGGATCTTCCCATGACGTTGTCCTTGCTTCTTGAAGAAGGTATGATGGGGAGAGATCAATCCACATCGTCAAGACCATTCATCTGAATGCATTTTGAAAGGGGGGACATGATGACACGAGTAATTGAAGCAGCCAAAGCTGACGATCTGCCAGCCATCCTTGCGTTCCTTGAAAAAAGCGGTCTGCCTCAAGATGGGTTAAGCGACCATGTGTCTACCACGCTGGTTGCACGAGAGGATCAGACTCTTGTCGGAAGCGTAGCGTTGGAACTCTATGATACGGTGGCCCTCCTGCGCTCGGTTGCGGTAGCAGACTCGTTACGTGGTCAAGGCTTGGGTCAGCAACTCACACAGGCAGCATTGAATCTCGCCAAAGAGCATGGTGTCACGCTTGTCTATCTGTTAACCGAGACAGCAAGCGGTTTCTTTCCGCGTTTTGGTTTTCGCCCTCTGCCACGTTCAGAGGTGATGCCGGCAGTCCAACGTTCTGTCGAGTGGACGACAGCCTGCCCTGTTACGGCTCAGGCCATGGTGGCGCAACTCTCTCCTGATAGAGAATGAACCGAAGAGCAGATAAAACGAAAGGTTTCCTATGTATGCTCTCCTGGCACTGACGGCCACAGTTCTGACCTCGTTCCTCCCCATTCTGAATAAGAGGATACTGCGCGATGTTGGTCCTGCGTTCGTCGCCTGGGCTATCAATGCGTTTTCACTTCCCATCTTAGCTACTGGGACATTTCTGCTCACGCAATGTAGATTCACCCCTGTGCGCAATGCTGTACCATTCTCCTGTACAACACAGCTCCCACAGCTTGATAGCATCTTTCTCATTGCGCTGCTTGCTTCCGTTGTGCTCAATTGGGGTGCAACACTGCTCTCAACCTATGCGTTGGCGAAAGCAGATGCGTCACTGGTAAGCCCGTTACTCACCTTCAATCCCGCATTTACGCTGCTTGTCGCCTGGTTTTCACTGGGTGAAACTCCTGGACTACGGCAAACTATAGGTGTGACCGTTGTGCTTCTGGGTGCCTATCTGCTAGAGGTAGAAGAGGCGCGAACAGGACCCCTATCTCCTCTGCGCGTTTTATTGCGCCGACCTGGGGCAGTGCTTGCTGTCGTCGCCAGTGCCATGTGGGGGACAACAACGGTGTTTGAGAAGCTTGCCATTGAGCATATGACACCGCCAAGTGGTCCATTTGTCGCCCTGACTGGAACGGTGCTCATGGTAGCGTTACTTACCCTAAATGCTTTCTTCTCAAGAGGGAAGACTGATATATCTGACCAAAAGAGGGGATTGAGCGGGTTACGTGCCCATCCACGTGCTTTGATAGTGGCTGTTCTCATCGCGGGGGTCGCACCGCTTTTTGGCTTTAGCGCCATCGCTCTTGGACTTGTCGGCTATGTGACTGCACTCTTTAAGCTGAGTGCAGTGTTTACCATTGTTTGGGCGTGGCTCTTTTTAGGAGAGGGGAATATCCGCCAGCGGGTGCTGGGCACTCTGGTGATGCTGGCTGGGGGCGCACTTATTGCCGTGTAACTATGGAACTTCTACCTCAAAACCGCACAAACGTTTTTTTGATCACCACATGTTTTTATCGGGCTATTTGCTTCAGGTGAAAGGTGAAGTGAAGTGTTGGGATACGAAAAATGTCTTCAAGCGTCATGTAGTCCTTAAACGTATGCTCATCTTGTGCGCTTTCAGAAACAGATGCTTTTTTTGTTCTCGGTTCTGTGCGGTTCACTCCTCATCGTTCCTGCTGTTTCTTCAACTTGGCGACCTCTCTACCCCCTAAAAGGGTCATGATATGCCTTATAACATTGTTTTTCCTGTTAAGATCAGGTATGCTTTTAGGGATTGTGGCAGAGGTTTTCCTGAAAGGCGAGGTATTGCGCTTCAAGGGCATTGTTCTCTTGACTGTCACCATCGGGTCCGCTTTTCACCTGAGATGCTGCTACCACTTTCTCGGAGAACTGACGGCTGTCATGAGCACCAGACGGTGAAAGAGCTATTTGCATGAGGAGCTTTTCGAACGATCGATCCTGCACTGAGTCACTGCACGCAATATCATGGACGAGCATCGTGAGGCGGGTGCCCTCCCCACGCAGCGTTGTCACTTTGCTGCTCCTCGCCATCCTCCTGATGAGCTGCGGAACGCTTGGTGGCAGCCCTGGGAGCACAGGGACCCTCCCATCGCAGAACACGAGAGGGGGGAACACGGCACTCGTCCATATTGCCGGGTCGACCGCATTGCTCCCGCTTGCGGCTAAGGCGGCTAACCTGTTCCATCAGCACTACCCGGACGTGCAGGTAGAAGCGCAGGGCGGAGGAAGTGTTATCGGCCTCCGAGCGGTCGTCAACCATCAAGCGGATATCGGGGACTCCGACATCTACGCTGATCCTGTGCTCTACCCTGACCCGAATTTAACCGATCATATTGTCTGCGTCGGCGCTTTCACGCTGATCGTCGATCCGCAAGTCGGCATCACATCCCTCACCACGCAACAGATCATCGCCATTTTCACCGGGAAAATCACCAACTGGAAAGAGGTGGGCGGTCCCGATTTGCACATCAAGCCCGTTATCCGGCCCAACACCTCTGGCACCCGCATCCTGTTTCGGAAATATGTGCTCGGGGGCCTGAAGGAAAGCGGCCCAACCCTTACCAGCGACTCATCGACGGCGGTCCTCGATGCGGTGGCGCATACCCCTGGTGCTATTGGCTATGTCACCACCACCCTGGTCAATCCGACGGTCAAGGCGATTGGCATTGATGGTGTCAGTGCCACCGAACACAATATCCAGTCGGGCAAGTACAAGTTCTGGGGCTATGAGCATATGTATACCCTAGACAATGGGATCGACGCCACCACTGCCTTTCTGGATTTTATGCAGTCGGCGCAGATCCAACAACTGGCTCAGAAACTTGGCTACATACCTGTCACTGCCATCCAGATAGCGCAGCAGCGATAATCATTGGCGTCGATCCTCTTGTTTTGTTGAGCGTCGTGAACAGACGAGCGAGGTACTTATACATGCGTTTTCCTCAGCAGCACACACTTGATAGGGCATTTCACCGTCATGAAGCGGGAAAGATGACGGAGAAGCCCTCTTCCCGTCGAACGCCTAACCCGCTCATTCATGTGCCCATTGCCCCCCGGCTCGTGCTCGGCTTCCTACTGCCAGCGCTCATTGCGGCACTGGTGGCCGGGATCATTGGCCTGCAGAGTGCTCAACTCCTCAGCCAGGAGTCTAGTTTCTATCAGCAACTCTTTCAAAGCTATGCCGCTCTGACCACCGGGAACAATTTTCTGGAACTGATGGATGTGCAGGTGCATGCGACACTGAATGATGCGTTGGCACCGCATGCTTCACAGGAGCAACTCACGGCTGATCAAAAGGCGGTGCAAGGACTGGCAACCAGGTATGACACGCTGCTAAGAGGCTATGTGCAACACGATCTGCTTGCACACCATCCTGAGCAATCGGCCTTATTTGATCAGGCAGGGCATCCGGGACTGGCGGGCCAGCAGAGCCTTCTGGCAAGTAGCGCTCTGCGGACCTGGGAGGTGTATGGCCAGGCGCAGGAGTTGGTGCTTCAGGATCTCTTGGATGGCCAGGTGCAAGCTGCACAAATGCTGGAACGGGCACAAGGCGAGCCGACCTCCGCCGATGCCTTAAGTGCTCTTCGGCAATTGATCCAATTCGATGGGCGACTGACCTCGTTTGTCCAGGACGCCACGACGCTTCAGGAACGAAATCAACTCATCCTCACGCTGGTGGCCGTCGTGCTGGTCCTGGTGGCGATCGGTGTGATTGGCAGATTGATCTACGGGACGCTTGTACGCCGCTTGCGCCAGTTGCAACGTGTCGCACAAGCGGTGCAGGAAGGAGATCTCACGAGCCGTGCCACCGTCGATGGACGCGATGAAATTACCGAGGTCGCGGCTTCGGTCAATACCATGCTGGACACCATTGTAGGGCTCCTTGAGGAGACGAGCAGGCAGCGGGATGCGCTGGTGCAGGCAGCAACACGCCTTTTCTCAGACATCCGCCTGGCCAATGGTGGCGAGTTCGAGGTGAGTGCTGCCGTGAACAAGGACCCGATCGGGATGCTCGGCAACGCATTTCAGTTCACGGTAGGCCGGTTCCGCCGCTTCGTGGTACGAACGCAGAAGACGATTGAGCCATTGGAGGTCCTCGCGCAGCAAGAGCTGGAACTGGCCACGACCTTTCTCGCCACCACACGCACGCTCGCGCATGCTTCACACATGACCCCTCCCTCCACGCCGTTCCCCTCGGGCGCTTCCGGGCAGACGACAGGAGAGGTGAAGCGTTCGCTCCGCCAGGAAGGTGAGGGGAGGACGGCACCAGTACTGATTTCCCCGGAGCGTCTGCGCGCACGCGTACAACTGCTTTCACGCCAGCACGTTGAGCACCAGGGAGAAACGGTACTGCATCTGGTGGAGCAAATTGCCCAACACGCTCAGCAAATGGTGAGTGCCACACGTTCCAGGAACATCGCAGGAACGCACACGGCAGAAGCTGAAGGAACACTTGAGATGCTGCTACGGCAACTCAGCATGGAAGTGCAGACGAGCCACCAGCATCTGCGGCAACAGCTTGCGGAAATGGAGGGCATGCTCACCCAGCTTGCCATTTCTTCGAACATGATAGCGGGACAGCCGCAGGAACTTGCCCGCCTCACGGAAGGATTTGCACAGGAGGTGACGACACGAGCCCAGCAGTTGCGAGTGCTCACCCAGGAGCTGCGAGCTAATCTGTCCCTTTTCCGCTTAGACGAACTCGAGAGGAGGCCATCGTTCTCAACACCCACGTGAAGGGATGGTGCGCTTGTCTTCACCGTTGCGGGAAAAAGGGCAGTGGCAGAAATGCCTGACTGCCAATTTCACCGGCAGCCAGGCGAAAACCTTTAAAAAGGATGTGTAGCGTTAACTATTGGGTACGAAGAGCATGCCGGTGGCTTTCGCGAAGCCGATCACTACCGGTCTGACAAATCCGGTAGTCATATTTATCACCCCCACGAAACCAACCGTGCCGGAGTCGTCGGGCGCTTGCGTATAAACCGTCCCGGGGTAAGCATTTATCCAATAAGTGTTGCCAATAGTACCGTCCGTGACCAGCAGGCGTCCCGGAGATGATGGTGCCCATACGGTATCATCTAACTGGTCCCCGACAGGAACACGGGTAACGGTTTGCTGAGGCGTCCCTGGATTCTTCAAGAACACCAGTTCGGAACCGGCCTGGTTAACCAGGACGAGGTCGCCATTCGTATCCACCGTCATCGAATCAGGGTCTACCTCGTTCAGCGTTGTCTTCGCATTGGCTATAAGGTCGGTGGCAGTAGCATTGCCCATTAACACGGGAGTAAGATCAACCTTCCCGTTATTGAGCGTAATCTTGTCAATGGCAGGAAAGGTGTTAACGCCGGCTGCGTTCAGGTTTGGATTCGAAGCGGCGATGAATACCATACCATTAAGGAAGCAGAGGTCATCATAGCCCCCTCCATGCGGAGTCTTGGGGAAGGTGTAGGGCGTGATGGTTCCGCTCGATGGATCAATCGTTACAAACTTCGGATTTCCGTCTTCACAGGATGTCACCCAGAGCAAATGTGACGAGGGATCGGCGCGCATCCCGTCGCTGTGTCCCGGCACTGTGAATGTTTTGAGCATTTTCCCATTCATGTCGTATTGGACGACAGTGCTGGTGTTTTGGTCGGTGCAGTCCTTCGCGGTCGTATTCTGATAGTCTATGTACACGAAGCCGTTATCTACGACAAGTGAGTCGGGGCCGGTAATGCCGGAGGGCTGGCGAGCAAATAATGAGACTTGATACCCTGGCAGCACAGCCAGGCCAAAGTCGCCTGGCTGTTGGCCCGAAGGGCTTCCGGTACTGGCTGTCGAAGTCGTAGCAGTTGTCGGGTTGGATGAAGTCGAGCATGCTGACAAAATAAGAACGAGTGCCGCTACAACAAAGCACAGCGACGTAGTGAAGGCGCGCTTCACTTTGGTTTCCGGGATGTTGCCTGTAAACATATGTTCCTCTACTTTCTGCTGAGCTAAAAATCTATCTCTCCATGGAGCAACTTACACCTTCCATGTTAAGGGAAAGTTAAGCTCATGTAATAATCTGAGGCAGCTAGTTCAATTCCAAATCGAATATATACTACATACCCTCTGACCTATCCCAGGGGAAAGTTTAACGCTGTCTTAACATATCCATAAAGCATAGTTAATAAGCGAGTGCTATGGTGTAAGTGCAATGGGAACTGCAGCGATTAGACGTTGCAGTCCGCCAAAGAGAAATGAAGTTTGTTATCCCGTAGGAAAGCGAGGAGCCATCATGCTATTTCAAGGGTTATCACGCGCCAGTGGCGCGCGACGCCAGCTGTTTCGCCTGAGTACATTGGCGCTGCTGAGCCTCACATTGATCCTGGCCGCTTGCGGAGGATCATCGTCCGGTACCGGGTCTACCTCTGGGACCCCAAGCGGTCCTACTTGCCCTTCGGTGCCTCAGTTGAACGGTGCCGGGTCCACGTTTGTCAATCCACTCTTTTCCAAAATGTTCGCCGCATATCCCAGTGCGAAATGCGGTCTCCACGTCAATTACCAGTCGATTGGCAGCGGCGCAGGTATTAATGATTTACTCCAGGGCATTGTAGACTTTGGGGCGACCGATGCGCCCATGTCTGACGCGCAGCTTGCCCTGAGTACAAGAGGTTCTATTCTTCACATTCCCGCGACCATCGGCGCGGTCGCCATTTCTTATAACCTGTCAGGCATCTCCGGTCATGTCCAGTTGACCGGCCCCATCATCGCGAGTATCTACCTGGGCAACATCAAATTCTGGGATGATCCTCAGATCAAAGCGCTGAATTCAGGAGCGACATTGCCGCACGAAACCATTACCGTGGTGCATCGCTCGGATGGCAGCGGCACGACCGGCATCTTTACGCATTATCTTGCTGCTGTCAGTCCTGATTGGTCGTCGAAGGTGGGTGCAGGCACGACCGTCAACTGGCCGACGGGCGTCGGTGGCAAAGGCAATGCAGGGGTTGCGGCCCAGGTCAAGTCGACTGCAGGAGCTATTGGTTACAATGAGCTAGCGTATGTGCTCGCCAACAACATCCAGTACGCTGCCGTGAAAAATGCGAATGGCCAATACGTCCTGCCATCGGTTGATAGCTCGAAGACGGCTGCGCAAAATATCAGCAATGCTCCTGCGGACCTGCGCTTCTACTTTGTCAATGCGCCCGGTGATGGCTCCTACCCCATTACCGGCTTCACCTGGATGGTTATCTACCAGAACGAGACGAATACTGACAAAGGGCAGGCCGTCGCAAACATGGCCTGGTGGGTCACCCACGATGGTCAGCAATTCTCCACACCGCTCAATTATGTACCGCTCCCACAGACCCTTGTCACCCAGGATGAGGCAAAGATCAAATCCATAATGTGTGGCAGTGCGGCGTGCTATACGGGTATATATGGCTAGCAAGCTCCTTCCTGGAGCATGGGCCATCTCCGTCCGTGCTCCAGGATAGGAGAGTGACTGACTACAGTTCCGGGAAGGGCAGTTGACTGCCCTTCCCGGAAGACAGTGCATAGCGCTACGAAATGGAGGGTGCATGCAGCAACGAGTAACTGTATCGGAGCGCGGCGTAGTAAAACAAAGCCTCGATTGGGTGACCAAGCGATTTGGCAGGAAACCGAGCGATTTGCTGTTTCGTGGCCTGACGTTGCTTCTTGTCTTAGTCGTCATCGCTACCGTTATCGGCGTAGCCGTGGTGCTGGTAGTGTATTCATGGCCAACCATCCGTGACTTTGGGTGGAGCTTTCTGGTCAACCAGGCGTTTGACCCCGTCCATAACATCTATGGCGTCCTGCCGGCCATCTTTGGAACACTAGTGACCTCTGCATTTGCCATGATCTTCGCCATCCCCATCGGCGTGGGAGCATCCATTTTCGTGGTGGATTTCTGTCCGCGACCACTGCGCATTTCACTTGCCTTCTTCACCGACTTGCTGGCAGCGATTCCCAGCGTCATCATCGGCCTCTTCGGCTTCCTCCTCCTGGCCCCCTGGTTACAGCACACAGGTGAACCATGGCTCCAGCAGCACCTCGGATTCATCCCGCTCTTCCAGGGCCAGATCCAGGGCGTGGGTTTGCTTGCTGCGGGGATGGTCTTAACGATCATGGTCCTCCCCCTCGTCATTGCCACCTCACGCGAGGTGATGCTCACGGTGCCGACCTCGCAACGCGAAGCGATGCTGGCTTTGGGGGCTACCCGCTGGGAGGTTATCCGCTATGCCGTCCTGCCGTTCTCGCGCATCGGCATCCTGGGCGGGATTATCCTGGCACTTGGCCGGGCTCTTGGGGAGACGCTGGCGGTCACGATGGTAATCGGGAACCAGGCCACGAAACCAAGCTGGAGCTTGTTCCAGACGGGTTACACGCTCTCCAGTGTCATTGCCAACCAATTTGGAGAGGCCACGCCCGGGCACTTCCTCTCGGCAGTAATCGAGGCCGGGCTGCTCGTCTTCATCATCACCTTAATCACGAATTTGCTGGCACGCGGGCTCATCATCAGTTTAGAGCGCCAGGAGACGAGAGGAGTACGCGTCGTATGAGTATAACAGCGAGCACACGCATACCTACAGAAGCGAATCGATTCCAGCCGCCACCTTCAGCGCGTGGGATGGGGCGGCAGGTCAGCAATGTCCTGGTGATCGTGCTTTGTACGCTGTTCGCGCTGTTTGCCGTGGGCGTGCTGATCTACCTGGTCGTGTATATCTTGTCAAATGGCTTCCCGTACCTCAACCTGGATCTCTTTACTAAACTGCCTACGCCCAATGGGGAGCCAGGCGGTGGGATGGGAGAAGCGGTGCAAGGAACGATGATCATGGTTGGGCTTGCAGCACTCATCGGAGTCCCATTGGGCATGTTCACCGCCATCTATCTCTCTGAGTTTGGTCATGGGTGGCTGGCCAATGGGGTGCGGACCCTGGTGGATCTCCTGACCGGTGTGCCCACCATCATTTTCGGCCTGTTCGCCTGGGTCCTCATTGTGATTCCCCAGGGGGGCTTCTCTGGGCTCTCGGGCGGAGTAGCCTTAGGCATTATTGTCATTCCCATTGTGGCTCGAACCACCGAGGATGTGCTGCACCTGGTGCCCAGGGAACTGCGCGAGGCTTCACTTGCTCTGGGAGCCACCGAGTCGCGAACGATCTTACGAGTGGTCGTGCCGGCAGCAAGTAGCGGGATCATTACAGGCATCGTCCTTTCACTGGCACGTGTGGCCGGTGAGACAGCACCGCTGTTGATGACGGCCTTTGGCACCACGTTCTGGAATACGGATATCAGGTATCCAATGGATGCCCTCCCGCTGCGCATCTTCAATTTCACTTTAAGTCCGTACCAGGCACAAATCAACCAGGCCTATGCCGGTTCGATTATCTTGATTCTGCTCATTCTCATCACCTCGTTTGCCGTGCGTTGGTTCACCGGTGGGTTCAAGCGTAAATTCTGAGAGATGAGTCCAGGACAAGGCAGGTTATGGCAATGCGTCAAGGGAAAGGAGAAAAGACACGATGCCATTTACGGTAGAACATTTGAATGCCTGGTATGGTCGTAAGCAAGCACTCTACGACGTGAACCTCACTTTTGAGCCGCGGAGCGTCACGGCGTTGATCGGACCTTCTGGATGTGGCAAGTCAACCTTCGTCCGCTGCTTGAACCGCATGCACGAGGAAGTGCCAGATGCTCATGCATCAGGCGAGGTGTTGGTCGATGGAGTCAATATCTACGCGCGTTCGGTTAACAAAAGATATGTACGGCAACACATTGGCATGGTCTTCCAGCAGCCCAATGTGCTCCCCACCCGGAGCATTTTTGACAATGTAGCGATGGGGCCGCGCCTCAATGGCCTGGCACAAGGATCGGCCTTGAAAAAGTTGGTCGAAATGAGTCTGCGGGAGGCGGCCCTGTGGGAGGAGGTCAAGGATAAACTTGATGATCTGGCCTCACAACTTTCAGGTGGGCAGCAGCAGCGATTGTGCATCGCGCGTACAGTAGCGAACCAACCACACATCTTGCTGATGGATGAGCCAGCTTCGGCTCTTGATCCTATCTCTACGCTGGAAGTCGAGGAGCTGATTCGCCAGTTCAAGGAGACATATACCGTCATTCTGGTGACGCATAACATGCAACAAGCCGGGCGTGTAGCAGACCGGACCGCCTTTTTTCTTTCAGGAAAAATGGTCGAAGAAGGAGATACTGCGAAATTGTTCTCCCGTCCGAAAAAGAAAGAAACCGAGGACTATATTAGTGGGCGCTTTGGTTGATTGAACGAAAAGTTGGGCGTAAGCAATTGCGTACTTCGTAGTGGTACTGCCGGGCGAGGTACGTACAGTCACTCTACTAGAAACGAGGATACTGCTATCATGAACGTTGCAATGGATTCGACCGGGGGCGGAAATCTTACGCTTCCCGAAGGTGCGAATATCTTCTCTCGTAAGGTAGCGCGAAGTGGTCATATCTCCTATGAAGGGCGTCCCTACTTCATCAGTAAGGCGCTTGCGGGACGCTATATTCGTCTTGTAGTGCTGGCTGATCGCATGATCGTTGACGCCTCTATTCCTTTGCATAAAGAATATCCGCTTGTCTAGGCTACATCAAAGGGAGGCCCAGGGCCCCTTGTAGATGACGAGCGGGTTCGTATAGAATACAAAGGGAAGGAAGGAGGTTACGTGGAAACTCCCCTGTACAGGTCACCTGGAATAAGACCGTCAGAGCCGGCGGGGATTGCCCAGG
>Ga0209648_10003382_pt1 | contig 13380 bp, 14 predicted proteins | sample GraSoi2013_115cm_FD_185830 | JGI IMG/M metagenome (GOLD analysis project Ga0209648, IMG submission 185830) | Grasslands soil microbial communities from the Angelo Coastal Reserve, California, USA - Sample 9_17_2013_115cm (SPAdes) (version 2) | ecosystem: Environmental > Terrestrial > Soil >...
CTGCTGGCTGGCTACGCGGTTCCGGTCGGCGCCCTGATGCTCAGCAGGCGCGACGAGAGCACCCTCATCACCGCATCGTCGGCCGCATTCCTGCTGATCTTCCTCATCAGCTTCCTAGCCGCCGGGAAACTCCTGGAAGGACGGACCATCCGGTGGTGCATCCGCCTGGTGACCGCAGGGACACTGGCGTTCCTGCCCTTTTCCGGAGTCAGCATGCTGTATGCCGCGGTCATCGCGATCCTCGCGGCCGGACTCGAGTACTCCGTGACGTGGACCCGCCGAGTGGCAAGGCTGCCACCGCAAGCGCATCCTTGACGCTCATCGCCCCGCGGTCCCCCGCTTAAGGATTGTAAGGAATGCCCATGGATCTTGGTTTCTGGCTGGAGCAGGCGGTGGCCGCGACTCACGAGTGGGCCGCGGTGTACGGACCGTACCAGCCCCACCCCTCCCTGCAGGTGAGCGACGAAGAGTTCGCTGCCGCTTTCGCCAGGCTTACCGGGCGGTTGCGTGACAACTACCCGTTCTTTCATCCCCGTTACGCAGGGCAGATGCTGAAACCTCCGCATCCCGCCGCAGTGGTGGGTTACGTGGCCGCGATGCTGATCAACCCGAACAACCACGCACTCGACGGCGGCCCCGCGACCGCGGCGATGGAAAGGGAAGTGGTCGCCGAGCTGGCCCGGATGTTCGCGCTCCCTCACCATCTGGGCCATCTGACCAGCAGCGGCACCATCGCCAACCTGGAGGCATTGTTCGTGGCCAGGGAGACGCATCCCGATCTGGGTGTCGCCTACAGCGCGGATGCCCACTACACGCACGGCCGGGTGTGCCGGCTGCTTGGTATGCCCGGCTATGTCGTGCCGGTGGACTCCCGTGGTCGGATGGACCTTACGGCGTGCGAGGACCTGCTGCGAACGGGCCGGGTCGGTACCATCGTGCTCACCGCGGGCACCACCGGGCTGGGGGCCGTGGACCCGATCCACGAGGCACTGGCCCTGAAGGACGCCTACGGGACTCGCCTGCACGTGGACGCGGCGTACGGCGGCTTCTTCACCCTGCTGGCAGGGCAGGGAGTGGCTGCAGAGCCCTGGCAGGCCATCGCTCGATGCGACTCGGTCGTGGTCGACCCCCACAAGCACGGCCTCCAGCCTTACGGCTGCGGCGCGGTGCTCTTCGCCGATCCGGCGGTGGGACGCTTCTACGCCCACGACTCTCCCTACACCTATTTCACCTCTCGCGACCTGCACCTTGGCGAAATCAGCCTTGAATGCTCACGGGCAGGAGCGGCCGCGGCGGCGCTGTGGATCACCCTCCGCGTGCTCCCGGCCACCACCGACGGGCTGGGCGCAGTCCTTGCCGCCACCCGGCGCGGCGCGGTGGCCTTTGCGCGGCTCGTCGAGGAGTCCACAGCCCTCGCTCTCTACCAGCAACCCGAACTCGACATCGTCACCTACTTTCCCCGGCGGCGAAATACTGACGATATCGATGCCGCGTCTGCGCGCGTCCTCGCCGACGGGATGTCAGACGCCGACGATCCAGTGTTCCTGAGCACGTTGCGAGTCCCCGGCGCCGGCTTCCGCGTTCGAGGGCACGACGTCAGCGGCGACACGGAAACGCGCATCCTGCGCAGCGTTCTAATGAAGCCGGAACAGGAGGGCTATGCGAAGCAGCTCGTGGATCGGATCGGGCGCTTGGTCACGTCGCGTGATGACCGGGCTGGACGGCTACATGGCAGCGGTCCGCTGCGTGTGGGACGGTGAACAGGGTGCCCGTGTCTTTGTCCCTGCTTCGCCGTCCCTGGCCACCGCCGCGTCCGGTGGCGCCGTTGCTGCTGGTGCTGGCCAGGGCGCCGTGCGGGCCAGCCGCAAGCGTCCGCGCACGACTGTTCCGGGCGATCCTGCGGACCGCCCTGCCGACAGCAGGCCCTGCCGCCAGTAGCAACCCAGGGTGTAGATGAACCCCTTGAGCTGTGCGGAGACGTTGCCCCGCCGGGTGGGGGTGCCGAACAGCACCGCGTCGGCCCACGGCACGTCGTCCGGGCGTACCTCGGGGATGTCCTGGGTGGCGTCCAGGTTGGCTCGCCACGCGGGATTGGAGTCGATGGTGGCGTCCGGAGCGAGTTCAGCGACCCTGCGCAGCCGCACTTCGGCGCCGGCCTTCTCCGCCTCATCGGCCAGTGTCCTGGCCAGTTCGGCGACGGTCCCGGTCGCGGACTAGTAGATGACGCTGAGTTTCACCGGATCGGTCACAATGGACTCCTTTCTGTCCGCTGTTCCTCGGTGAACTTCGTTCCGATAGGCGTGCGGGATAATGGCGTAAGAGCGGTTGGTCCGTAGCGAAGCGGCGTTATCTGGCTGACGTCATAACGGTCGCGCAGCTGTTGCACGGCGTGAGAATTCACTACTCGGCCATCCGAGAAAATTTCACACAATTCCTCGAAGTAACGTTCGTGATCGGGTGTTGGGTAGCTTTGAAACAGCATGCGCGCTGGCTTGTCGGTGGGATTCGTGAACGCGTGCGGACATCCGGACGGAACGAACATGCAGCTGCCCGCACCGGCACGGACGACTCGGTCTCCAGCAGGAGATTCCCAGTCTTGCCAACGTTCCTGTGTTCGTTTGATTGGCTCAAACGCGAAGACGTCGAGTTCTCCTTCCAGGACATAAAAGAACTCTTCCGAGCGGCCATGGGCATGCGCCCCGACATCGAAACCGGGCGGAACCACCACCTCGAAAACCGATGCAAAGGCGCCGTGCGCCTCAGTGACCTTGAAGGTGACTTCCTGCGCCTTTGTAATCAGCTTCCGACCCTGGCCAGGCGGGACGATAAGGCCGTTCATGCGATTTGCCTCCATGCCGTATGCGCGAGATCTCGCTCAAGGTAGAGTGCCAATGCACTTGCTGGATCCGGTTCCATGCGCCTCGGCGCGTCGACGACCCAGCTGCCCACCGCCATTTCGGCGGTGATGCCCGGACCGAAACCCGCGATCACGCCGGGAGCGCCTGGCATCGTGGTGTCTTCGTCGAAGAGCCTGCACAGCGCGTCGAGCACGACCGCGCTGGCGATATTGCCGTATTCGGTCAAGGTCGCCCGGCTGTGGCGGAACATATTACGATCGACGCCGAGGAACTTGCTCAGGTCATCCAGGATTCGCGGGCCGCCGGCGTGGATGATGTAAAAGTCGAGGCTGCCGATATCCCAGCCGTGGTCCGCGGCGAGCTCGCGCAGCACCGGGGCGAGCGGTTCCATCGTCCCGGGCACCCGGCGGTCCAGCTGGAAGTGGAAGCCGCTGGCGCGCACGGCGTAGGAGATCCACTCCTCGGTGCCCGGGATGAGATGCGAGGCATTGCGCTCCAGCGCCATGCCGGTGCCGCCGCTGCCCCGTACCACGGCAGCCGCGACCGCGTCACCGAACAACCCGTCAGACAGCAGCGAGCCGACACCGTCGTCGCCGGGCTGGTAGCACAGCGAGCACAGCTCGCACGAGACGATCAGGACATTGCGCTCAGGGTAGGCCGTGCAGAAATCGTGGGCGCGGTTGATCGCCGCGCCACCCGCCGCGCAGCCCAGCTGCGCAATAGGTATCTGCCGGGTATCAGACCGGAATCCCATGTTGTTGATCAGCCACGCGGTCAGCGACGGCATCAAGAACCCGGTGCACGACACGTATATGATCGCGTCAATATCCCGTGCCGCTACGCGGGCGTTCGCCAGGGCCTGCTCAATGACCTCAGGGCACCGTTTCTTGGATTCGAGCTCATAGATGCGGTTGCGCTCCTCGATGCCTGGGTGACGGAGCGTTTTCTCGATAGGCTGCACGATGTGCCGCTTCCGCACTCCCGTGTTCTGGATCAACCGGAGCGCCAGAGGAAGCTGCGGCTTCCCGGCATGTACTCTCCCGGCAAATTCCAGGGTCTCTTCCATCGTGATGACATATTCCGGCACACTCACCGACGGCTTGCATAGCGTTGACATGCCTGGCATCTACCTTCTAGTGCGTGAAAGATCTTCCTTGTACTCTCCCGGCGCCGCCCGCGCGGCTAACGGCAAGATCAGCCATGACACCGCTGCCACCGCGCACCTCCACGGGCCCGGGCTGGGTCTACAGTCAGTACCGTCACCCGCCCCGCTTGCCGACAGCTTGGCACCGACTTGGCGTCCGCCCGGAACACCGCCAACCCAAAACGCCCGCAGGCGGGTCCGGTTCTTCTCGAATTGGTCCGCCAGCGAGTCCGGTTCAGCCATCGGTCACATTCCTCCGCCGCGGCGTGTCATAGAGGTGAGGCGTTAAATCGGCCGGGGAAGGGATCATCACCATGCGCAAGTGGCTGCCGCTCGTCGCGGTCTGTGCCGGCACCTTCATGCTGCTGATCGACGTGACGATCGTGACCGTGGCCCTGCCCAGCATGGCCCGCGGGCTGCACACCTCGCTGCCGGGCCTGCAATGGGTGCTCGACGTGTACGCGCTGGTGCTGGCCGCGCTGGTGCTGACCGCGGGTTCGGTCGCGGACCGGGTCGGGCGCCGTGCGGTGTACCTGGGCGGCACCGCGGTCTTCGCGGCCTCCTCGCTGACCTGCGGCGTGTCCGGGAGCGTCGGCGTGCTGATCGCGGCGCGCGGGGTGCAGGGGCTGGGCGCGGCGGCGATGCTGGCCACCACGATGGCGCTGATCACCAGCTGCTACTCCGGCCGGGACCGGGGCATCGCCTTCGGGATCTGGGCAGCGGTCAGCGGCGCGGCGTCCGCAGCGGGGCCGCTGGCCGGGGGGCTGCTCACCACCCACTTCGGCTGGCGGTGGATCTTCCTGGTGAACCTGCCGGCCAGCGTGCTGGCCGTGGTGCTGACGCTGCTGGTGGTGCCCGAGTCCCGTGACCCCCGCCCGCGGGGCATCGACCTGCCCGGCATGGCCAGCTTCACCACCGCCGCGGCGGCTGTCACCTACGCGCTGATCAGGGGCTCCTGGGAGTCGGGCGGCACCTTCGGGCTGCTGGGCATCGCCGCTGCCGCCATGGCCGTGTTCGTCGCCGTCGAGCGCCGGCGGCGCGACCCCATGCTGGACCTGTCGCTGCTGCGCAACCCCACCTTCACCGCGCTGCTGGCCGCGGTGGCGCTGCTGCCGGCGGCAGCCTGGGCGGCCCTGGCCTACCAGTCGCTGTGGGCGCAATCGGTGCTCGGCCTGAGCCCCGTCGGGGCCGGGCTGCTGTTCCTCCCGCTGAGCCTGACGATGTTCGGCGCGTCCGTCGCGACCGGCCGGATACACACCGCCTCGCCCCGCCTGCTGATCGGGGGCGGGTTCCTGCTCATCACCGCGGGCGCGCTCGCCCAGGCCGTGATCAGCACCGGATCCGGGTGGGCCGTCGAGGTGCCCGGGCTGGTCCTGGTCGGCCTGGGTGCCGGGCTGGTGCTCGCGCCGCTGTCCGCCACCGCGATGGCGGCCGTTCCCGCGCCATGCGCGGGCATGGCGGCCGGCACGTTCAACACCTTCCGCCAGCTCAGCTACGCGCTCGGGATCGCCGTGCTCGGTGAGGTCTTCCGCGGCGGGCTGCAGCGCACCGCCGGCCACACCCTGGCCGGGCCGCTCAGCAGCGGCCAGGCACCCGCGGTAATCGCCCGCAGCGCCGCCATGGCACACCTGGTGCACCAGGCATTCGCCCACGGCCTTGACCTGACCTTCATGGTGGCCGCCGGCTTCGCCCTGACCGCCGCGATCACAGTGCTCACCTTCGTACGGCCCGCCCGCCCCGCACCCGCACCTGCACCCGCACCCGCACCGCACCAGGACCGGCCGCTAGCCACCGCCCGCCACACCCCATGACACAAACAGCCGCCACGGCAGCCCCCGCGCAACCGCGATCACACCGAGACCCCACGCCCGCCGTCCTCTTCCTCGTCCCCGGCGACCCGGGATAGGGGACGCCCGCCAGGCCTGGAACCCGGCCGTGGACCAGCATCCGGCCGCGGTCGCGTTGCCCGCCTGCGTACAAGACGTCCTGCACGCCGTCCCACCTCCGTTCGGTTACATGGCGTCTCGTGGCGCAGGGCCGGGCGGCCGTTGAGGACGGGCAGCTGGCCTGCGTGGCCGGTGCCTGGCCGGGAGCCGCCAACCCGGCGCCAATCCGCTGCACAGTCCGGGCCAAGTCCGGTGGCCGATGCTGGGTGCATGCGGCAGCAGGAGGGAAGCACGTCATGACTGATGCCGGCGGGCTCGCCGGGAAGACCTGCACTCTGGCCGCGGGAGCGGGGATGGTGCTGGCCCGGCCGCTACGGCTGCGCCAACCCGAAAGCCGACCCAGGTGTACGAGAGGGAGACGATTGTTGCGTCGCGATATGACTACCTGCGGCGCAGCTACGCGAACGTTATGGCGCCAGTAGATCACGCCGCTTCGCTACGGCCAACCTCTCTCCTGAATTCCGACCGAGAAACAGAAGGTCAAGCATAGCCGGAGGCGGCCAACGATGGACACGATTCCCCTGGTTCACGCGAGCCTGGGCAAGCAGGAACTGGCAGCGGTCGAGGAGGTGTTCTCCTCAGACTGGACAGCCGGCCAGGGCCCGAGGGTGAAGGCACTGGAAGCGGAGCTGGCCAGGCGGTACCGGGTCGGCGGCGCGGTCGCGGCGAGCAACTGCGGCGCCGCGCTCCACCTGAGCCTGCTCGCGCTCGGCGTCGGGCCGGGCGACGAGGTGATCGTCGCCGACTACACGTTCCCGGCTCCTGCCCATGCGGTGCGGTACGTCGGCGCGGTCCCGGTCTTTGCCGACGTGCGTGCCGATACCGGCACCGTAGACCCGCTCGCGGTGGCCGACCTGGTCGGCCCGCGGACCGTGGGCGTGATCGCGGTGGACACGGTCGGCCTGCCCGCCGACTACACCGAGCTGAGGTCGATCACCGACCGCCACGGACTGTTTCTCATCGAGGACGCCGCATGTGCGGTCGGCGCCACGTACAAGGGGCTCCCGGCAGGCGCGCTGGCCCCGGTAGGCTGCCTGTCCTTTCACGGGCGCAAGGGAATCACCAGCGGCGAGGGCGGGGCACTGCTCACCGCCGACCCCGCGCTCGCGGCGGACGCCAGGCTGCGCTCATCCTTCGGCATCGAGCCCATCTTCGATAAGACGCAGGTCATCGGCCTGCCGATCCCAGAGTTCACCACAATCGGCTACAACTACAAGCTGTCCGACATCGCGGCCGCAATCCTGCAAGTGCAGATAGACCGGATCGGCGAGCTGCTGGACCGCCGGCGCGCGATCGCAGCCCGCTACGCCGAACTGCTCGCCGACGAAGAGCTCGTCACGGTGCCGCACGTGCCGCCCGACCGCACCCACGCCTGGCAATCCTACCTGCTGAAACTCGACCCCAGCGTCGACCGCGCAGCCCTCGCTGCCGACCTGCGCGCCCAGGGCATCGGCTGCGGCCACGGCACCTGGGCCTGCCACCTCCAGCCCGTCTATCAGGCAACGCAGCCATGCCCGGTCTCAGCGGACCTGTTCCAGCACCACCTCGCCATCCCCATGCACGCCGAACTCACCACGAAGCAGGCCGAACGCGTCGCCGAAACCCTGCACACCGCCCTCCGCGCCCACGCACACCTACCCAGGTAACACCATGGTGCGGACGATCTCCATAGCCCAACGTGGTTCGCAGTTCGGCGGCGCGGACCGGCCGCAGCTTCCTCGTCTGGTCCGCCCGCGCACCTGCTCGGCATCGTCGTGCCATGGGTCAGGGGAGGGAAGTGATCCCCCACCTGAGAACGGCGCCCGGTCCGTTCCCGTGAACTCGGTTTCCCTTACCGGCATCATCCCTGTCACCTGCCAGCGTGGAGCCACCCATGAAAAATGCAGTAGCCGCCGCGGCCACGACGGTCCGGCGGGCCAGAGCGGCCCAGCAGCCAGAGTGGACTGACCTCGCCCAGGTCCAGCGCGTCCGGGCCATCCTGGCCGGCATGCCGCCGCTCGTCCGGCTGGAAGACGTGCGCATGCTGAGATCACTGCTCGCGCACGTCATCCAGGCGGGGGACTGCGCGGAAGATCCCGACGACTGCACCGCCGAGCACATCGGCTGCAAGGGCGCGCTGCTCGACCTGCTCGCCGGCACCCTCAAGATGACGACGCACACGCCAGTGCTGCGGGTGGGGCGGATCGCGGGCCAGTACGCCAAGCCCCGTTCTTCCCACATAGAGCAGGTCGGCGATCGTGAGCTGCCCGCCTTCCGCGGGCACATGGTCAACGCGCCTGACCCCGACCCCGATGCGCGCAGCCCCGACCCGCTGCGCATCCTGGGCTGCTACATGGCCGCGAGGGAGGTCATCGAGCAGCTCGGCTGGCGCCGGCCGGAGTACCGGCCCCGGCCCAGGATCGAGCCACCGGTCTGGACCAGCCACGAGGCGCTGCTCCTGGACTACGAGCTGCCGATGATCCGTGACCTGGGCGGCGGGCAGCGCTGGCTCAGCTCGGCTCACTGGCCATGGATCGGCGAGCGCACCCGTCAGCTGGACGGCGCGCACGTCGCGATGCTCGCCGAGGTGGTCAACCCGGTCGCGTGCAAGATCGGTCCCGGCATCGACACCGCCGAGCTGGTTGCGCTGTGCGACCGGCTTGACCCACAGCACGAACCCGGCGCACTCACCCTGATCGCCCGGATAGGCGCGGACCTGGTCGCCGACCGCCTGCCCCGGCTCGTCGAGGCGGTCCGCCGCGCCGGGCACCCGGTGATCTGGCTGTGCGACCCGATGCACGGCAATACGATCGCCGGTCCTGATCGACAGAAGATCCGCTTGGTTGCCACGATCATGCGGGAGGTCCGCGAGTTCCGCCGCGCGGTGGCCGCAGGCGGCGGGGTGGCCGGCGGCCTGCATCTGGAGACCACTCCGGAGGAGGTGACCGAGTGCGTCGCCGATGCTTCGGCGCTCAGCCGCACCGGGCGGCGGAGCACGAGTCTCTGCGATCCGCGGCTCAATTGCGCGCAGGCCATCTCGGTGGTCTCCGCCTGGTCCGACACCAGGTAGGCAGCCGACGCCGCATCCGCCAGCAGGCCTGAAGAAGTGCTGCGCCAAGGCGGGCGTGCCGGTGGCCGACAACGCGCCGCCCGGCCGGATGGCAGACGCAGACCGGGGCTGCTCAGGGACTTCTGGGGTCCCGGCATGCGTACCGACGAGGCCGACCGCGCCATCGTGCCCGAGCTGGCACCAGCGGGGCAGGACTGGGTATTCACCAAGTGGCGCTTCAGCGCAAGATCAGCCTCGCGGGCGCCAACGACAAGCTCACCCAGATCAACCGGCGGACCCGCAGCCAGCCCGCCGACCTTAGCATCCCGTAGTCCCGGCCTCCCCGCAGCTTGCGACCCGTCCAGGCATAGCCCGGCTTGGCCGTTACTTGCTACCGGGCGAAGACCAGTGTGGCGGGCGAGGGTGTGGGCTGGAAGGAGATGTCCTCGAAGCCGGCGTTGGTGAGCCAGGCGCGGTAGTCGGCCCGCCGCCAGGTTCCTCCCTGCTTGCTCTTGAGCAGCATTTCCGATGCGAACATCAGCGAGAAGGGAGGGCCGCTCCGGTCGTCGTCGACGATGTAGTCACAGATGACCAGCGTGCCGCCGGGCTTGAGGGCGCCACGGACCTTAGCGAAGATCGCCATGTTGTCCTCGGGGCCTTCCTGGTGGGCGATGTGGGAGTAGACCGCGATGTCGTGAGCGGCGGTACCGAAGCTGGTGGTGTGGAAGTCACCGTCGATGCAGGTGAATCGGTCAGCGGCGCCTCGCTCGGCGACAAGCCGACGGGCGATCGCATTGATTGGTGCCCAATCGAGCTGGGTCGAGCGGGCGGCGGGGCTGAGCGCGAGCCAGATAGCTGAGTAGATGCCCGAGCCACCGCCTATGTCGAGGATCGATATCTCTCCGGCCTCGGCCAGCTGCAGCGTGTCGGCGGCGATCGTCGCCACGGGAACCGACTGCGCGGCGATGGCCGGGACCACGTCCGCCCAGTGAGGGTTGTCGGCCACCTCCACCGTTGCCTCCGCCACCGGCCCTCCGGCGCGGACTACATCGGGCAGGGCGGCCAGGCTGCCCATGTGGGTCAGCTTGAGCCTGGCGAAGCTGCTCAGGCAGGCGGGCTGGCCTTCGACCAGGAAGGTGGCTGCCTCGGCGGTGTTTCGGTAACTGCCGTCGCACAGCTCGACCAGGCCCAGGCTGACGAGCCCGTCGAGCAGGGTCTGGGCGCCCCGCCGGGAGATCCCGGCCCGGGCGGCCAACTGGCTGGCAGTGTGTGCACCGGCCTGGAGGTGGGTGAACAGCGAGTGGCTTGCCGCAACGCCGAGGATACCGGTGGCCCAGTAGCCGTTGATGAGCTGCATGATCCGCTTCGATGTCGGTTGGCGCTGGCCGACTGTCCGGTTTGAGGAGCACACCTCCGCGGCGTCTGCCAGTTCCTGCTCGCCCGGGCTTGCGTGATTCATGGGAATCGTGTCCATCATGGCCCCTTCCTGCTTGGGGTGTGTGCGAGGTCCCGCTCAGGGCGGGTTACCGGCTGGTCGGCCGGGTCCGGTCCGGTACACCGCTACCGTCGCCCATCCCGCTTGCCATCAGCATGGCGCCGTCTTGGCGTCCGCCCATCCCGCTTGCCATCAGCATGGCGCCGTCTTGGCGTCCGCCCGGGGAACCGGTCATCGAGGGTTATTCAGCCGATCTTGTAGAAGTGCAGGGGCGACCACGGCTGAGATGGTCGTAGCGAATGTATCGAGGGGCCTTCGATAATCGGTGTGCATGATGCGCCAGGTCGTGACGTTGGCGATAACCTGCTCGATGAGGTAGCAGATCTTATTGATCTGCCAGGGGCTAGTCAAAGTCGGTGTGACTGTGCGTGATCGGATGGCCTGGTGGTTTCGCGGCGCCGGCCGGTTTGCGGCGAGGGTGCCCGGGCGCCACGGCTGTTTCAAGATCATTAGGTCAGTTTGAGGATGGCAGCGGGCCGGTCCATGCGCTGGCGGGCATTCCCTTCGCCGCACCCGGCGAGGGTGCTGTGGCCGGTTCGTGGAGTATCCGGGCGGTTCGGGCGAACGCTTCTCTGAGCGCTGGCTGTGGGTCTTCGGGCCGGGGTCTCGCAGGATGCAAAGGGACGCGCGCATCCACGCCGCCGTAGACGGGCGCCATGTGGGGAACCCAGCCTCGGCCGGAGGGATCGATCAGCTCATCCACCGGGGCGTTGACGGGCGCGACGTACGGCGCCCGCCGGCTATCTGCCTGCTGTTGCCTGAACTGCGGGTCGCGCATCCGGCGGCGTGCCACCAGCTGATGGTGGTCTCATGATCCTGGCCGCGGCCGGGGGCTTGCCTGAGGCCGTCGCACAACTCGTTTCCTTCCCTGGCCCGGCACGCCGTACCGCGGCAGAGCGCGGCATGCCGTCACGTAACGGCTATCGGGCATTAACGATCTTGAAACGACCGTGGCCCGGGCGCCGGGGTCTGTGATGGTGTGTGCGCGCTCGCGGTGCGGCGGGGGCGGGATCGCCCGCGACAGGGGGTCTTGTGCGGCTGGATGTGCTTGATCGGGGGGCGCGGCCCCTGCTGATCATTTGGGTGTCGAAGTCCGAATGATCATCAGAAGGGCCGTGCCCGTGTATGCATCATCGCTGATGGAGGTTGTCCGCTGCCATCTGGGGGCGGCGGGCGCGCCGCCGGCACCGCTTCGTGAGGTGCTGGAGGCCCGGCTGACCGATCCGCGCAAGCCGCGCGGGATCCGGCACTCGCTGGGCTCGCTGGTGTCGGTGCTGGTCGCGGGGGTGGCGTGCGGGTACTCCAGCGTGCTGGCGATCGCCAGGGCGGCGGCGGGCTGGGACCAGGATGTGCTGGCCGCGCACGGCACCGGCCGCAACCCGGTGACCGGCGCGGATGACCCGCCGTCCGCGTCCTCGCTGGGCCGGCTGCCGGCCCTGCTGGACGCTGATGAGCTGGAGGCCGGGCTGTCCGCGTGCCTGGCCCGGTGGCGCTGGACCCGGCGCTGGCGGCCCGGGTCGCCGCGCGCGCCGCGGCGGGCAGCCAGGCCGGCGGCGGGACGAAGAAGCGGCACCGCAGCAAGAAGCCGCCGGCCGGTGAGGCGCTCCGCGAGACCAGGGCCGATGGCCTGGCCCGGGCCGCTCCCGGCCATCCCTGGCTGGACCCGGCGGTCACCGGCGACCCGCAGCACCGCCCGGCCCGGCCCGCGGTGGGCGTGGACGGTAAGGAACGCAAGCTCGCCAGGGCCGGCGGGAACAAGAAGGTGCACCTGCTGGGCGCGGTCACCCGCGGGCGGGTCGAGACCCGGACCATCCGCGTCCTGCCCGCCCCCGAAGACCTGGGCTTCCCGCACGCCAGCCAGGCCGTCCTCCCGGAGCGCTATCATCCGCTGCGCGAACCCCTTGATCATCTCCCGGAGCAGATCCGGGCTCGCCGACTCCAGCGTGTCCTCGAACCTGGCGCCGGGAGAAACCACCGCCCGCGTAGAGCAATCCAGGAGAAGCATGCGTACCGCAGCACAGCAATCCAGGAGAAGCGATGCGCGACGGCCGGACGACAGTGGGCCGTTTCGGCCCGCACCGCATCCGCCCGTGCCGCCCCGGCTCAGTCTCCGTCGTCAAGGCAGGCGGAACAGCGCAATCAGGGAGGGGCGTCGCGACGATCAGTAACGACACTATGGTGTGAGGGTCACCGGCCGGGGGCGTGCCGCTGCCAGTCGGCCGGTGGCCCGCTCTTGCAGGGAGAGGAAGCATGCCAACCGTCAGCGGTTCGCTGCGCAGGCTCGTGCTCACGCCCCCAACACAGTTGGCAATTTCTGCTTTGAGGTCACGCTGGGTTACCGGCGGTTGGAGCGGGGCCGGTGATGGCCGGGCAGCCGGGCTCGGCGCGGGTGCCGGGTGGGCCGGTGGAGGTGCCACCTGCGGGGTTTGTGCCAGAGGCAGAGCAGGCCGGGATCTTGGCGGACGTGCTGGCCGGTGTCGAGCTGGGTGCCTGGGGCCGGCGGATCGTGGCTGGCTGGCGGGGTGGGACGCCGGCACGGTGCTGACGGTCGCGTCGTGGATCGCGCGGGCCCGGGTGGCCGGGCCGTTGCTGTGACCGCGATGATCACCCGGGCGGGCGTGTCACGTCCCCACCTGACATTGCTGATAGTACGTTTATGTCATGGCTGGGGATCGCCGCGCTGACAGCGCCGAGCACGCCGTGCGGGTCAACGCGGCCGCCGCGCTGGCCGGGGCCGGGGTACCGCCCGCAGAGGCGGCCCGCATGCTGGCTGCCCGGTTCACGGTGTCGGCGCGCCAGGCCCGCCGGTATGTGGACCAGGCCGCGGCCGTGGGCCGGGTCCTGGGTCCCGAGCCGGGCGTGGTGTTCACGGTCAAGCTGCCAGGACGGCTGGCCGTTACCGTCCGCGC
>Ga0209648_10003383_pt1 | contig 13379 bp, 8 predicted proteins | sample GraSoi2013_115cm_FD_185830 | JGI IMG/M metagenome (GOLD analysis project Ga0209648, IMG submission 185830) | Grasslands soil microbial communities from the Angelo Coastal Reserve, California, USA - Sample 9_17_2013_115cm (SPAdes) (version 2) | ecosystem: Environmental > Terrestrial > Soil >...
AGACAAGGCTCCCTGTGTCCGAACCTCTCTGCGTTAGTGATGGAGTATTCCGAGGGGTTTTCGACACCGGATTATTAGGTGGGGGTAGCGGGCTGTGGTGCCCTCCCGTGGGATAAAGGCTGAGCATGGGACTCAGCGATTCCGCGTGGGTGAGGTACCGCCGCTGGCCGAGGGGTACACCGATCGGCCGGATACCGCCCGTGGCGTGCTGGACGCGCTCGTCCCCGGTGCCACCCTGACGCTGGTACCGGGCTCGGCCTTTGCCGAGGGCCCGTCGAACTGGCTGGGCGCCTGCGGCAAGACCCAGATCGCCGTGATCGTCGCGGAGACGCTATGGCGGTCCGGCGCCATCGACGCGCTGATATGGATCTCTGCTACCAGCCGCGAATCGATGCTCACTGGCTATGTAGAGGCATCCGCGGCAGCCTTTGGCATCGCGCCCGCCGGGACGGCCGAATCAGTCGCGACGCGCCTGGTGAGCTGGCTGGGCACCACAGATCAGCGATGGCTGGTCGTCCTGGACGACCTGCAGGATCCGGCGGATCTAGACGGGCTCTGGCCGGAGGGGCCATCTGGCCGGGTACTGATCACCGGCGCGCAGTCGTCCCTGGTCTCGGGTCGGCGTGGGGTTCAGGTCGTACCCGTGGGTTTCTTCAGTGTCCGCGAGGCCCTCAACTGCCTGACCGAGCGGCTCAGCGTGAACCCGGCCCAGCGCCAGGGTGCCATCGACCTGATCGAGGCTCTCGGCCGAGAACCGCTCGCTCTGGCTCAAGCCGCCTCGGTGGTGGCGAACTCGACCCTGGCGTGCCGGGATTACCGTGACTACTTCGCCCGCAGGCGACAGCAGATCGGCGTGGCGGCGGGCGAGGTGCCCTCGGCGGCCGCCGTCACCTGGACGCTCTCCCTGGGGCAGGCGGAATCGCTTCTGCCGGGCGCGTCGATCCGGCTCATGCTCGTGCTGGTCGCGCTGCTAGATGGGCACGGCATTCCCGGCTCAATCTTCAGCACGTCGGCTGTGGCCGCCTACCTAGGCGGCGCGGCGACGGCGTTCTCCACGGCGGTCAACCCCAAGCCAGCATGGGATGCGCTGCTCGCCGTCGAGCGGGCCGGGCTCGTCAGCGTCAACCGGACCGTCTCGCCGCCGACCATCCGGGTGAATTCGGTGCTCCGGGCCGCCATCCGGCTGGCCGCACCGGCCAACGTCCAGGAGCCCGCGGCGCGCACCGCCGCCAACGCCCTGCTGGAAATCTGGCCCATGGACGAGTCCGGGCCATGGACCGCGGCCAGCCTGCGGCTGAACGCGGCCAGCCTGCATGACGCGGCCCCCGACGTGCTGTGGGCCGACGGGTGCCATCCGCTGCTGCTGCGGGCCGGCCGGAGCCTGGACAATGCCCGGCTGGTCGGGCCGGCCGTGGAGTACTGGCGCGATCTGTCGGCCCGCTGCGACACCAAGCTCATACCCGGTCATCCGGACGCCCTCGTCGTGGCCTCGCACCTGGCCGGCGCGTACCTGGCCGCCGGGTACGCCGGCGAGGCCGTGCACTGGTACCAGCGGGTGCTGGCCGAACGCGGCCGCGAGCTCGCGCCCGGTCATCCGGCGATCATCGCGGCCCGGGTCAACCTGGCCAAGGCACTGGTCATGGCCGGAGAGCCCGCCGACGCGGTCACGGTCCTCCAGCGGGCCGTCAGCGAATGCGAACAGTTCCGCGGCCCGGGGCACTCGGACACCCTCAGCGCCAGGGACGAACTCGCTGCCGCCCACCAGGCGACCGGGGACGTCGCCGCGGCCGGCAGGCTGCTGAGCCGGAACCTGGCTGACCGCGAGCGGCTGCAGGGTCCGCGCGACGCGGAGACCATTGCCACCCGGGACCGGCTGGCAGCGGTCTTCCTGGCCGAAGGCAAGAGCAAGGATGCCATTTCGCACTATAAGCGGGCGTTGTCCGACCGTGAGAAGGTGCTCGGGCCGGACCATCCGGACACGCTCGCGACCACAGCGAACCTAGCCGCCGCCTACCGGGCGGCCGGACGGATGCCGGCCGCGATGCAGCTCTTGCAGCAGTGCTGCGCGAATTCGGAGCGAGTGCTCGGCCCCGACCATGCGGACGCGCTCGCGCGGCTTGCGAGCCTGGCTCATCTGTACTACACCGCGGGCCGGGTCGGCGACGCTATAGCCCTGCTCCGCGACACCGTTACCCGTTGCGAACGGGTCCTCCCGGCCGGCGACCCGCTGACACAGGCGGTACAGCAAAGCCTGATCAATCTCGGAGACAGTTGACCTCGCCTGACGCTACGCGGTGGCCGCCGTCGGCGGCCTGGGCAGTTGATCAGGCCGGGGGACGCCGGGCGCCCCACGGAAGAAGCCAAGGCGGGCCCGAACGGGGTAAACCGAATTTGCCGGATATAACTTCAGTTGATTGGCCAAAAGTTGACAGGTTGTAATGTTACGGCACTCAACGTAATGAGTACTGATTTGTCCTCTATGTAGTAATAGGTATGCGCAAGGCGGATACGGATTAGAGTTAGATCGGTTATATGATGCCCATGCGGAGCTGGGCTGCCGGGGAGAGGTGCCATGTTGGTTTCGCCGTCGGGTCGGCTCCCGGCCGCCCTTGAGCCCGGGCGCGTCAGTCCGGGAAACATCGGACAGCATCGGGATCGTCACCGGCGCGGTGTCGCGCGCATGACCCCGGCCATCGACCGGACGGACGCGCCATGGTGACGCAGGTTCTGGTGGCTGTCCTGGTCGTCTCGGTGGCCGTCATGGTGGCCAGGGATCTGGCCAAGATCAAGACTGAAGGCCCACTGGGGCAGCCCGACGGGTCGGGATATGAGCTCCAGCCGCGGATCGCCGGCGACAGGCGCGGTGACCGCACCGGAACCTCGCAGCAGGACCGCTATGGGGCCGGAGCTTCCCCCGCCGGATACGACTCTGACCCGAGCCGTCGTCCCGGGCCGATGGACCCGTCCCCCGCTAATGTGCAGCCCTCGCGCCCCGATGTGCCGACGGGCCCGAGCCCGTCCACCGGACGGGACGGCGTGCCCGGTGAGCAGGGGAGCCGGCATGTCCGCACCCGGCTGGGGTGGCTGGTCGCCATTCCGGCGGCCGCCGCCGCCGCCATCGCAGCGTGCATCGTCGGCCTGGCCTATGCCCTGAACCGCACGCGGATCAATTCATCAAATAGCTCCGTCCGTGACGAGGCCATCGTCGGGGCGGCGGCGCTCGGCATCGTGATGATCGTTGTCCTCGTCCTGGCCGCGCGGGCCACGATCGCCGTGGCCAGGTCTGTTCTGCGGCCGCTGTACGCGGCGCGCGCCCGGGCCCTCGCGCTGGCCGACGGCAGGCCCGTCAGCGTCGCGCCCGCCGAGGTGGCGTCCCCAGACGAGATAGGTGACATCGCACGTGCCCTCGAGCACATGCGCACCAAGATGTCGCAGCCGGCGAGTGACGAGTCGAGCCTGCGCGGCAGGCTCGACGCCATGTTCGTGAACCTTTCCCAACGCGGTCAGTCCCTGGCCGAGCGCCAGATGCGCCTGATCGAGCACCTGGAGCACGGGGAGCAGAACCCAGAACGGCGGGCCAGCCTGTTCAGGATGAACCGCACCGCCGCCCGCATGTACCGCAATTCGCAGAACCTGCTGGTTCTCGCCGGTCACGAGCTGTCCAGCGGCTGGAATCAGCCGGTAGCGCTCATGAGCGTGATCAGGGCCGCGGTGTCCGAGGTCGAGGAAAACGAACGTGTTTCGGTGTACGCGCAGCCGGAAATCGCGGTAACCGGACCTGCCGTCCATGACGTGGTGCACCTGCTCGCCGAGCTGATCCAGAACGCGACGTCGTTCTCCGCCGTGGACATGCCAGTGGAGATCTCCGGCCAGCTGCTGAACACCGGCGGTGTGCTAATCAGTATCACCGACCGCGGCGTCGGAATGAGCGCACAGGAAATAGCCTATGCAAACTGGCGGCTGGAGAATCCGCCGTCAGCTGACATCGACGTGCCGAAGTGGATCGGCCTGTTCGTAGTGGCCAGGCTGGCCGGACGGCACAGTGCCAGGATCCGGCTCCAGCTGGCCGAATTCGGTGGCCTCACGGCACTTGTCTGGCTCCCGGATGAGCTCATTGCCCGCCAGGACGTCGCCGTGCCTGTGCCCGTGGGACTCGCAGGTTCTGGCCCGGGCGGATCCAGGCGGGGGACACACGAGGCAGTCATGGGGCCCGGCGGCGGCGCCGGGCAGCGGAGCGTGGCCGCGGCCCGGTTCGCCGAGGCAAGGTTGGCTGAGGCAAGGTTGGCTGAGGCAGCGTCAGAGGGAGCAACACAGAACGTGTCGTTCGGTCGTCAGGCCTTGACACCTGACGTAAGGCGGCCGCCTGGTTCCGCGCGGGTCGCGGCGGGCTCGCGGAACCAGGCGGCCGCCTTACGTCAGGCGGCCGGATCGTCCGGCCCCGGTCCGCTCGGCGTGCCGGGCGGACAAGCCGCGGGCGGACAAGCCGCGGGCGCACACGCCGTAAGGCAGGGCCGGCAGCACGAGACGGGTTCCGTCGAAGCCGTGGTCGTGCCGCCGACCGGGAACCCAGCGGAAGAGCGCAGGCTGCCTATCTTTGACGCGATCGAGTCGCACTGGTTCCAAGGCGGCCGCCGGACGCCCGGTTCACCGCGTACCGCCGGGAACCGCTGGTCGTCACCGGCAGATGAGGGCTGGCGTGCCGCGAAGACTGTCGAAACGCCCACCACGGGGGCCCCGACGACAGCTGGGCTTCCCAGACGGCTGCCGAACGCGAATCTGGTCCCGGGCGCCATCCCGAGCGCGCCGCCGGTGGCCGCGCCGAGCCGGTCAGCCGCCGAGGCTCGTGACCGGCTGACCGGATTGCAGCGGGGAGTCACCGAAGGCCGGGCCGCTGCCAGCGAAACGGCAAATCCTGGTGCCGAAGAAAGATCTTGAACTGGGATACCTGACTGAGCACCGCGGCCACCCATCCCCGCGAAGTCCTCGGCAAACCACATCACACTACCGAACGAGCCTGGGTGTCACTCATGGTCAACGGCGATGAGCCTCGGGTGGCTACAGAGCAACCCGAGGCTCATCGCAGCGCCCACATCTCCGTACTAGGTCACCGAAGGTTCCCTGGGGGCGCTCTCCCGCGGGGTCTGGAAGAACAGCGACTGCAGGACGAACCGTGCGACGAGCATCATGACCAGGCCAGCCGCCACGATGCCGGTCAGCGCGTACCTTTGCGCGTTCGGTGCATTCTGCAGCGACTTGACGACCACCCAGGCCAGGAACGCAGCGGAGCCGAGCGGAAGGATGCCGACGAGCATTGCGTCCCACACTCTGCTGAAGATGCGCCGCCGGTAGTACACGATCGCGGCGAGCGCAGTCAGGACGTAGAAGCAGGCGAATAGCAGCCCGGTCACGGAGACCACGTCGGTGAAGACGGTCGCGATCGAGGAGGAGAGCAGGTATGCCCAGGTGGCCGCGATGAGGATCATGGCGATGATGATGCTGCCGATCGCCGGGGTGTTGAACCGGCGGCTGATCTGGCCCAGGATCGGCGGCAGCACCCGGTGGCTCGCCATCCCGTAGGCGATCCGCGAGCTGGCCACGATGCCGGTGCCGGTGGACGCGATCACCGACAGGACCAGCGCGAAGGCCATCACCTTGGCCCACGTGTTGCCGCCGATCACCTGGGTGACGTAGATCAGCGCCGAGGAGGAGTTGGCCTGCAGCTTGGCCGGAGACGCCACGCCCTGCAAGCCCATCTGCGGCAGGATGTACAGGACGACGAGGATCGCGACCGCCAAGACGGCAGCACGGCCCGGGTTGACGCGCCGGTGCTTGACTTCCTCGTTGACGTAGATGGTGGCATCCCAGCCGGAGTACATGAAGACCGCGATGAGCAGGCCTGCGGTCAGGTCGCCCTTCCCGCCGATGCCGCTCAGGCTGAACCAGCCCGAGGTGATCGGGAAGGTTCCGGCATGGTGGCTGAGCACGAAAACCAGCCCCCAGATCGAGACGCCGACGAGGACGGTGTATTCGACCACCGCCATGGCGACCTGGGTGCGCGCGGTTATTCTGATACCGGCCACCGCGATCGCCAGCATGACGATGATGAGAGCGGTACTGATGCCGATATTCGGCCACGCGGTGGTGGCGGTGGCGGCGAAGACGGCCAGCACCGCCGGGGAGAGAACGACCACGACGGAGATCGTCCCGACCACGTAGCCCGCGAGCATCAGCCAGCCGGTCATGAAGCCGAGGTAGGGGTTGATAGCGCGCCCGACCCACTCGAAGGAAGCGCCGCAGTTGGCGTTCCACAGGTTCAGCCGCCGGTAGGAGTTGGCGATGATCAGCATCGGGATGCCGCACAAGAGGATGACCGGCCCGCCGCCGTAGGCGGCCGCCGCGGCCAGCCCCGCCATCGTCACCGCCATCGTCGCTGCCGGGGCGGACGAGGCCATGCCGATGATCGTGTCCTGCACTGTCCCGATAGCGTCGGGTTCCAGCTTGGCCGATGGCGCCGGCGTAAGCCCCGTTAGGGCGGCCGCGGATCGTTCCACGTGCTCTCCTCTCGGCAAATGCCCTATAGGTGGGCAAGGGCAGGATACGGCAGAAGGCGTCTCGTGCGGGAGGAATGTTCTGCCGTAATCTGCTGTAACTGAATAGATTTGTGGCCTGCTGCGAATAGCAACGTGACCGGCTTCTTTGTCTGACTAGATCCGTTTGATCGATGACCTGAGAGTTATTGATCCAACTTCGGCCTATGTCCGGCAGCATCCCAAGGGTGCCACAAATCGGCTGAAACCATCATAAACTTCCCAAACTAAGCCACTGCGGGCGGCAGGCACGTCACAGCACCGTCATGATAAAGCTGAGCTGAACGATAGAGCTGAGCCATCGCCCGAGACGGCGCTGGCCCGCGGGAGGGAACGCCAGTGGTAACGCGCCAGCACGCAGAGGAGGAGGACCGCCGCAGCCCGGCCGCTGCTGACGACCACGATGCCGCCCGGGTCCGCCATCCGCTCGATCCCCTGGACGCCGCCGAGATCAAGCGGGCGGTCGAGATCTTGCGGCGAGAACGGCCGGTGACTCCCGAGGCCCGGTTCGTCTCGGTGACCTTGCACGAACCGCCCAAGGACCAGGTGCCGTTCACTGCGCCCGACGGCCAGGACCCGGCCGCCGCGGTGCCACGACTGGCCTTCGTCGTCCTGCTGGAACCGCGGCAGCACGCAACCTACGAGGCGGTGCTGTCTCTCACCGCCGGCTCCGTTCTGTCCTGGCGGTCCGTCCCTGATGCGCGCGCGCCCCTCACCCCGGCCGAATGCGTCCAGTGCGGAGACGTGACCAAGGCCGACGCGCGGATCCGGGCCGGACTCGGGCGCCGCGGCATCACCGACCCCGAGCACGTGCGGGTGGAGCCGTGGGGGATCGGCACGTTCACGGCACCCGAGGAAGCGGGCCGCCGGGTGGTGTGGACCTTGCTGTACTACCGCGAGCGGCCGGACGACAACCCCTACGCCAAGCCGATCCACGGCCTGCACGCCATCGTGGACCTCGACGACATGACGGTCCTGCGGGTAGAGGACCTGGGCCCTGTACCGCTGCCGCCGGGTTCCGGTGCCTACGCCGCCGACCGCGTCGGCCCGCTGCGAGACGACCTCAGGCCCCTTGAGATCGTCCAGCCCGAGGGCCCGAGCTTCGACGTCCGCGGCTGGGAGGTTCGCTGGCAGCGCTGGCGACTGCGGCTGGGCTTCAACGCCCGCGAGGGCCTGGTCTTGCACACCGTCGGATACGAGGACCAGGGCCGGGTCCGGCCGGTCCTGTGGCGTGCCTCGGTGGCCGAGCTGTTCATCCCCTACGCCGACCCGCGGCCCTACCAGGGCTGGCGGAACGCGTTCGACATCGGCGAGCTCGGCATCGGGATCCTGACCAACTCCCTCGAGCTCGGCTGCGATTGCCTCGGCGAGATCCGCTACTTCGACGTCGACCTAGCCGACGGCAACGGCCAGCCGTACACGATCAAGCAGGCCATCTGCCTGCACGAGGAAGACTTCGGCCTGCTGTGGAAGCATTTCGACGCCACGCTGGGAACGACCGAGACGCGGCGCAGCCGCCGCCTGGTCGTCTCGTTCGTCATCACGGCGGACAACTATGAGTACGCCGTCTACTGGTACTTCTACCAGGACGGCAGCATCGAGTTCGAGGTGAAGCTGACCGGCATCGTGCTGACGAGCGCCTTGCCGCCCGGCGAGACCAGCGATTTCGGCTCGCTGGTCGCACCGCAGACGCTGGCCGCCCATCACCAGCACTTTCTGTCCGTCCGGCTGGACACGGCCGTCGACGGACTGAGCAACACGGTCTACGAGGTCGAAACCGAAGCCGTCCCGCCGGGACCCGATAACCCGCTGGGTAACGCGTTCCGGCCGGTGAAGCGGCCGCTGCGCCGGGAGTCGGAGGCGCAGCGCGTCATCGACCCGTCGCACGGCCGGTACTGGCTGGTGGCCAACCCGGGCCGCCGGACGCGACTAGGCCACGAGCCCGCCTACAAGCTCGTCCCGGGCCCCAGCGTGCTCGCGTTCAGTCACCCCGACTCGTCGGCGAACCAGCGCGCCGTATTCGCGACGAAGCACCTGTGGGTCACCCCCTTCCATCCCGATGAGCGGTTCCCGGCAGGCGATTACCCGAACCAGCACCCTGGTGGCGCCGGGCTCCCCGCCTGGACGAAAGCCGACCGCCCGATCGAGAACACCGACGTGGTGCTCTGGTATACCGTCGGCAGTCACCACATCACCAGGCCCGAGGACTGGCCGGTCATGCCAGCCGAACGGGCCGGGTTCATGCTCAAGCCGGTCGGGTTCTTCGACCAGAATCCGGCGCTCGACGTGGCCCCGAGCCCTTCCCCGCACTGCTAGCCGCGCTCGCCCCTCGGGAGTGCTCCCGCTTTTGGACATACAAAGTATGCTTAGTATGTCCACGAGGCGGCGTGATCAGCTAACGAATGGGAGCCCACCACCGTGGACGAGCGAACCTTCGACCAGCGGTACCGGCACTGGACATCGCGTTCTCGCGAGCTCTTCACCGAGGCGAGCCGCTACATCCCCGGCGGCGCGGGCAGCAGCGCCCGTACCGTCAAGTTCGGCTGGAAGCCGTATCCGCCGTTCATGGCCGAGGGCTTCGGGTCGCGGCTGCGCGACGTCGACGGGCACGAGTACGTCGACTACCTGCTGGGGCTTGGCCCGATGATCCTGGGCCACCGGCACCCGGTGGTGACCCAGGCGGTCATCAGCGCCGTCAGCGAGCTGGGCACCTGCTTCGGCCTGCCCTACGAGCTGGAGATCGAGGCGGCCCGCAAGGTCACCGAGGCCGTGCCGGGGGTGGAGCTTGTCCGGTTCTCCAACTCGGGCAGCGAGGTCGTCGGGACGGCGGTCCGGCTGGCCCGCGCGCACACCGGCCGCCCGCTGATCATCCGGTTCGAGGGGCATTACCACGGCTGGCAGGACACCGTCTACTGGAGCAACCACGTGGATCCGGAGCTGGCCGGCCCGGCCCTCCGGCCTCGTCCGGTCCCGTCCGGCCCTGGTGTCCCGGCTGAGCTGGAGGCCACGCTCATCGTGCTGACGTGGAATGACCCCGACAGCTTCCTGGCCGTCATGGCGGAGCGCGGTGATCAGGTGGCCGCGGTGATCACCGAGCCCGCGGTGTTCAACACCGGGTGCATCTTGCCCGAGCCCGGCTACCTGGAGCTGCTGCGCGAGCAGACAAGCCGGCACGGCGCGTTGCTCATCTTCGACGAGGTCATCACCGGATTCCGGTTCGCCCGCGGCGGCGCGCAAGAGTACTTCGGCGTCACGCCCGACCTGACCACGATGGCCAAGGGGCTGGGGGGCGGGTTCCCTGTGGCGGCCATCGGCGGGTCCGCCGAGGCGATGTCGATGATCGCCGAGGGCCGCTATTCGCACTCGGGAACCTACAACGCCAACACCGTCGCCTGCGCCGCGGTCAGCGCGACCATGGACGTGCTCGCCGAGCCCGGCCTGTTCGAGCGGCAGCGCAAGCTGGGCGAGACGCTGATGAGCGGGCTGCGCGACCTGGCCGCCGAGGCGGGCCTTGCGGTCATCGTCGAGGGGCTGGGCACCGTCTTCCAGGTCTGGTTCAGCGAGCGGCCGATCAGGAACTGGCGGGACGCCCAGCGCTACGCCAACCAGGAACTGTTCACCGCGGGGTGGCAGGAGATGCTGCTGCGCGGGATCTTGTTCCACCCGAGCCAGTACGAGAACCTGTTCCTGTCGCTTGTGCACACCGCCGACGACGTCGACGAAACGCTCAGCGTCGCGCAGGAGGCCTTCGCCGTCATCGGGCGCAGGCGGCTAGGGTGAAAGGCCATGGTCCTGGATCTTGGCGACAGCCGCGCGCACCAGGCGGCTCCGGGCCGGCCCGGCGCGGGGCTGCTGTACGAGCGGGTGGTGGCCTACGTCGAGGAGCTGATCGCCGAGCGCGCCCTGGCACCTGGTGATCGCCTGCCCACCTACGCCGAGCTGGCCGAAAGCACCGGTGTCAGCCTGATCACGGTGCGGCGTGCCCTCGACGAGATGGAACGGGCCGGCAAGGTCCGCCGTCACCAGGGCCTCGGCACGTTCCTGGCCCGGCCCCGGATCGTCACCGAGCCGGCCAGGGCGGGCAGCCTGCTGGGCACGCTCAGGAACGATGAGACCGGGCCATCCGCCGACTCGATCGAAACCCGGATCGTGGAGATGCGCCGCGGCCTGCCCTCGCCCGACGTGGCCAGCGCGCTGCGGATCGGGCCGGACGCGCCGGTATGGCTGTTGCGCAGGCAGCGTCTCATCGACGGCCAGCCGGCCGTGGTCGAGACCTCGATCATCCCGGTCACGCTCGCCCCGGACCTGGACCGGCTGGTGACGCGGCTGGGGCGTTCGCTCTATGACCTGCTGGCCGGCGAGTGCGGGCTGGAGGACGCCTACGAGGAGCAGTACCTCGAGGTAGTCGTCACGCCCGCCCGGGAGGAGCGGCGGCTGCTTGGCATCGCGCCCCGGACCCCGGTGGTGCGGATCCGCGGGCTGAGCATGGACTCCTCCGGCGTCCCCTTCGATTGCTTCGAGCAGCTCTACCGGGCCACGGAGTTCGCCTTCGCCATCTCCGGCCGCACGTCCCGGCAGCTGCTGCCGACGCCGGGCGTCCAGGACTGGGACGTGCGCGCGCTGCCGGAGGTGCCGCAGCTCGCCGGACGCCAGTCTCCGTGAGCACGGGCGCCGCCGGAGACGTCTGGATCGGTCTCGACCTCGGCACGTCTGGGCTCCAGGCGGTGGCGCTCGCCGCGTCGGGGGCGATCCTCGCCCGGGGCAGCGCGGCGTACCCGACGCACCGATCCGCCGACGGGGCGTGCGAACAGGACCCGGCCGACTGGCAGCGCGCGGTGGAACGGGCGGTGGCACAGCTCGCCGAGGTGATCCCGGCCAGGCGCTGGCGGGCCATGGGCCTGTCCGGCATGCTTCCCACGCTGGTCACCCTCGGCCCGGACAGCCAGCCGACCGGGCCCGCGATCACCTGGCAGGACAGCCGGGCGGACGAGGTCGGCGAGGAGTTCCGCGAGCGCTGTGACGCGGCCGGGCTGTACCGGCTGACCGGCCAGTGGGTGGACGGCCGGTACCTGTTGCCGATGTTCGGCCGGATCGCGCGGGCCGATCCCGGCCGCAAGGCGGCCACCGCGGCCATCGCCTCGGCCAAGGACCACCTGTTCGCCTGGCTGACCGGTGAGCTGGCCACCGACCCGAGCACCGCGGCCGGCTACGGCTGTTATGAGCTGGAGACGGGCCGCTGGAACGGTGCGGCCCTGGCCGTCGCGGGCCTGGCGGATCCGGCCGGCCCGGAGCTACCGCCGGTGCGGCCGTCGGCCTACCGCCGGCCGCTGCGGGGCGAGGTGGCCGCCCGGCTGGGCACCGCCCCGATCCCGGTCGTCCTCGGTGCGGCCGATTCCGTGCTGGGTGCGATGGGGCTGGGCGTCCGCGAGCCGGGCCAGGTCGCCTACATCGCCGGCACCAGCACCGTCATCCTGGGGATCACCGACCGGCTCGTCCTCGATCCGGCCCACCGGTTCCTGGTCACGCCGCTGGCCGAACCCGGCCGGTGGGGCGTCGAGATGGACCTGCTCGCCACCGGCGGCGCCATCACCTGGCTGGCCGGCCTGCTCGGGGGCGGGCTGAGCGCCGCCGAACTGGTCAGCCTCGCGGCGACGATAGAACCCGCCCAGGCTCCCATCCTGCTTCCCTACCTGAGTCCCGGCGAACAGGGCGCACTGTGGGACCCGTTGCTGCGTGGCGCCGTGGTCGGCCTCGACCTCAGCTGCGGCCGGGAGCATCTGGCCCGCGCACTGATCAACGGCATCGTCCTGGAAAGCCGGCGCTGCCTGGCCGTGCTCGACGAGACCGGCGGGTTCGGCCGCGCCGTCGAGGTGGCCGGAGGCAGCGCCGCGGACCCGTCTTTCCGCGCCGATCTGGCGGATGCCACTCGCCGGCTGGTCTCGCTGCCGCGTGATAACGACACTGACCACTCGGCCAGGGGCGCCGCGCTCATCGCGGCCCTGGCCGTGGACGGCGGCTGGCCCGATGCCGCGTTCCCTGCGGTCGGCGTGGCCGCCGTGCCCGACGCCGCCCGCGCCGCGGTGTGGGACGAGCTATGGGCCGCTCACGAGGCCACCCGTCGCCGTCTGTATCCTGAGTCCGGCGCTAGCTGATACTGGCTTCCGCCAGCGGGCGGCCGGGTCTACGAGACGTGGCAGGACGGCACCGAGGTCGACTGGGGGCAAGCATGAAGGCCGTGGTGTTCTACGAGTCGGCCGACGACGTGGCGACCAGGGCGCGGCCGCACTTCGCCGCGCACTGCGCCCGCTGGAAGGTGTTCGCCGACCGCGGCGAGCTGCTCATGATCGGTACCTTCGCCCACGCCCAGGAAGACGGCTCGATGGCCATCTTCACCACCCGCGCGGCGGCCGAGGCGTTCGTCCGCGACGACCCCTTCGTCCTGCACGGGGTAGTACGGAACTGGACTATCCGCGACTGGAATGAGGCCCTCGTCCCCGAAGAGTAGCCGTCGTGCTGCGCCCGGCGGTCGCCTCAGGTCCACGCCGCTTCAGGTCTCCATGGTCCCGAACGGGCCTGGTTTCCCGCCCCGGCTCCCGCCCGCGCTACGACACCCAGAACGGCCGCGGCCCGGCGCCCGCCTCGCGGCCGAACTAACGTCCGCCCGCCGAGCAGCATCAGCCCGTGGTGCTCGGCGAAGTCGTCGAATTCGTCGGCGTTGAGCGCCACCAGCGGCAGCCGGTACCGCAGGCAGCAAGCGGCGATCCAGGGGTGATTCTGCCGTCTGGGCGCCCG
>Ga0209648_10003384_pt1 | contig 13378 bp, 12 predicted proteins | sample GraSoi2013_115cm_FD_185830 | JGI IMG/M metagenome (GOLD analysis project Ga0209648, IMG submission 185830) | Grasslands soil microbial communities from the Angelo Coastal Reserve, California, USA - Sample 9_17_2013_115cm (SPAdes) (version 2) | ecosystem: Environmental > Terrestrial > Soil >...
ACGGCGCCTTCCGCGTATCCCTGGCGCGACTTGGCATCGTGGCACAAATAGATCCGATCGGCGGCAGAATTGAATACCAGTTCGTGCATGCCGACCGCATCACCCTCGCGGAAGGATACGATCTCGACTTCTTCTTCCTTGCCTCCGGACTCGCGCACAATCTTCTGAAGTGTGATTGCGGTTCCCGAAGGAGCGTCTTTTTTTTGCGCATGGTGACGCTCGAAGATCTGGCCTGAGTAATCGTATTTCAAGGCGGCCCCTGCGGTCGCGGCAATCTCGAAAAACAGGTTCACGCCGATGGAAAAATTCGATCCGTAGAGGAAGCCCGTTTTTGCGGAGAGAACCATTTCGCGCAGGCGCGGCACCTGGTCGTACCAGCCGGTGGTTCCGACAACAAGATTTTTCTTTGCGCGGATGCACGCCTCAGCATTTGCTACAGCCGCCGCGGGGGTGGTGAAGTCGATCACCGCGTCGGTGGCGGCGAGCGAATCCGGAGTGAGGGCCATGCCTCCGGCATTCTCAGCCGCGGAGAAAACTCGCACATGATGCCGCCGCGCGCGCGCCACTTCTGCAACCAGAGATCCTGTCTTGCCTCGGCCTAGGATCAGGAGATTCATGCTGAAACCTTAGAAGCAAACCACAGGGGGCACAGGGGTGCACGGGGAAACAGAGGGGAAACTGTGACGTGTTTGTTGTGTCTCTCCGTGACCTCTGTGCTCCCTGTGGTAAAGATTCTTCGCGGCCGAGGATTAGTCACGCGAACACCTCCGGATCTGCCTCCGCGAAAAATGCCTGGTGCAGCCGCCGGACCACCTCGGCCGCGCTGTCTTCTTCAATCACGAAAGTCAGATTAATCTCGGATGCGCCCTGCGAGATCATGCGGATCTTCACATCTTCAAGGATGCCGAAAACCTTGGCGGCGATTCCGGGTGTGTCTCGCAAATTCTCGCCCACCAGGCAGACGATCGCCTTCCGCCCCTCATATTTTACGTCCGCGAGCTTTGCCAGATCGGCGGCCAGCGCTGGTATCGCTTCGTTGGTCTCGGCCGTCACCGAGACGCTGACTTCGGAGGTGGAAACCACGTCCACCGCCACTTCGTGTTTATCGAAGGCCTCAAAGATGGACTTCAAATACCCGTGCACCAGCAAACGGCGCGGTGCGGCGATCTCTACCAGCGTGATCTTCTTCTTGAGTGCAATGGCCTTGAAAATGTTCGAACAGCGTGGGGCGCGCGCCGTGATCCTCGTCCCTTCGCAGGTCGGGTTCAGCGAGTTCAGAACATAGACCGGAATATTGAGCTGAATCGCGGGCATCACGGTTGCCGGATGCAGAACCTTGGCGCCGAAGTAGGCGAGTTCGGCAGCTTCGTCAAAACTGATGACTTTGATGCGGCGGGCCTCGGGACAAAGGCGCGGGTCGGTCGTCATCATGCCATCGACGTCGGTCCAGATTTCGATGCGCTCGGCATGGAGGCCCGCGCCAAAGATGGCTGCGGAAAAATCCGATCCTCCGCGGCCGATGGTGGTGGTGACGCCGGCACGATTGGAACCAATGAACCCACCCATCACCGGGACCTTGCCGCCGTCGACCAGAGGCAGGACCTTCTTGCGCAGGCGTTCGTTGGTTTCGTCAAACTGGGGAACCGCGCGGGTATAGCTGCTGTCGGTTAATAAACACTGGCGCGAATCGACGTGAGCGCCCGGCAATCCGCGGGCGACGAAAGCGGCAGCCACGATCTTGCTCGAAAGCACTTCGCCGAAAGAGGCAACGTAGTCGTAAGTGCGGGGAGTGATTTCACCGACCGCGCCAATGCCGCGCAGCAATTCGTCCAGATCTTCGAAGTCGGCGCCGAGGTCCCCGTGAAATTCAGTGAACAGGGCGGTGCCGAGCAGTTCTCCGGCGGTTTCGTAGTGGCGTTCGCGCAACGCGCGCGCCATTTTGAGCGCGTTCTTGCGATCGCCGTTGCCGGCGGCCTTGCCCATGGCGAGCAGGGAATCGGTGACCTTAGCCATGGCACTGACCACCACCACGGGACGGTCCGCCAATCGGCCCTGAACGATGTGGGCTACGCGCTCAATCGCTTTTGCGTCTTGTACGGAAGTCCCGCCGAACTTCATGACGATCATGGGCGGGGGGGCCCCTTGCCAGCAGATGCATACTCACCACAGAGACACCGAGTCACAGAGAAGACCTTAAGCAAAAAATTGCATTCGTGGCGATCGCCGATTGATGGAATCTCGCACTGTCTCAACAGTTTTGACCGTTCGCTATCCGAACACCGAAATATGCAGACATGATCCCGCGTTTCTCTATGTCTCTGTGTCTCTGCGGTGAAAACTGTTCTCACCCGAGATACCCCTTCGCTTTCAGCAACTCAGCATTCAGCAGGGCCGCGCCCGCCGCGCCACGAATTGTGTTGTGCGACAAGACGGTAAACTTCCAGTCCAGCACGTTGCACCTACGCAAGCGGCCGACCGCCGTGGTCATGCCGGCTCCAAGGTCAACGTCAAATCGGGGTTGAGGACGATCAGTGGCGGTCATGTACACAACGGGCTGAGCGGGCGCGCTGGGCAAGCGCAGTTGCTGTGGCTCGGCGCGAAAATTGTTCCAGGCGGCGATGATCTCCTCCGGCTGCGCTTTCTGTTTCAGTCGAATTGCCACCGACTCGGTATGGCCGTCTTCCACTGCGACGCGATTGCATTGCGCGCTCATCGCAAACGGAGCAGGGTCGACGCGCGCACCGTTCAGCGTCCCCAGCAACTTTTGTGTCTCCTCTTCCATCTTCTCTTCCTCGTTAGCGATGTAGGGGACGACGTTGCCGAGAATATCGAGCGAAGGCACTCCGGGGTATCCGGCGCCGCTGACCGCCTGCATGGTGACTGCCATCACCGTCTCCAGAGTGAAACGACAATGTAACGGAGCCAGGGCCAGGACGAGTCCAATGGCGGAGCAGTTGGGGTTGGTGACGACAAAGCCGCCGGACTTGCGTCGCGAGGGTTGTGTTTCGATCAGCTGGATGTGATCGCCATTGACCTCAGGGATCACCAGTGGAACGTCGGACTGCATGCGCAGCGCGCTCGAATTGGAGACGACCGCACAACCGGCGTCGGCGAACTGCGGCTCCATTTCGCGGGCGATTGCTGCATCGAGGGCGGCGAAGATAATCTTCGGGGCGCCTGCGGGCTTGGCGGGCGCAACCGTCATTTTGGCGACGTTCGCGGGGACAGCAGTTTTCAAGCGCCAGCGCGCAGCTTCAGCGTACGGCCGGCCTTCCGAACGGTCGGACGCGGCCAGCCATGCGACTTCGAACCAGGGATGACGCTCCAGCATCTGGATGAATCGCTGGCCGACGATGCCGGTGGCACCGAGGATTCCTACAGGAAGTTTGTTTGACATGTTAGATTTCGATTTTATACCAGCGAAATTTCGGCAGGGAACGCCGTCGCGGCACCGCGGAGGAGAAGATGCGGAAAGTGTGATGGATAGTGGCGACGGCCAGGTGTTGAAAAACCAGAAGCTGCGGGCTAAGTTCGGCCATGGCCGAGTTCTTGCGGAAACGAGTATTCGTTGAGAGGGCCGAACTTGCGTTTTTCGGCGTAGATGCGCCAGCGACGCCAGACGATGCGCAAAGCGGCCATCACTGGGATAGAGAGATAGACGCCGAGTATTCCGGCAATTTCGCCGCCCGCGAGAATGCCGAACAAAGACGCCAGCGGGTGCAATTCCACACTGATTCCCATGATCCGGGGAGAGATTACGTAGTCCTGTATCATCCGCCAGACGAGCAAGAATAAGAGCAGGAAGCCCCAGTGCTGGTATCCCGCCAGAACCGCGACAACCATCATCGCCACGCCCGCCATAAGCGGTCCGGCCACGGGGACGAACTCCAGCGCGCCTCCCGCGGTGCCGAGCATGAGCGCGTACGGAACTCGCATCGCACCCAGGAATGTGGTGTATACCACCAGCGATAGCGCCGCCAGGGTCAACTGGGCGCGAATGAATTGCGCGAGCATCTGGTTCAGATCCTGAAGCACATCCTGCAAAAACTCACGCTGCGAGCGCGACTGCACCAACGCAAGCAGCACTTCGTGGAAGCTGCCACCATCGCGCAGGAAAAAAATGGCGAGGATCGGTACCAGAAACAGCAACCACACTTCCTGCGCCGCTTCGGCGGCGCGAACGCCAATGCGTTGCGCCAGGCGAGATAGGTCTTCCCGGCGACTCATCAAGAAGTCCTTGATACGTTCCTGGGTCGCGGCGCTCCAGCCGTGCTGGCTTCCGATCCGTGCAGTAAGCTGGCCGATCTGGCCGGAGAATTGGCCAGTGCTGGCCTTATCCATGAGGCCGGGCAGCGACTCTGCCAGGCGGGCGCTTTGCCGGGCAATCCTGGGGCCGACAAGAAAGCCGAACACTCCCAGAGCAACGAGAAGCAGAAGGTAAATAATCGTGATCGCCCAAGCGCGGCTGCGGACCAGTTTCTCCAGCCGCCCCACGGCGGGATTAATGAGGTAGGCAAAAAAAATGGCGAAAAGAAAGAGAATCAGCGTGCGCCGCGCCGCATAGAGAAAGCCTAACCCCACGGCGAACAGGAGAGCCGTGAACAGCACGCGCGACGTGCGTGAATCAAGAATCGTCAAGAGTTATCCCAACCGGTCCGGTCCCGCATACGGATGACTTCTCCAGAAGGGCCGTCCCCTATCGTATCGCCTGAAATAGAAAGCGATCCACTGCCGAAAGGCGCTGACCTTCAGCAGGCTGTCGCCTTGCTTGTTCGTTGCGCGCGTCCCCGACTAATCGCGGACCACTTCGGTATTTTCGCCCACGACGGACATCCGCATAACCTTGAATTGATCGTCGAGCCAGAGTTGCCATGTGCCCGCATCGTTCTTCAGTTCCAGTTTGAGCAAATCCTGCTGCCCGCTCTTCATGCTCACCTTTTCCCGGCCGAGGAACTCCGCGCTGAGCGGCGCCGAAGAATGTTGGCGCGGATTCATGGTTCCGAACTGGGCGCGCTGCTTCAGCGGGCACTGCACTTGGCCCTTGTCCTGTTTGCAGGATGCGCCAAGAAACTTCCAGGCCAGCACTTCGCGGTGGACGAAGAAGTAGTCGTCCAGGATGCTGGTCGATGCCGGCAGCAGGTAGGGTTGCTCATGCTCTTTGTCCTCCGGTCCAGTGCTCCACTTCTGTGTCAGAAAATCAGAATTAGGCAGCACGACCGACAGCGCTTTCTCCGGGCTCACTTCTTTCCATTCGTAACGCCGGATGTCCCCGCCGGCGGTAAGCTGCATCTCGGAAGTTTGCACCGCCTGGATAGGAGCATTCTCCGTCTTAAACTCAGACTGGATGACGCTGCCGTTGGCGGTCTGATGAATCGAGAACGTCTCGGTTCCAACGCGATGGCCGTTCTGGAACACGCCGAAGGAACCGGAGTCGACGTTCTGCCCCTCGTGTTCCTTCTCTTTCTCTTTTGGCATGGGAGCGGCGCTCGCCAATGAGCCCGATGCCGCAATGCACCAAACCATCATGAAAGCGAGGAGCCGATACGATAACTTCACTGTGATTCTCCTGTTCCGAAACGTGCAGGCGGAATCTGAGATGAGCCAGCGGCCTCCGCTTCCCCCCGAAACTGCAACGTACGCGCGATTTCAGCGCAAAGGGAGGCCGGATCTCTACCTGAGGTTACGACGGTCATGGTTGCCTGGCGGTAGTACGGCAGACGCTCCTCATATTGACGGGCGAACTCCATGGGATCATCTTTTCGCAGCGGCCGTTTTGTAGCGTTCTCTCGACTGCGCCGCCAGAGTTCGTCCAACGGAGCCTCCAGGAATATTGAAGTCCAGGGCCGTAGCAACTCCCGGTTGTTTGGATGCGCAAACGTTCCCCCTCCGAGCGCGACGACGGTGTCGCGCTCCAGCGATTCCATCAGTTCGCGAAGGGCGCTGGTTTCGGCGACCCGAAAGCCGGACTCCCCTCGGTCCCGAAAAATCTCCGAAATGGTTTGCCGCTCGCGGGACTCGATTCGGGCATCCAGATCCACAAAATCCCAGTCTAGCCGCCGGGCCAGTTCCTGGCCCACGCTGCTCTTGCCGGAAGCCATGTATCCCACAAGAAACACTGCGCGCACTTCCATGGCACTCCACGGCACGAAATGGGGAGGTTTTCCACCCCAGGTCCGCGCCTATCTGCTCCGATTGATTTTCTCTTTAGTTCAGCGTTGCTTGAGGCGGATTTTACCACTGAAAGAGCGCAGGACCACTTCCGATGCGGCTTTGCCGACCGTACCAAAGAAGGAACGTCCCGCCTCGAAGGAAAACCGGGAGTGCTTGGGTTGCAAAGGGAAGTCGTTTTGGACCCGGCCTAGTACCGAGTGCGCGCTGAAATCGGCTGAGACATCCGCGGGCGCGAGGGCCTCGATATCACCGGTGTGGGTGGTGAACTTATAGTCGCCGCCGGAGCCGAAGTCACCATCGTAGAAGATCTTCCCGCTGCCGGAATTCGCCTGCACCAGCGGTCCCGTGACCGACTTCAAATGGACGTCGCCGCTGATGGAAGCGATCTCGACGTGGCCGTTGCGAACGTCGGTCAGCGTGATCGGCCCACGCATCGTCCGGACGTGCACATGACCGTTATTTACGCTGCGAACATTCACCACGGCATCCGTGCCTTCCAGGGTTAAGTCTCCCTGCAAACGCTCCGCCGACAACGGACCGGTGGAGGAACGGAGATTGAGGGTGGCGTCAGACGGAATCAGCAGTTCGTAGTCAACCTGGCCGGTTTGCTGGTCCGCGCCCTGCAGCAGGTGCGACGCGATTTCAACCCGGTTGCCATTTTGCAAGTTGTCGACTTCGACCTTGTCCGACTTGAGCGTGGCCGTTACCACGACCTGATTGGAGCTTCCAGGCTTTACCGAGATTGCCCCGTACTGCGTATCCACGGAAACATTGGCGTTGGGGCCGACCGTGAAACGGTATTCCTTCTTGGTCTCGGCGAGAGCCGCCGACGCCAGACAGGTTGCCAGAACCAGAGTTACGACCGTGGTTTGCTGAAGACTCGCCATAAAACGCCGCCCCTGCGTCCGGCAATGCCGGTCCGCCCTTCCACTATTGAATACGATCCAACGCTATCTGGTAAAGAAGTGCTTTCTGTTGATACGCATCCATCAGATGCTGCCGCGCATCCGCATCCCCTGGATTCCGATCCACGTACGCCTGGGTTTCCAGGATGTCGGCATTCACCGCTCGCAATTGGCTTTCATACGTCGCCCTCATAGAAGGGGCACGGGTCGAAACTTCACTCAGAAACTGTTGATCTTCCGCGCTCGGCTCGGGTTCTACCAAGGAACCTACAGCAGGTCCTGTGATATTGATTGGCTTAGGGGACTTCTGTTGTGCCAACTGTTGCGGAGCCGGGGTAGGCACTGAAGGGGCGTTAGCCGCAGGAGTCGCGGCGGTCGGCGATGTTACTGAAGCTGTCGGCGCTTGCTGCTTCGCCACTTGCGGGGTTGACTGATGGCTCACCACGTAAGAGCCCGCCGCCAGCAGCGCAGCCGCGACCGGCGCCAGCCACCACGCGCTCCATCGCCGTCGTGGAGAAGCTGGGACAAGGACGGGCCGGGTTGGCCCGGATTCCGGCTCCGAATCCTGATCCGAATACTGATCCGAATACTGATCATGGATCAGCCCCTCGGCGCGCAATTCAGCGGCAATTCGCACCCACACCCTGGACGCCGGTTCTTCGGTTGCTGCCAGTTGCCGGGCCTCGCTCGCGATCAGCTTCAGGTCCGACACCAAGTCCGAGCAAGCTGAACAGGCCTTCAGGTGAGTCTCAAAGTCAGTCTGCAACGCACCGTCCGGCGCGCCGTCGATTAGCTCCGGCAGAACTCGCTGTACATCTGCACACGTCATAGCCGACCCTCTCCCCAATACCGCAACTTCCGCTACCCAGTCTTGGCCTTTTCGGCTCTCATGAACTTCAAATAATCCCGCAGCTTCAATCGTGCCTTGTGGAGCTGCGACTTGCTGTTGCCAATCGAGCATCCTACGATTTGGGCAATTTCGTTATGCTCGAAGCCTTCCACATCGTGCAACACAAACACCGTTTTATAGCCCGGCGGCAGCCGGTCAATCGCGCGCTGCAATTGCAGGCGGTCGATGGAGCCCGTCAGTTTCACGTCCTTGGTACCGAATTCTTTCCTGGGAGCTTCGTCGTCGGCTTCCAGAGTCTCTTCGAGCGACACCACCGGCAGGCCCTTCTTGCGCAGTTGCATCAGGACCACGTTGACCGTCATGCGGTGCAGCCAGGTGGAGAAGGCAGACTCGCCGCGAAAGGTGCCGATCTTGCGAAATAGCTGAAGAAATGCTTCCTGGGCCAGATCTTCGGCCTGCGCGGGATTGGAGACCATACGCAAACATAGCGAGTACACCCGGCGTTTGTGCAGGTGATACAACACTTCGAACGCTGCTTCGTGGCCCTGCTTCGCCTGCTCAATAGCCTCTGCTTCGGTAATGGCTTTCTTCGGGTCGGTCAAGTCGCCTTTTCCGGCCGCTACTCGTTCAGATGCGGCTTCGAACTCTTTTCGTTGTACAAATTTGCCGGGGAGTCGCGGAAGCGCTCTCGACCGTTTCCTAAGTCGTCAGAATACCAAAAACCGTAGCTTGCCGGATGATCTATCGGGCCAAAGTGCCGATTAACTCCGCACCCAGATCACTTTCGTAACCCAGGTCTTCGTAACCCAGGTCCATCGCTCGGGAGCGCCCGAAGTTCCACCTGTAGAGACGGGGCTTGCCCCGTGTCTTGCCTGCACCAGTTCACTCGCGAGACGCGGCAAGCCGCGTCTCTACGGGACCCTTAGATTCACCCTAGGCCTTTGCCGTGATCGTCTCCAGCCCGTGCCCATGTGGACCTAGCTCCCGCTGCCGTAACAGGAAGGCGAACAATACCGCCAGGAATCCTAGAATGGAAAAGATCCACATTCCCATCCGGTATCCCGCTGGATTGGCGGCACTGGCGTAACTGTGGTCGTTCGCCCAGCCGATCAACAAGTTAAACCCCGCCAGCCCGATGTTCTGGATCATGGTCATCAGGCCATAGGCCGTGCCCAGCTTGGACTGGTCAACGATATAGGCGACCGAGGGCCACATCACGGCCGGGATCAGCGAGAAGGCAATGCCCATCATGGCCATGGTCAGTAGAAGAATCGGCGGAAGATGATGTGGCATGAACGCGAAATGCCCGTCCGCTGAAGTGGACGGGAAATACACAGTGAGGTAGCTTGTTGACTGAATGTACGCCGACATGAGGTAAACAGGGATCAGCAGCACCGACCCCAACATCATCAGCAACGCACGCTTACCGACCTTGTCCGCGAATCTTCCAAAAAACGGGGTTCCGAACATGGTGAAGATGGTTAGCATTCCCACCAAGTCTCCTCCAGCTTCGCGGGTTGTGTGGTGGACGTCCATGAAGAACTTATAGGCGAAAGTCTCGAAGGGAAAGATTCCCGAATAGAAGACAATGCAAAGCGCGACGATGTACCAGTAGGAAAGCCCGAATGACTTAACGTCCCGGAAAACCACCTTATCGGTTGAGCCAGCAGGACCAACCTGGTAGCGCTTCTCGGCATGGACCTCCATGACCCAGTAGAGCAGGGCACTAGTCACACAAAAAGTCGCGAATACGACCGAAATTAGCAGCGGTCCCCGCCAGTTGTTGTAAGCGAAACCGGCCCACGAAGGAGACCATTGGGCCAACAATGAGCCGGCACGGGACACCATGAGGTTGATGCCGAACGCAAAGCTCAACTCCTTGCCTCGGAACCATTTGGCTGTGGCGGTCGTGACGGCGACGATCAGCGATTCGGCACCCATTCCAAAGACCAGACGCCCGGCCGACATGCCGGCCACCAAGGCTCCCTTTGCGGTCTGGATCTTCTCGACGTACGCAAGGTCTCCCACGAATTCAATTCTTGAAATCAAGGGAATGTGGCCGAGCAGTCGGACGACTGGGACAGCAATATTAACTAATCCGACAACTCCAGTTTGAAGCCATGAATTGTTGGCGTAAAGCGTGATCACTGCTCCGATCATGCAGAGGGTTCCGAAGATGAAGATCCCCTTGCGTGTTCCGATGCGGTCCACGATGTAACCGCCGATTAACACCATGAAAACGTTCGGGATACTGTAAATCGCTTGCAGCAGGCCGATGTTGGAATCAGAAAACCCGAGTTGTTTCGAGAGCAGGTCCGCGATGGGCGCGATGCAGTCATAGACGTAGTAGTTCCCAAACATCGCAAGACTGATTACGATCAGTACCATCCAGCGGTAAAGACGAGACGGTTCAGGACGTGCAAGCTCAGGCATGAAGGCACTCATCCTCGGCGCGCCGCGGCGCCTGCATGGTATGTGTAGAGAGAATCAACCGGACGAAGATAGCAGATTGGAGAATGCAATTGCTGAGATTGTGCTCGCAATCCGTTGTATAGTGGGGGCGCAGCGAAGTGCTCCATGCACCATTCTGATCGCTTTCGCCGATTCCTTCCAGCCATGTTGTTGTTACTCGTCTCAGCCTTGCCGTCTTGGACGAAGGAAGCTTCTCAGCCCGAGGCGCGATCGAAAGTTTGCGTGGCCCTAGTCAGTAACCGGACGACTACGTCGCTGTTTGTGGAACGCATGACTGAACGGGTGACCAAGGGCTTGGTCCAGGACAAATTGGCTGCGGTGACCATGGACTCGGCCACGACCGACGACCGTGAACTTCACCCAACGTTTGCGAACGGCGAAGAGCTAAAGCGTTTGGGGTGCGATTACATCGTGCTCACCCAAGTTACCAATCCCAAAGCCAATCTGACTGAGCCCAGGGTTCCATCGATTACCGTCGGAGGGAGAGTCCCCAGCACGGACGCGAGCGATCCTCTAGGCGGCCAGTCGGGGCCGGTCTATCGCGAGAATCTCCAGATCGATCTCGCGCTGTTCCGTCCGGGGAAGCTTTCGGCCATGATGAACGCCACCATCCTCGCGCAGCCTTCCGCCAACGTGTCCGACAGCTTGTTGCAGACCATGGATCGGGTCTCTAACCGCGTAAGTCATGAGCTGAAGAAAAAGTGAGGTATCGGTGAGGGGTGGGCGGGACTGACCTAAATGAAAAGGCTCCCGATCGCGACCGGGAGCCCAAGACCTGACGGCCAAAGTCTTCCTCTACAACTTCTCCGTCTTGCCATCGTATTTCACTGCGCCGTTCTTCTCGTTCTGGCGCGTGATGTCGTCGTTCGTATAGACGTGACCGGCCTTCTTGAAGCCTTTCGCGTCACTCGCCGCTTGGGCCGCATCCGCGGTGTGCTCCCAGCCCGTAAAGTACGTCCATCCGGCGCGCGCTTCTTCGCGTCGACCGTGTTCTTCATGCGATCGTTCTTCACGCATCGCGTCGTGCATGGGATGCCCTTCGCGTCCAACCATCTCGGGATACAGGTGCACCTCTGGCGTGGTCAGCGGAGCGTCGCCGCCGTGGTACCACACGGGCACGGTATAAACCGAGTCCGTCGGTTCCTGAATCTGCGAAAGCGTCCCGTTGGTCGCGCCTGCGATTAATCCGGTGGTGGCGTTGCTCGCTCCCACGGGATTCGGCGAATACTGTTCCAGAGATACTTCCGGAGTAGTCACAAGCGGGATAAACGGACCACATCCATAAAGGCAAGGGCCGTACGTTGAGTGAGGAAAGGGTTGTTGCCCGAAAGCCGCTACTGCTATCAAAACTACTGACATCAGAACCAAATAGGGTCGCATACCGCCTCCACAGGGGCTAACACATCCCAGCCCCAAGTGCAGTTTGTTGGCCAGTTGCGGCTGGGCGGAAGACAACCACAATGTTCGGAGATTCGCGGCGCTATCGGCTAAACAACTGAGACTCAGGCGACGGCCCTCGCGAAGGTGGTGAAAACTGGTGCGCACAACCTGCAATCGATTGACGCAGCCGCGATTCTTAACTCCCGCGCTTAACTACCTATGTACCGGGCATACAGACTGCGCGCAATGGCAGTGTCGGTCGTTCCTTTAATGATCGCCCGGCCGTCAGGGAACAGCGTCATCTCATACGGCTCGCGCCAGAACTTCAGCACAAACTCGTTGTGGCGGACGTTGCCATGAGGCTGAAGCCGGGCGCTCAGCTCGGCAAAGTCCACCGGCCGCTGCCGTTCGTGGATCTGCACGGAATTCCTGCCGCACAACGTAATATGAGGCCGCCCTTCTCCCGCCAGATGAACAAAGTCTCGCGAGCAGGCTCGGCATCCCGCCCGCGGATGGATGGCGATCGCCGCCAACTCCGCCCGTTCGTTGCTCCACACATCCCAGGAAAGCAGCGTCCGCCGCATTTTCGAACGGGCGCCCACCAGAAACTTCAACGCCTCGGTGGCGGCAATCGACGACACCAGGTTCACCGCAGAATTCAAAATGCCGGACGTCTCACAGGTGTCGACGGTTCCACGGGGGGATTCTGGGAAAATGCAGGCCAGGCAGGCTGTCTCGCCGGGCAGGATGTTCATGGTCACGGCATAACTACCGACCGCAGCGGTGTAAATCCAGGCCACGGAATTTTTCACCGCATAGTCGTTGATCAGGTAGCGGGTTTCGAAATTGTCCGTACCATCCAGAATTAAATCGCAGCCGCCGAGCAGGGAATCGACGTTCGCCGGAGTCAAGTCGGCGACACGGGGCTCGACGGCGATCTGCGAGTTAAAGCGCGCGATTTGCCGCGCCGCTGCGAGCGCCTTGGGCACCGATTCGCGCGCATCGTTCTCATCGAACAGCGATTGCCGCTGCAGATTGCTGGGCTCGACGTAGTCGCGGTCGAGAATCCGCAGCGTCCCGACGCCCGAACGCGCCAGCAGCGAAGCCAGAGCAGAGCCGGTAGCGCCGCATCCCACGATGACCACGCGGCACTGTGACAGCCTTTTCTGGCCCTCGGCTCCGATTTCCTTAAACAGCACCTGCCGTGAGTAACGGTCGTTTATTTTCAAAGCGATTACCTTAGCGATTACCTTTCCGGGCCTTTCCAACCAGTATTATAGGTGCCGGTCGTAAAACTTTTCCTTGCGAGCAACATGTGGCGCTTAGCCGTTCATCGAACCCGAAAGCATTCATGGTCGGGCATCCTGAATTTTGGGAGGGAGTTTTGCGGCTAAGCGGCGCCGCTCGGAGTGTGCTGGTGGTTCTATTGGCCCTGGTGCTGCCGCACGGGGTGAGTTGGGCGGCTGGTTCGCCACCCGCCGGACAGGAACCAGCCGAATCGCCCGCGCAGTCGGGAACACAGTTCGGAAGAAAGTTCGGAACACAATTCGGAACAACGTTCGGAACCATCGCGCCCTATCTCGGCTTAACGATTGATCAG
>Ga0209648_10003385_pt1 | contig 13375 bp, 11 predicted proteins | sample GraSoi2013_115cm_FD_185830 | JGI IMG/M metagenome (GOLD analysis project Ga0209648, IMG submission 185830) | Grasslands soil microbial communities from the Angelo Coastal Reserve, California, USA - Sample 9_17_2013_115cm (SPAdes) (version 2) | ecosystem: Environmental > Terrestrial > Soil >...
AGTCCAGCCGGCGGCGGATATTCGTCGCCCGCTGCGCCACCGGCGACTGGGACGCCATCATCTTGTCCCGGTCGGCATTCGAGCGCATCCCCATGAGCGCCGAAGCGCAGCGCAGCTACCTGGAGAACGAACTCGAACGGGTGCGCCAATGGATCACCAATTCCAGGGACGGCGGCGGCCTGACCGTCAAGCGCCTCGAAGCGACGCTGCTGCGCACCGAGGAACGGCTCAAGGCCAAGCTGGACAGCGTCAAGGACCCCGGCGTCACCTTCGAGGCAACCGGCATCGACTATCTATTTGTGGACGAAGCGCACGGATACAAGAATTTGCGGACTCCGTCCAACATCCCGGACGCGGCCATCGACGGGTCGATGCGGGCGTCCGACCTGAACATGAAGATCAGCTACCTGCGGGAGCGCAACGGCAACCGGGTCATCACCTTCGCCACCGCCACGCCGATCGCCAACAGTGTCACCGAGGCGTACGTCATGCAGCGGTACCTGCGCCCGGATCTGCTCCGCGACGCAGGAATCGACGACTTCGACACCTGGGCCGCCACCTTCGGCCAGACCGTCACCCAGATCGAGCTGGCCCCCGAAGGCGGCAGCTTCCGGCAGAAAACCCGCTTCGCCAAATTCCGCAACGTCCCCGAGATGCTCCGCATGTGGCACGTCTCCGCCGACATCAAAACCGGCGAGGACCTCAAACTCCCCACGCCCGAACTGGCGCCGCGGGACGCCGACAACCAGCGGGCACCCGAGACCGTCATCGTCCAACCCTCGGACGTGCTGCTTGACTACGTCGCCGAACTCGGTGAGCGGGCGGAGAAGATCCGCAGCCGGGCGGTCTCACCCGAGCAAGACAACATGCTCAAGGTCTCCGGCGACGGCCGCAAAGCCGCGCTCGACATGCGCCTGGTCGGCCAGCCGATGACCGGACCCGGCAAGATCGGTGCTGCCGTCCGGTGGATCTCCGCCATCTGGCATGACCACCGCGCCGACAGTTACCCCGGCCCGGACGGCTCACCGCACCCGGTCCGCGGGTCCCTGCAGCTGGTGTTCTGCGACCTCGGCACCCCCAGCAGCGACTGGAACGTCTACGACGAGCTCCGCGACCAGCTCACCGCCCGCGGCCTGCCCCGCGGCGCCATCCGGTTCGTCCACGACGCCAAAACCGACCGGGACAAGGGCGAACTGTTCGCCGCCTGCCGCGCCGGCACCGTCGCCGTGCTCATCGGCTCCACCGAAAAGATGGGGGTGGGCACCAATGTCCAGACCCGCGCGATCGCCCTGCACCACCTCGACTGCCCCTGGCGGCCCGCCGACGTCGCCCAGCGCGACGGCCGCATCCTGCGGCAGGGCAACCTCAATGCCGAGGTGCAGATCCTGCGGTACGTGACCGAACGGTCCTTCGACGGCTATATGTGGCAGACCGTTGAACGCAAGGCCCGGTTCATCGCCCAGGTCATGCGCGGCCGGCTCGACGTCCGCGAGATCGAGGACATCGGCGACGCCGCCCTGTCCTACACCGAGGTCAAGGCCCTGGCCACCGGCAACCCGCTGCTCATGGAAAAGGCCGACGCCGACGCCGAACTGACCCGCCTGCAACGAGCCGAACGCGCCCACCACCGCAATCAGGACACCCTCCGCCGCACCATCGACCAGGCCCAGCAGCGCATCGGCGCCCTGGCCGCGCTCACCGGCGACATCGACGCCGCGATCGGCCGCCGCCGCGACACCCGCGGCGACGCGTTCACCATGACCGTCGACGGCGTCCGCTACACCAAACGGCACGACGCCGGGCAGCACCTCACCCGGCTGCTCCAGCACGAGCTAAGCAGGCTCGCCGCATCCGGCCACCCGCAATACCAGGTCCGGCCCGCCCAACTCGGCGGCTTCGAAGTGATCGCCACACTCCAGCGCACCCTCGGTACTACCGAAGCCGTCCTCGCCCTCGACAGCGCGCCCGGCACCGACCTGCGCCTGGCACCCAAAGACCTCGCCGCCGCCGACCCCGCCCGGCTCGTCATGCGCCTGGAAAACCGGCTCGCCGGATTAGAAACCCTGAAAACCAAAACCCAGACCGAAGCCGAACGACTCCGGGCCGAAGCCACCCACGCCGCTGCAGACCTCAGCAAGCCCTTCCCCCAAACCAGCCAGCTCAACGCCGCCCGCGAACGCGCCGCCGAGATCGACCAGCATTTGAAACACGCCGCACGGCCGCCAGAGGCCAACGGGCACAACCCACCGGCCGCCGCGGCCATGCACGACACGGCCGCTATGGCCGGAATGCAGAACGTGGTGATGGTTGCGCAAGGCAGCTTCCCGCAGAACAACCCGCTCGCCGGCCTCCCGGCATCCAGGCAGCCACCAACCGCAGAACCGAGCCAGCCACCCAGTCCCAGCCCAAGACGGGGGCGTTAATAAGGCAAGAATCTGGCCCCGCGTTCACGATGAGCGAAGGTGGGCTACGGGCTAACGGATCTGCTAACGAGACACGTCGAGGCTCGCGAGACCCGGCACGACACCGAAGACGGCCACGGACCATCGGCCCTGGTCGGGTGGATGCAGGAGACCTCCGAGATCAGCAAGATGGGCGTCGTACAGCTCATAACTCCGAGGCGGCAGAAACTGCGATGAGACCGCACCGGCGTGCGGCGCCGGCCGCCCGCCGCCGAATAGATAATCTCCGTGTCTTCACCACCGGCCATCATCGGCCAACTGGGAGCGAATAATCGCTCGGCGCTCACCGATGGCCAGATGCTGCTCACAATTCGTAATCGGCCCTGATCTTGCACTGAGCGCGCAGTCCCGCCGTTCTGCACTGCCAATCGGATCGACTGGCTGTCCCGCCGCTATGCACGCCGACCCGAGCGTGATGGCATAGCCGACGCCGCGCGCAGATCCGGGTGATCGGCGCGGCTGGCGATGCTCGGTCATGCCGATGTGAGAGCGACCCGCCGTGTGCCCAGACCGAACCTCGCCGGATTCAGCCCATGAGCCGCCAAGTGAGTGAGCAGTAGCCGGTGGGAGTACGCGAATATGCCTGCGCCGGATCTTCGTTCGGCTGGGTCGACAGCTCGGACGTGACGGTTGGTGATCAGGGGCAGGCCGGTTTGGATGCGGTGCTCATCTGCGGCAGGAAAGTGCAGACACCGTGTTCCGCAAAGGGTCGGTCACGTAGGTCATGCTGGTTGTCAGGTTCACCGCGACATCCTCTAGCCCGGCGCTGATGCGGATGGTGGCGGTAACCGTGTTGCTCCGCCCGCTGATCATCGACACCGTACCGTCCAGGAAGTCGGTCACGAAGATGGTGCAGGCACCTTCATGCGCCTGGCCACCTGCTGCAGCGGCAAACCCCCGTGCGGACGGGAACAAGCGCGCCGGCCGACCAGAGCCCCGGCGCCAGTACAAGAGACTGACACACGCGCACGCAGCAGCAACGGGCGTTACCCGGCACGGGGCTCCGGCAAGCAATCTAAGCCGCAGTCTCGAACGGTCCAAGGGCAAACGCGCACGGCCGGTGGCACGCCACCACAACTGTGCACCTTCCGCGCCGCCCGCCGCCGCCACAACAGGGCAAAGGCCTCAGCCCCCGCCAGCGGCGGGAGGGGACCAGTTTTCACCCCCCACGGCAGCGCCACGCAGTGGCGAATGAAATCTAAGCCTGAGATCATGCACCACGCCCGGCGTGTCAGAGCCTAGCCGCCACCATTCTCCGCCCGCCCTGCCACACGATTTCCGAGTACTTACGGGCGAGGCTTGGCCGCCATGGGATAGCAGATGCTCCGGCGACATGACCAAACCGTGAGTCCTCACGGCGATCGTGAACTAGAATTAAGGCCCAGGTCAGGGAGCACATGATAGGTGAATAGCTAACCAACCCAGCCCACCACCCGATCCTGTCAATTTGAAGGGCATCACAATTGGCCGACGCGTCCATCACGTCATGCTGCCGCTGTTTGCGGGAGAATATTAAGTATGACTATTATAAAGCTCAGCGCACTTGCGCCGATACATAGCGATCGGCCGATGGACTGCCTTCCTGTTAGCAGCCGGGCCACCGCTGTATTGTCACCCGCCCATATGCCGGAGGTTGAGCAGCCGATCCACAACGGCACGACGAAGCCAGCAGAATACGCAAGGCCGATCCACCAGGGTGTGACGCCCATCAACCCCAGCAGCAGCAATGCCCAGCTCATGGAGCTAACTCGGTAAGTTGTGACCACCAGGCCAGTGTCCAGACCCCACGCCAGAGCCGCTCTACGGGCTCCGTGGCGATAATAGATCATCTTGGGGGTTTGCCGATTAGGCGTAGCTGGGCACCAGGTCTTCCGCCTTATCGTGTAACCATCGACCACCATGCTAGCCAACAGGGCTGCCAGTACCCCAGCCACTCGTAGCTCTGCAGGCACCGTTCTTACCGCTAGTTGTCCTATCGCACTTGCGGTCGCGAAAACTACGAGCGAACTGGCCGTAAATGCGCCAGCAAAGAGACCCATCAGCCGCATATGCCGCTTGAAATCTTGCCCTTGACCCAAAGACAGCGTTCCGAGGAACGACACCCCTCAAGGACTGAAAAGCTGAGCGAAACCGGCGACGGCCGCCAGGCTGATCAGCAAAACCTCCACATTGGGAAGTACGTCTGTGGCCACGCTGAGCACACGCCTCCCTTAACAATATGGACAACTGCAGGCGCTGTTGCAGCAGCCTGCGAGATAGTAGTTCCACCAGTTCGAGCACTTATACACCGAACCGTTATTGCACGTCGTGCCGTTGTCGCACTCCCAGCAATGGTAAATGAAGTAGCCGCAGCAGCATGCCCAGTAGTGCTTTGTGGTTCCGCTCGGGCAACTGAAATTTCCATTATTGTTCCAATGCCCGCCACATGGCGTGGTCGTGGCAAGTGTACAGCAGCCAACAGTGTACGCAGCGGCAGCTGGCGCATCCGCCCAAGTGAAGGCGATCGCGCCGACAACGCCGGCCCCCAGCCCGCTGAGGCGTCTTAGGAACCGCCGTCGGTCGTTAGTGTTCTGCGTGTCCGAGTCGGTATGTGTTGCCATGATAGGGCCGCTTGTAGTCGTCATGGTCGCGACGCTCCTTGGTCAAACGCCCCCGAGAGGCTCATAACGGGGGGAACCAGCGCATAGAACTGCCGTACGGAAGGTACGGTCCTCGCCCATGTCAGACGCCCATTCTGTATCTCGACCGCCAACGGCGTCACCACCTCACCGAAACTACTCTCGACCTGCTGGCGAGAAAGCACGGTCACACGGTGAGGAGCCAGGCCATCCTCTCCTAGGGCAATCGCAACACTTCGCAGCCAAGTCACGGCGTCATCAACAGACTCCGAGATGATGACGAGCCACATTCCGGCCGGGACACTACCGTTCAAGCCACGCAGGATCATATTGCAGGTATTACAATGCTTCTCCAGGAATACCGCTACGGCACTCACGGTCGAGTCGAGATTGGCGTCCAGGCCACAGCTACTCGGCGCCCTGCCCACGAGATGGCCCAGGTCGACTGGCATCGGCTTATCAAGTGCACCTGACGCTTCGCGGATCTGCCGTATGTCGCGGTACGCCTCGGCTAGTGCGCCGAACAGCAGGAACTCACCTATTGCGAGAATCGCGACTGCAGAAATCAGTATCGATATAGCCAATTCAGGCACCACCCACAAATGCACGGCGGTCGCTTCGTGCATGGACGGCTTGACGCAAAACAGGACCTGCGCGGAGACCCGCCAAGACGATGATAGTGCATGCGAGGCTAGCAAGCCGCTCGCGAGGGCTAACTGAGGGAATATGCAGCGTCGCCCAAGCGCTGAAGAGCCAGACGGGCAGTGCGAGCAGTTGCGGCCAGCCAAGCTTCCTTTGCGAGGCCCCAAAGCAGGCGCAGGGAACAGCCCTGCCCGTTAGCTTGCTAATGATAGCCGCACCGGCGAAACTCAGTCCCAGCATAGCGAGCAGGAAAGCGGGGACATAAGAGGGAGTTCCGGCAACGAGGCAAGCGACCGTTCCAAGCTCGCAGAACGGGACAAGGACCGCTACGACGCGCGCAGGATAACGAGGAATGCCCAGTTGAGAGAGTGCGGCGGCCAGCGGGGAAGAATTGCGGAGCTTTTCGAGGCCCGACCATATCAGAACAGCCGATGCTGCCAACACCGCGGCCGAATAGGCGATTGACGTCAGTGATGGCATCGTCACGCCTCGCGGACGCTGATGGAGAGAACACGGACCCGGTCATCCGGTGACCAGCGGTCGGTGACAGAAGCGTGGAGTCGACGCGGGCGGATGTCCCTGCGGCTGCGCAGGCTTGAGAGGGCCGGATCTAGCGCGGTAGCTTCCGTGATCACCGGTCCATTGGGCCCGCCAATACTCCGGCCCGGCTGAAGGTCCCGCGGTGCTGCCCGGATCGTCATCCCGCGCGAGATTTGCTCTGCAGTGATACGGTTTACCAACGACGAGGGACCCACCGCAACCCTGTCGCCTATCAGGGGCTCCCAACCTGGCGGGACGCACTCAACGGGAAGCCATCCATGGGCGCTCGGGACGGAGACCTGTTGATCGCGAACCCCATCTACCGCGCTCACACGATAGGCACGGGCAGGCCGTACCACAGAGGCATCAACACGCCCGGCCGCTCCTCCCAGCCCAATCGCGCCCAGCGCCACCAGGCACACACGCCGGATCAGCGATCTGCGGCTTTGATCTCCTGTAACGTCTATATCTTGCATGGAAGTGTGCCCTCCGTGAGATTCGGCGCGGCATCGGAATCCCCAAGCGCACTCTGTGACCGGACATGTGAGATGTCAATAAGTGCAGGCAAGATCTTTTAGGCATTCTTGGGCGGCCCGCGCAGTTCGGGATGATCTGCATGCGGCTATGCGTGGCCAAGACGGCTGCCTGCCGCCCGATGTGGCCAAGATGAGCTGCCTGTTATGGAGATCTGTTCGCCCGGCGCTACCTGCGTGCCGGGCAGGGCCTTGGTCTGTGGCCAGCGGGACCACAGGGGCGGTGGGGGTGATGGGCAGGTTGATGATGGTCGCGCCTGCCATCGGGCGCGTCAGCCCGGGCGCCGGCCAGCCAGGACAACGCTGGGACCAGGGTGCCGATGGCGTCGGCGATTTGCATGGCTGATGCAGTATTCCGCTGTCTGCCGGTGCTCTTATGTAATGGAGGAAGAGTAGGCCGTCATCGGCGCGTGCCGGCAGTTGAGCCGGCGTCGATGCGGCGGGAGACGGCGTGAACGGCAAGGACCGCGAGCAGTTCCGCGAGTTCATGGTGAGCCGCTGGCCTGAGCTGGTCCGGCTGGGCTACGCCTTGACCGGGGACCGGTGGCTCGCCGAGGACCTCGCGCAGACCGCGCTGGCCGGTGCGTGCACCGCTTGGTGGCGGGTGAGCCAGGCCGACGATCCGGATGCGTATGTGCGCAAGATCTTGATCAACGCCAGCAACCGCCGCTTCCGCAGGCGACGGCCGGCCGATGACGCCCGGCGGCTGCCGGAGGCTCCTCTCGATGACCTTGCAGCCTTGGCCGACCAGCGCTCGGATCTGATGGCTGCTGCGCTGCGAGCGCTGCCACCAAGGCAACGCGCCGTCATCGTGCTCCGCTACTGGGCGGACCTGAGCGACGCGCAGGTGGCCGCGCTGCTCGGGTGCTCGGAGGGCACGGTGCGCAGCCAGGCGTGGCGGGCGCTGGCCAAGCTGCGGGTGAGCGCTGCCCTGGTGGACGGGGAAGTCCCGGTGATGATGCGGGGAGGTGCCCGGTGAAGCTGGCCGACGAGGCCGCCCTCCGGCGGCGGCTGCATGAGGAGATCGACCTGGCTGAGGTGGGGCCGGCGCCGGTGGAGGCGGTGTTCCGGCGCTACCGGACCTTCCGGACCCGGCAGTGGGCGGCCATCACCTCCGGCGTGGCCCTGATCGCCGCCGCGGTTGGCGTGCTGGCGGTCCGCGCTCCTGGCTGGCCCGGCGGGGCGCCACCTGGAACCTCCGGCCGGCCCAGCCCTGGTACGACCCTTCATACGTCAAACACACCGGCGCAGGGGGATGTCTTCGCGTCCGGCACCGTGAATGGCAGGATGTGGCGGCTAGCCGCGGTCAACCTGGCGGACTCCGGCTACCGGTGCCTGCCCGGGGTCGTTGTCAACGGGCAGAGCGGCGACCTGCTGCAGCCCGGCTTCCTGCCGGGACTGGCTCTGGGCAACGTTGCGTTCCTGGCGGCCAGCCCCGGCAGGCCAGGGATCGGATTTGCCTTCCTGCAGCTGCGGCCGGGCGTGAGCCGGGTGACCGCCGACCTGGGCGACGGAACGCGCCTTGACCTGCGGCCCGTCACGGTCACCGTGTGTGGCCAGCGGTTCCGCCTCGCCGGGTTCGAATATCCCCGGCAGGGCGTGACACGGATCACGGCCCGCTCGGCGCAGGGACATCGCATCGGGTACACGCCGCTGGCTGACTATTTCAACCCGGCCAGCTCATTTCAGGACGGGACATGGATAAACGTGCAGGGAGCGGCTGGCAACGTGGCGTCGGGTGAGATCGGCTCGGGCAGCATCGGCCGCACGCCATGGGGCATGAAGGTGACGCTTGGACCGGACGGCGAGTGCTTCGGATCACAGCTCGGCCCGGCCGGCGCGGCCACCGGGGCCAGCCTCTGCCAGCCGGTCGGTGCTCCCTCGAAGGGCGCCTCCCTCGCCCCGATCCCCTTCCCCATGCCCGCGGGCGCTGTGATCTGGATCTGGTACCCAGGAACCGTCAACGCCCGCACTGCTTACCTGCTAGCCCATCTGTCCAACGGCACGACCAGGCGGCTGGTACCCGCAGTCGTCGGAGGGCGAAAGTACTTTGTTCTCGCCATCGCAGAAGGGGTCAAACTGACCAGGCTGACCCTGTACGACACCCACCGGCATGTGCTGGCAGACATCACATCCTTCCCGCCCGTCAAGTGACGCCGCCGGGATGCGCTGGCGCGGTGAGCCCGTACACGGCCCGGTCTCCTGGCACGCCAAGAACCTCGCAGAACCGAATTTTATGCTTGCGGCCAGCCGCGCGAACGGCACGGCCGACAGCCGCGCCGAGTCGGCAGGGAGGATGTGGGTAGTGCTTCCGGCCCTGCCTCCCCGGTTCTGGCCTGGTGGGGGCGTAGCGTCGGAGGCCTGGGTCCCGGCCTGACCTCCGAGTCGGCCGACGCCGTTCGGGCTGTCCTGCTATCGAGCTGTCGGCCGGGCCCCAGGTTTATGGCACCCACCGGCGCTGCCGGTCTGATCTGCCTGGCCTGGGCAAGAGGCCGGGATTCACAGGTCCGGGCGGCCAGCGGGTGCGTGCCATCCCTCAACCTGAGAAAGGGATGACATGACCATCGTAGAGACACGTGCCATCACCGGCGGCGTGGACACCCATGCCGACGTGCATGTCGCGGCTGCGCTGGACCCGATCGGCGGGCTGCTCGGCGTGCAGGAGTTCCCCGCCACCCCGGCCGGATACGGGCAGCTGCTGGGCTGGCTGGGCGAGTTCGGGTCGGTGTGCCTGGTCGGGATCGAGGGGACTGGTAGCTATGGTGCCGGCCTGGCCCGCCACGTCACCCGGGCCGGAGTGCGGGTGGTGGAGGTGGACCGCTCTGACCGCCAGGACCGCCGCCGGCAGGGCAAGTCTGATCCCCTCGATGCGATCAGTGCGGCCCGGGCGGCGCAGTCGGGCCGGGCGGCCGGGGCATCCAAGGGCCGGGACGGCGCGGTGGAGGCGATCCGGACCCTGATGGTCGTCAAGCGCACCGCCCGCTCCGAGCGGACCCAGACGATCAACCAGGCCCGGTCGTTAGTCCTGACCGGTCCCGATGACATCCGGGTCCGCTTCATCCACCACACCACATCCGGCCTGGTGGCCGACCTGGCCGGGCTGCGGCCCCGCCCCGGCGCCACCGTCGGCTACGCCACCCGGATCGCGCTGCGCGAACTGGGACGCCGTGCGCAGTTCCTCGACCGCCAGCTCGAAAGCCTCGACGAGCTCATCGTCCCGCTCGTCACCGCCCATGCCCCGGGCCTGCTGGCTCTCTACGGGGTCGGCCCGGACACCGCAGCGCTGCTGCTCATCGCGGCGGGCGACCACCCCAGGCGGCTGCGCTCGGAGGCCGCCTGGGCGCACCTGTGCGCCGCCGCCCCGATCCCCGCGTCCTCGGGCAAGACCGTCCGGCACCGGCTCAACCCCGGCGGCGACCGCCAGGCCAACCACGCCTTGTGGCGGATCGTGATCACCCGGATGAGCTCGCACCCGCCCACCCGCGCCTACGTCGAGCGGCGCAGCGAGGAAGGGCTGTCCAAGACCGAGATCATCCGCTGTCTCAAACGATACGTCGCCCGCCAGGTCTACCCGCACCTGCGGCCGCCGGCCGGCTGACGCGCGCTTCCGGGGGCGGCCTGGCCCGCTAATCGGCTGCCGCACCCCGTGCTGGCCTTCGAACGATTCGCCGGCCGTCCCCGGAACACCACCTGACCTAGCTGGGCGTGACCTAATAAGAGCTTGCCCTCCACCGCGAGCGGCCCTTCCCTGTCTTGTCCGCATTCCAGCCTGCTGACTACAACCAACTACTAACGCCATTCCAGAAAGAAGCCCAGAAAAATGTCATTCAAACCCTTGACAAAACATAGGAGCATCGATCTGCGCTGAACGCACGGCGCGAGCGCCCGGCGGAACCTCACGCTCCGTGACAGCCCTTCGTTCCGCGGGATGGCTGTCGCCGGGCAGTTCCCGGTGCTGTCCATGTTCACGAAGCTGTCGCTGCCGACGAGAGGATTCCGGTTCTTCCGGTTCAAAACGTGTGACGCCGCATGTTCATGGGGGAACGCTCAACACCCATCGTTATCAGGCATTAATGACGTCGCGGCGTGGGCACTGACACAGGAAACTGAGATGGGAGCCGAATTCGATGGCTGACGAGATCATGTTATCGGTGGCCGCTGCGCTTGCGGGGAAGGCCGCCGAGGCGGCGTTCGAGGGCGCGCGGAGCGCTTGGGGTTCGCTGGTCCGGCTGGTCCGGGGCCGCTTCGCCGGCGACGAAACCGCGGTCGCGGTGCTGGAGAACGCCCAGGCGCGCCCGGGCGATCAGGCGGCCGTGGAACAGCTGGCGCTCGCGCTGGAACGCGCCGCGGCGGCGGACGGGGATTTCGCGGCGCGGGTGCGGGATTTGTGGCCGCGGGCCAGCGTGGAACTGTCCGCCCGGGACGGTGGCGTGGTGAATGCCAGTTCGGGGACGGTGGGCGGGCATCTGGTGCAAGCCAGAGATCTTCACGTCCGCGGTGGCCTGCACCTGGGTGACGTGCGCGGCCCAAGCGAAACCTAACCAGCCGCCTCCAGCCGGCCGTGTCCGCCCATCGCCCGCATGCTGGGCGGAGTGATCGCAGACGGCCCGGTCACATCCGCAGGAGCCGCCGGAACCGGATGGGGCCGTGTCCACCTGCGGCGCAATGAAGGCATCCGGCCGCTTGCAATGTTGGCATCCGCCTGGCCGGCGCACGCTCGTGGTGCGCTTCCCGGGCCGGGAGCGCGGCCAGCTGCGAGCAGCCGGAGGGTGTCATGTCATGCGTGGAGTGGGCCGAGGGGCCGTTTGGCCTGGATGCCGCGAAGGGGCAGACGAACGCGTGCCAGCGGACGGTTGTGGTGGTCGTGCATCACGTCACCGCCGGAACGAGGCTGGCCGACGTGGTGCCGATGCTGGAGGCCGATCGCCGCGTTCAGGTGGTGTTCACGTGGGCGCGGGCGTCGGTGTTCTCCGGCGGTATGACCGAGTTTATGTCCCGGCTCGGCGGGGTGGTGCTGCCGTGGCAGCAGGCGACCCAGGTACGGTTCGATCTGGCGGTCGCCGCGTCGTACGGCCTGCTCGAACGGCTGCACGCGCCGGTGCTGACCCTGTCGCACGGCGTCGGGGTGGGCAAGTACACCAGCCGGTGGGAGGGGCCCGGCCCGGCGGCGCGGCGCGACGGCGCGGGCGCTGCGCGGGCCCGGCTGGTGTATCACGGGCGGGTCGTCCCGTCGCGGATCATCGTCGCGGCTCATCAGCACCTGGCGTCGCTGAAACGCTCGTGCGCGGAGGCCGCGCCGGTGGCGGTGGTCGCGGGCGATCCGTGTTATGACCGCCTCGCCGCGAGCCTGCCGTCGCGTGACATCTACCGCCGGGCGCTGGGTGTACAGGGCAGGAAGCTGGTCGCGGTGACCTCCACCTGGGGCCCCGGTTCGCTGCTGCAGCGGCACCGCGACCTGCTGCCCCGCCTGATTCATGACCTGCCGCGGGAGCGCTACCGGGTGGCCGCCATCGTGCATCCCAACGTCTGGCACTGGCACGGGCCGCGCCAGCTGATCGCCTGGTATGCCGATTGCGTGCGGCGCGGCCTGATCCTGGTCCCGCCGCAGGACGGCTGGCGCGGTGTGCTGGCCGCGTCGGACGTGGTGATCGGAGATCACGGCGCGGTGACGTGTTACGCCGCGGCGGCCGGCGTCCCGGTGCTGCTGGCGTCGTATCCGGATGAGGAGGTCGAGCCCGGCTCCCCGGTGAGCGTCCTCGCCCAGGCCGCGCCGCGGCTGCGCCCACGCCGGCCCATCGCGCCGCAGCTCACGCAGGCCACGGCGGCCTGGTCCCCCGGCGCGCACGCCGCGATCCGCGCCCAGGTGACCGCGGTCCCCGGTGAGGCGGCGCGGCGCATCCGGGCCGTGATGTACCAGCTGATGAACCTGCCCGAACCCGCCGCGGCACCCCAGGTGCGCCCGGTGGCGGTTCCCGAGCCGGTCCGCGTCCCCGGCGGGTTCGGGGAAGCCCGGTGACCGGCGGCAGGACGGTGATCCGGGTGGAGCTGACGCTGCGGTGCGGCCGTGATCCGGTGGTGACGCAACAGATGGTCCCGAACGGCTGCCGCGGCCCGTCGCGCCGGCGGCCTGCGGCGCGGCTCGCCGCGGCGGGATGCGCCGCGGGTGAGTTCGTGGTCGCTGACACCCGGGCGGAGCCGCGGTGGCTGGAGGTCGCCGATGTGATCGTGTGCCCAGGCGAGCCGGTGCGTCACCGCGGCAGCCGTTCGGGATGGTTACCCGAGATGCTCGCCCGTTACCCGGGCTGCGCGGTCGCGGTCACCAGCCTCCCTGTCGGCGGCTGCCTGGTGGCGACCCCGGGCCGGCGAGCCCGTCAGGTTCACCGCCCGCGGGCAGACTGCCGGTGCGGATGTGTGGGCGGTCGTCTGCGGGTCGGTGGTGCATGGCTGGCTGGCGGCCGGGCGGCCGGTCCTCGCGCTTGAGCCCGAACGGGTGCAGTTGACCACGTGCACGCTGACGGCGCGACCATGGGAGTGGCGGATCTGGGGTCAGTTGCCCGGTGGGTCGTTCTGGTGCCGGATG
>Ga0209648_10003386_pt1 | contig 13374 bp, 12 predicted proteins | sample GraSoi2013_115cm_FD_185830 | JGI IMG/M metagenome (GOLD analysis project Ga0209648, IMG submission 185830) | Grasslands soil microbial communities from the Angelo Coastal Reserve, California, USA - Sample 9_17_2013_115cm (SPAdes) (version 2) | ecosystem: Environmental > Terrestrial > Soil >...
CGAGTTGGCCCTGCAGCGGCTGCACCCGCTCGACCGGCGAGTGGAAATGCTGCTCGAAGAGTCTTTTGAGAACTTCCATGAATCTTATCGCGAGCCCTTCAGCATCCATAAAGATAACATCGGAGGGACGGTCGAATTTAGCTATCACTTTCGTGCGACATGCGAATTCGTCGTCCAGATTAGAATAACGTTCAGTGCCGATTGATGGCGACGCGCGGAATCTGGCGCGAGGGGGCGGCGGAAAAACTCGAGATCCGATGCCCGGCCCCTAAAGGGGCATCTAATTTCAAAGAGTTTACGTGATCGCTAAAGCGATGACCCGTTACGAAGCCTTGACTTTTTGCGCAGCTTAACAAGCCGTTCCAAAGACTAAGGGACTAAGGGACCAAGCTTTTTCAGCAGTCTGAGACGGGCAAGCCCCGTCTCTACACGAGTTTGTCCGCAGCAGATGCAGGAGTAATTTTCATGACACAGGAAGAGTTAAGGCTGTCAGAGTCGGGCGCGCGTAGGAAACACTGGAAGCGCTGGGGACCGTATCTGAGCGAACGTGCCTGGGGCACAGTGCGCGAAGATTACAGCGCGTACGGGAACGCGTGGGAATACGTGCCGCACGACCACGCCCGTTCGCGCGCCTATCGCTGGAACGAAGACGGCTTGGCTGGCATCTGCGAGCGGCGACAGACGATTTGTTTCGCGGTGGCGTTGTGGAACGAACGCGATCCCATCCTGAAGGAACGGCTGTTCGGCCTGACGGGCAACGAGGGCAATCACTCAGAAGACGTGAAGGAATGTTACTTCTACCTCGATAGCACGCCCACGCACTCCTACATGAAATACCTTTACAAGTATCCGCAGGCGGAGTTTCCTTACGCGCAGTTAGTGGCAGAAAACCGGCGGCGCGATAAGACGCAGGAGGAGTTCGAGTTACTGGACACGGGGATTTTCGACGAGGATCGCTATTTTGACGTGTTCGTGGAGTACGCCAAGGCCGACACCGAGGACATCCTGATCAAAATCGCGGTCGCCAACCGCGGCCCGGAAACAGCCAGTCTTCGCGTGCTGCCAACGGTGTGGTTCCGCAACACTTGGTCCTGGGGAGGCCGCAACCGACAGCCCCATTTGTACGAGGCGCAGATCTCGCCGAACCCGGCGATCGAATTGAACCTTGATCGGCAAAGAAAGGATCAGCCGGGTAATCGCTGGCTCCATTGCGAAGGCTCCCCGGAGTTGTTGTTCACCGAGAACGAGACCAACTTCCGGCGGCTTTTCGGAGTTGAGAATCGCACTCCCTATGTGAAGGATGGCATTAGTGACTACGTCGTGAATGGGGTAAAGGATGCGGTCAATCCCGAGCACCTTGGCACCAAGGCGGCGGCACATTACAAGCTCACCATTGGTGGGGGAGAGACAGGGACTGTGCGGGTGCGACTTACTAACTCCGATTTCAAGGGAAAGAACGCATTTGAACGTTTCGATGCGATCTTCGCGACTCGCCAACATGAAGCGGACGAATATTACTCCACCGTCATTCCGCCGGACCTATCGCCGGATGCGCAGAACGTCATGCGCCAGGGCTTCGCGGGAATGCTGTGGTCCAAGCAGTTCTATCACTACATCATCAAGGATTGGCTGGACGGGGACCCGGGCAATCCTGCGCCACCCCCGGAGCGCCGCAAGGGCCGCAATCACGAGTGGAATCATCTTTACAATTCCGACGTAATTTCGATGCCCGACAAGTGGGAGTATCCGTGGTATGCGGCCTGGGACCTGGCGTTTCACTGCATCCCTCTTGCGCTTGTCGACTCGGAATTCGCCAAGGAGCAGCTGACACTCATGCTGCGCGAGTGGTACATGCATCCCAACGGACAGATTCCGGCTTACGAGTGGGCGCTGGGTGACGTGAATCCTCCGGTGCACGCCTGGGCGGCGTGGCGCGTTTACAAGATCGATAAGAAGCGCCACGGCAAGGGCGACCGGGCATTTCTCCAACGGATTTTTCACAAGCTGATGCTGAACTTCACTTGGTGGGTGAATCGCAAGGATGCTGACGGCATGAACATTTTCCAGGGCGGATTTCTCGGCTTGGATAATATCGGAGTCTTCGATCGCAGCGCTCCCCTGCCCACTGGCGGGCACATCGAACAGTCCGACGGGACCAGCTGGATGGCCATGTACACGCTCAATCTGTTGGCCATCGCGCTGGAGCTGGCGACCGAAGATCCTTGCTATGAGGACGTCGCCAGTAAATTCTGGGAGCACTTCGTCTACATCGCTCATGCCATGAGCCATCGCGGCCAGGAGAGCATGGGCCTCTGGAACCATGAAGACGGTTTCTTTTATGACGTGCTGCGGCTGCCTGACGGTTCCCAATTTCCCATGAAGATCCGGTCCATGGTGGGATTGATTCCACTGTTTGCCGTGGAAACTCTGGAGCCTGAAGCACTCGACCGGCTGCCGGATTTCAAACGACGGCTGGAATGGTTCATCGACAACCGGCCCGATCTCAGTGAAAACGTGGCCTGCATGCGGACCCAGGGCATGGGTGAACGCCGGCTACTCTCGATCGCGACGGCGGACCAGCTGCGCAGCATTCTCAAGTTCATGCTGGACGAGCGCGAATTTCTTTCGCCTTACGGAATTCGCGCCCTGTCACAGTTCCATCGCGACCATCCTTACACGCTCAGCGTAAACGGAATGGAACACCGAGTGGGTTACGAGCCTGGCGAATCCTCGACCGGAGTGTTTGGCGGCAATTCCAACTGGCGCGGCCCCATTTGGTTCCCGGTAAACTACTTGCTGGTCGAGTCGCTGCAGAAATTCGATCACTATTTTGGGCCGGATTTCAAGGTCGAGTTCCCAACAGGTTCCGGAAACGCTATGACCCTGTGGGAAATTGCGCGCGAATTGTCGCGCCGCATGACGAGCATCTTTCTTCGCGATGAAAAAGGCCGCAGGCCAGTTTTCGGAAATCTCGAAAAGTTCCAAACCGACCCTCATTGGCGTGACTTGGTGCTGTTTCACGAATACTTCCATGGCGATTCCGGAGCCGGCCTGGGCGCCAGTCATCAGACTGGCTGGACGGGTTTAGTCAACAAGTTGATGCAACAGAGCGGCGAGTCGCGAGAACAGAAAAAACACGATCAGGCAGTTGCGACGGTAAGCGCGGACTGAAATCACGAACAATACTGAAGCCTGCTCAAGACTCGGGAACAGTTTATGATTCAGTTCAAAGGGGAAACATGTTGCGACCTGGAAGCCGCTCTCCACCGCGAGTGGCTGGAAACCAACGGGCTCGGTGGCTTTTCGTCCTCCACCATTATCGGCCTGAACACCCGTCGCTACCACGGCTTGCTCGTGGCCGCCACCAAACCGCCCGTCGGCCGGCTGGTTCTGCTTTCCAAGCTGGAAGAAACGCTGCTGATTGATGGGCAACCGTTTCATCTCTCGGCAAACCGTTATCCGGGCGCCATACACCCGCAGGGATTTCGTTATCTCAAACAGTTTCGCCTCGATCCTTTTCCGGTCTTCACGTATGAAGCCGACGGTGTTGAGCTCGAGAAGACCGTCTTCATGATTCACGGCGAGAACAGCACCGTGGTTCACTATGAATTGCGGAACGACAATCATCCGGAATCGCCGAAGAATTTGAAACTGGAGATCCGGCCCTTGATTGCATTCCGCGACTATCACGGCACCACCCACGAGAACGGGGCTTTGAATCCGGAGTTGAAGAACGAGACGAGATTCACGGCCGTGTCCCCTTACGAAGGGCTGCCCACACTGTACCTGGCCCACAATGCGATCGAATCGAAGCATACGGGCGACTGGTACCGGAACTTTGAATACGCGGTCGAGCGCGAGCGCGGTTTGGACTTCACGGAAGATCTCTTCAATCCTTGCGTTCTGCGCTTCGACCTGTGCGCTCGCCAGGAAGCGTCAATCATTGCTTCCACCGAACGCCGCGATGTGGCGCGTGCCGCTGAGTATCGGCACGCGGGAATTACCCGCCGCCGAAATGTAGCGCTGTCGTCCCCGATTGAGGACGATTTTGCGCGCGACCTGACTGCCGCCGCCGACCAATACATCGTTGCTCGCGGAGAGCAGAAAACGGTCATCGCCGGCTACCACTGGTTCAGCGACTGGGGCCGAGACACCATGATTGCCTTGCCCGGTCTGACGTTATCCACTGGAAAGCATGACGTCGCCCGCAGCATTCTGCGCACGTTCGCCATGCATGTGGACCAGGGCATGTTACCGAACCGCTTTCCGGACGCCGGCGAGGCTCCCGAATACAACACCGTCGACGCCACTCTCTGGTTCTTCGAGGCCGCGCGCGCATTCCTCGCCTATACGGACGATCTCGAGTTTGTACGCACGGAACTCTACCCGGTATTTGCGGACATCGTTTCGCGGCACGTTCGCGGCACCCGGTTCGGAATTAAGGTGGACCCGAGTGGGCTGCTGAACTCCGGCGAACCGGGAGTGCAGCTTACCTGGATGGATGCCAAGGCCGGCGACTGGGTAGTAACACCGCGCCGGGGCAAACCTGTAGAAATCCAGGCGCTTTGGTATAACGCGCTCTGCATCATGGAAGATCTCGCACGCAGAGTTGGGGACGAAGCTGGCCAAAAACGGTACCGCAATATGGCAGCAGTTGCGAACAGCGCATTCAACCGCCTCTTTTGGAACGAGAAAGAGAACTGCCTGTACGATGTTGTGAATGGCGGAACGCTCGACGCGTCGATCCGCCCTAACCAGATCTTCGCGGTTAGTCTGACGCACAGCATGCTGTCGCCCGAGCGAGCGAGGAGCGTGGTGGAAAAAGTTCGGGAACACTTGCTGACTCCATATGGGCTGCGCAGTCTGGCACCCAGCGATCCGCAGTACCGTGGACGCTACACGGGCGACCCCACGACTCGCGATGGTGCATACCACCAGGGAACCGTTTGGCCCTGGTTGCTTGGACCGTTCATTACCGCGTACGTGAAGGTTAATGGCAGCAGCGACGCAGCCCGACGCCAGGCGGGCGAATGGCTGATCCCTCTAAAAGGCCACCTCACAGTTGGCGGATTGGGACAAATCTCAGAGATTTTCGATGGCGAACCGCCGCATCGCCCGCGCGGGTGCATAGCCCAGGCCTGGAGCGTGGCGGAAATTCTGCGTACGTATGTCGAGGACGTTAAGGGGGTCCGTCCAGCGGCGGATTAGGAGGCTGCGGAAAACTCGTCGAGCGCGCGAAAGGCACACCTCGGGCGCTCAAGCGCGGACACATTTTCAAGGATTTAAACGGCACGACTAAAAGTTGTGCCCTTCCCGAAACTAGCGCGACCCAAAATTCTCAGGCAGTCCAAGACGGGGCAAGCCCCGTCTCTACATGAGTTTTTTCGCAACCTGTAAAGCCAGGGTGCTCGAAAGCGGGCTCGATGTGGTCAAGGTTTGCGATCTGATCTATGCCAAACAAAGCATGGGCAGGGTCAAGTGTGTGCTGGCCGTCCCGGAGGATTCGGGCTTCCAGAAAATTGAAGACCTTGAAGGCCGAATTATTGCCACCGAACTAGTCAGCTTCACACGCAATTATTTCTCGAGCCGGAACGTTGCCGTGCGGGTCGAGTTCTCCTGGGGAGCAACCGAAGTGAAGCCTCCGTTGCTGGCAGACGCCATTGTCGAGGTGACGGAGACGGGTAGTTCACTGCGCGCCAATCACCTGAGAGTGCTCGAAACAGTTCTTGAGTCGAACACGCAGCTGGTGGCGAACAGGGCCGCCTGGGCCGATTCCGAACGGCAGCAAAAGATTGAGAATCTGGCCGTCATGCTGAGCGGGGCAATCGCTGCGCAGGGGCGCGTCGGTCTGATGCTCAACGTGCGCAAATCAGACTTGTCCGCGGTTCTCGGACTTCTGACGGCGTTGAAAAATCCGACCGTCGCGCCCTGGCCGATGGCGAGTGGGTTGCGGTGAACACAGTGATTGAGGAGCACACCGCCTGGTCGCTGATCCGCGTTGTTGAGCGAAGGCCGCATCAACCACGAGCACGCTCGCGCCTTGGCAGATAGGTTCCCGAGGGCGGCACTGATGTTTGCGCTCGACTCCCGAGGAGGCCGGGTTGCGATTGACGGCTGACGCACGCCGACTGCCGTCACTGCCTTTGACATGATTCGCACATTAGAACCGTTCTGCGAGAGGTTTCTGTATACCCACATCGACACGGAAGGCTTGATGGCCGGAATTCCGATGGAGATCGTTCCTGCCATCCGGCGCGCCACTCAACGACACGTGGTGGTGGCTGGCGGTATCACCGAACAGCGGGAGATCGACAGCCTGGACGCGCTCGGAATTGATGCCGTAGTGGGAATGGCGCTGTATGCCGGGACAATTCATGGTTGAAGGGCAACCATTCCCGAGCATTCTGCAACTGCAACTTCCTTTTGTGGCTATTGCTTGACCTTGGTATCGGCAGCAGATTAGTTTTGGTAAGATGCTACTCTCGCGAAAGGAGCAACTATGGCAAAGAAGATTGATCCCCTCAACAAGAAACAATATGGCGCAGTGACGGCTATGCTTACGGTTTCAGATGTGGCTGCGGCGGCGGCCTTTTATCAGAAGGCTTTTGGCTTCACGAAGCGCGGGATCATGAACGGTCCCGATGGCAAGCCGATGCACGCCGAACTGACGCTGCGTGACGCCACGCTGATGTTAGGCCCCGAAAACGCAGCGCTGGGAAAGCGGAGCGCCAAAAACGTGGGCGCTTCGCCAGCGAGCCTATTTCTCTATGTGGAGAAAGTGGACAAATCAGTGGCGAAGGCGGTCAGCCTGGGCGCAAACGCCAAGGGCCCAGTGATGGACATGTTTTGGGGCGATCGCTGTGGCACTGTCGTGGATCCAGACGGATACACCTGGATGGTGGGCACTCACAAAGCTGAGCCCTCAGCGAAGGAAATGAAACAGAAAATGCAGGAACAGATGCGCCAGCAACCGGCTGCGACCGCAGCCTGAGGACGCTGAGTCTCGGCCTCTCAGACAGCGCAATTGCCGGCTGAGAAGGCGCGCATCGTCGAAGGGCGAACGCCGGCCACATTGGAATTGGTGCGTTCGCCCGCTCTAAACTACCGCTTCAAACCCGCAAGGTAATCCATAGATTCATGCAGTGTGTCCGGGACTGGTGTGCCGTCCTGCGTGATTGTTCCTGCCGTCGATCCAAGCTTGCTGGTGGAGAGCCGGGCGCCCCGCACGGCTGGACGGGCGAGACGCCCGTCCCTCCACCGTATGATCGATACGCGGTCAAGGGGTTAGGTCGGGCAAACAATTCTCTTGACGTGACTATATATTCACGTTACTATTAGGTCACGTGATAAGGTTCCATGCAGCACCCAGGAGAGAACTGCCATGACACTGGAAGACCTGACGCTCGACGTTGAGCAGCACATAGACATCAAAGCCGCGCCGGATAAGGTATTCGCCGCGGTCCTGCATCGTTTCGGAAAAGGCAACACACGGCCTGACGGGCAATCCATGCAAATGCTGCTCGAGCCAAAACCGGGTGGGCGATGGTACCGGGACAGGGGAGACGGGATCGGACATCTGTGGGGGTTCGTGCAGGTTATAAAGCCGCCGACCCTCTTGGAATTGAGCGGCCCAATGTTCATGTCGTACCCGGCTAACAATCACTTGGAAGTTAAGATCGAACCGGTGTCCGGAGGCTGCCGAGTGGCGCTGCGGCATCGTGCCATAGGCATGATCGATCCCCAGCACCGCAAGGGCGTTAACACCGGCTGGAATCACACGCTCACGGAAATAAAAAAGGATTGCGAGTAGCGGCGTGCGAGAAATCGCTGCTGGTAAAGAGGAGAGTCTCGACCAGGTGTGGAAGGCGCTTTCGGATCCGACGCGGCGGACGATTCTGGACGTTCTGCGAGATCGTCCCCGCACCACCACCGAGATCGTGGAGCGCTTTTCGCAGTTGAGTCGCTTCGGCGTGATGAAGCATCTCGAGGTGCTGCGCCAAGCCCAACTGGTCTCCACGCGCGAGGCTGGGAGGCAGCGGGTGAACTCGTTGAACGTTGTTCCGATCCGGCACATTTATGAGCGCTGGGTCGGCCCGTTTCAGGAGCTTTGGTCGGGCGAGCTCCTGGGGATCAAGGAAATGGCTGAGACAGAAAGCTCGGGCGGAAGGCGAGGAGCCTCTCGCAGGCGAAAAAAACATTAGGCCGCAACCAGTATCTGCAACCCAGCGGTCTGCAACCGAAAGCGCAACACAGACACAGAAAAGGAGAATGCAATGGCTACCCAACTTACCAGCGCCCAGATTCAAGGGCACGAAGTGGTTTCACCGAACGAATGGATTGCGTCCCGAAAAGAGCTGCTCAGGAAAGAAAAAGAGTTCAACAAACAACGAGATGAATTGAGCCGGCAACGCCGCGAACTGCCCTGGGAGAGGGTGGAGAAACAATATGTCTTCGATGGACGGAACGGAAAGGAGACGCTGGCCGACCTCTTCGACGGCAGAAGCCAGTTGATCGTGTACCACTTCATGTTTGGTCCCGGGTGGGAGGAGGGTTGCCCGAGCTGCTCGTTTCTCGCCGATCATTTCGACGGCAGTGTGGTTCACCTGGCGAATCGCGACACGACGCTGGTCGTGGTTTCGCGCGCACCCCAGGACCAGATCGAAGCCTTCAAAAGGCGCATGGGATGGCACTTCAAGTGGGTATCGTCTTTCGCGAACGACTTTAATCGCGACTACCACGTGTCATTCACGAAAGATGAAATGGCGAAAGGCAAGGTCCCCTACAACTACGACATGGTCGAGTTCGGGAGCGAGGAAGGACCTGGCGCAAGTGTCTTCTATAAGAACGCTGGCAAGGACATCTTCCACACTTATTCCACCTACGCGCGCGGGCTCGACATCTTTCTGGGCGCCTACAATTTCCTCGACCTCACGCCGAAAGGTCGAGACGAGGATGGCTTAGCCTTCAGCATGTCGTGGGTCCGACATCACGATCGATACGCCGAGGGCTACTCCGTGGACCCAAAGGCGCAGTACGTGGCCCCGAAAGGGTCAGGGTCGTCGTGCTGTTCGGAGGAGCACCACTCGTGAGCGGTCATGGTTGCTGCGAATGTGTTTCGACCAGTTCGAGCCCTAGCACGCCCGGAGCGCGGGTCGCCGTCGGCGATCCGCATCCGCGGTCGCTAGTTCGGCGTTGTCTCGACGTCGCCAGATGGATAATTCCCAGCGGCATCCTGGCGCTGTTGCCAAAGTGCCCCGCATGTCTGGCCGCCTATTTTGCGATCGGAACCGGAATCGGGATATCCGTGGCAACCGCGATGTACCTTCGGATGGCGCTGGTGACGCTGTGTGTGGCGTCGCTGTCATATTTTGCGGCGAGTCGCGGGCGCCGCTTCATCGCGCAACTGGCGGCATCGCGCTCTCGCCATGCGAGCTATCAGATGTAGTTCCATCGGACTTGTGGGTAAGCCGAGCTGCCCAAGGACGAACAAAATTGTCTAACCCAGTGAGGAGATACACAAATGACCAAAATGATTGAACCAATGCTGAACGAGTTCCGCGAGGAAACAGCCATTACCAGGCGAGTCCTCGAACGTGTTCCCGCAGATAAGCTGTCGTGGAGGCCCCATCCCAAATCAATGTCGCTCGGCCAACTGGCTCTTCACGTGGCGAGCATTCCGGGTGCTTTGGCAAGGATTGCGCAGCTTGAGGAATTTGACGCCGCCAAGGCCACTTTTGACCCTCCGGCTCCGGGCGATGTGAAAGAGATTCATGCCGCTCTCGATCAGAGTGTTCGATCGGCGGAGGAGTGCCTTAGCGGCATGAGTGAACAGGCGGCACAGGGAAACTGGCGGCTGAGCTTTGACGGGAAAGAGGTCTTCACCAAGCCGCGCGTCGGAGTGCTCCGGTCGATCATGCTAAACCACTGGTATCACCATCGCGGTCAGCTATCGGTGTACCTCCGGTTGCTGGAAGTGCCGGTGCCAGTGATTTACGGCCGCATGGCCGATGAAAACCCGTTTGCTCGAAAGCGCAACGATCTGTTCATCGCGCCTCCATTGCATGTAATTTCTGTTCTTCTGGCGGCTTAAGGTGTCGAAATGCACGATAAAGAAGAATGTCATAGACGATCTTCAGGCCTCCACCTAATACCAGGGGCGTCGAGAAAGCTACGCTCTGCATGGTTACTCCCGCTAGTGAAGAACCAACCGCCCAGCAAACATTTCGGGACAGATTGGTGATGCCGCTGGCAAAGGTGCGCTCTTCCGGACGGACAACTGCCGCAACGTACGACTGCCTTGTGGGCACGTCCATCTCAGCCAAGGCTTCGCGCAGTAAGAAGAGCGGAATCGCCAGCTTAATGGAAGGCGCGAGTGGCACGGCGATCAAGAACAGACTGGACGGCAGATGAGTAAACACCATCGTATTCACCAGGCCGAACTTTTTCGCCAGCCACGCGGCTCCCAGATGGGAACCGGCATTCAGCAGGTGAACCGCAAAAAACAGAATTCCCAAGCTGTGCTCGGGAATGCCAAAACGGCGAAAGAACCAATAGGAAACCAGCGCGTCCGTGAGGAACCCACCACCCAGGCTGTCGAGAGAGAACAGTGCGGTCAGCTTCAGAACGATGCTCCTGGTCTCGGGAGAAACGCTCCGCGGAGAAACAGGATGCGAGGACAGCGGCTTGGTTGTCTGCGCCACTTCTACTTGTGGCGACATGAGCAGGTAGAGGATTCCGCTCAGCAGGTTGAGCGCGGCGTATCCGAAAAAGATGCCTGCGTAGGAAGCGGCGCGGTCCAGTGCCAGCCAGCGCTGGAGTAAGAAGGGCAATCCAGCTGCAAGCGCCCCTATCGCGCTGCCGCTATCGAGAATGACGTTGTACCAGGAAAGCGCCCAGGTTCGATCCGTATCGGATACCAGTCCGGGCAAGACCGCCTGTTCCATGGCAAAAGCCGCGCCACGATCGGTTCCCGTTCCGTTGAGCATCCCCACAAATGCGATGGCAAGCAGCACAGAGAAACGCGGGGTAAGCGCTAAGCCGATTCCGCCTAGCGAAGCCAGCAGTGAAAGGACGACTAGAGTGCGGCGTCGCCCCAGCATGTCTCCGTAGAAGCTGACTACACTGGTTGCGGCCGCTCCGCCGGCGATCCCTGTGGCAATCACCAGGCCTATCTGCAGCGACGATGCTCCTGCGCGGAACAGGACGATTCCCAACAAGACTCCGAGCAATCCGATCCCCAGCGCGCGCAGCAGCGCTGCCCCGTAAATCAGAAACCGGTCTCGCTGGTTGTGCATTGCTTACTTTCCCTTGGTTCGCGCGTATTCGTAGAGCGCATCATATACGGGGAATTGCCGTGCGAGGCGTTCCTCGTCGGATAAACCCAGGGCAGAAAACCCTTCGGCTAGGGCTCGCAATCCGCTGCCTTCGCTTGCGGCTTGTTCCTGTCCTTTGACATCCGCCGCGCGAACGATCAAGGCCAGACGGGTCAAACCAGGATCACGCAACTGATAGTCTTCCACGCGATCCAGACATTCGCACCAAATTCAATCATCACTTGCGCGTTTGTCGTTACGAGTGCACAACTGACCTTCACTCCAGAATTGCCCGTCACTCGGGAAATAATCGACAGATATCGAAGCGGAAGGCCGATATTCCAAAGACAATTCTTAGGGCCGCCTACTGCGTCAGGTTCGCAAACTCGTTGGGTACTTGTCCCGATGTCGATGACTTGCAAGGAGCCGTCTAGGTACGACATCTCTATTCATGCCCTGAAATATACCCTTGCCACATTGATCCAAGGTGTCGCATCGGCACTTCGTCATCAACTTTTTGAGCACGCCTCGCACGGCTTTTATTCCATCCATCAGATGATCCAACTCCGCAAGCTTTCTTTGGGAGAGCGTTCGCCAGCGTTCCGAAGGGCGAGTGATATCGCGGAAGCCACAGAACAGATGTCGGATTTCACTCAAGGTAAAACCGAGTTGACGTGCACGGTGAATGATTGCCAGCCGGTAAAGCGCGGTGGTGTCGTATCGTCTCTGCCCGCTCATTCGCGGGGCCCGTGGAAGCAGTCCAATTTTCTCGTAATACCGAATCGCCGATGCTTGGAGTCCAACTTGTCGCGCCACCTCGGAAATCGTCAATTCGGGCATAAGGACATTCTAGATCACGCCTGTCCGATCAACATCCGAAACATTGACAGATTCTTTACAAAAAGCCCCTTGCCTTAAAGTCGACTTTAAGTTGTAGCGTAACGGATAGAGCGACAGAGCGTCGAGAGCTTTGCCGCCAGGGGAGAAGGACTCATGCAGAAAATGAAATCGATATTGATGCTCGTGCTGTGGTTGACTTCTGGCATCACTTTGGCACAAGTCGGCCAGCAGCGCGTTGACGCCAAGGAAACTGCCAGCCTCGACGCAGAACGGGAAAAGCACGCTCTGCAGGTCTTGGCGAAGCTCACCGAGAAAGTGATCGTGTCTGCCGCTGATGCCATGCCCGCCGACAAGTATGGCTTTGCACCAACTGATGGTGAATTCAAGGGCGTGCGTACCTTTGGTCAAATGGTGAAACACCTGTCCGCAACCAACTACATTCTGGCCGCGGCAGCTTTGGGAGAGGAGCCACCGGCAGATGCTGGCGACGAGCTTGGGCCTGAAGCTGTGAGAACCAAAGATGAGATTCTTAGATACCTGAAAGGCTCATTCGCGTATCTGGACAAAGCAATCGAAGCTATCGGCCAGAAGACTGCGCTCGTTAGATCCTCGCCCATCTCGCCCCTGAAAAGCACGGAGGCGACTCGTCTGGCATTGGTGGTGGAGTCGTTGGTGCATGCTTTTGACCATTACGGCCAAATGGTCGAGTATCTGCGTATGAACGGCGTCGTTCCGCCCGCGAGCCGGCCATGAAGCATGGCTCTGATGACATGCCGGTAGCTTGCTGTTTGACGAGCGCAGAACTACGCGAGCGTGAGGCAACGCTCCTTGCCCAATTCAGATCTGCCGTGATCGAGACTGAGGAACTCCCGGGTGGGTATGCTTTCCGCGTTCCCGGCGATCGCAAGTTGGTTGCTCTTGTAGCGGAAATGATTGTGGCAGAAAGGGAGTGTTGCCCCTTCTTTACATTCGAGTTGGTCGCTCAACCTGGTATGGGGCCAGTCGTTGTCCGCGTGACTGGCCCCGCTGGTACCAAGGACTTCTTGAAAACGGTCTTCTGTAAGCCCGATGCGTCGATCTAGCAGTGGTCGGCAACCTCGAAAGTTGTGAGGTTGTTGACGTAACATCGCGATAGCACTCACGCACCGCGAAGGAGGCCCGATGCCCCAGATCTCGACACAAGAGTTCGAACGGCTGCCACTGCGGGTTCACGACTTTCTTG
>Ga0209648_10003389_pt1 | contig 13372 bp, 13 predicted proteins | sample GraSoi2013_115cm_FD_185830 | JGI IMG/M metagenome (GOLD analysis project Ga0209648, IMG submission 185830) | Grasslands soil microbial communities from the Angelo Coastal Reserve, California, USA - Sample 9_17_2013_115cm (SPAdes) (version 2) | ecosystem: Environmental > Terrestrial > Soil >...
CCAAGCCGAGGAGCGCGGCCCAGTGCGCTTTTATGCGCAAAACCGCCAATGCTCCGAGAAGAACAACCACGGGAAGGGCCGCGACGAGCGTCGAAAGCCACCAGTGTCCCAGGGGATCATAAACTTGCGTCCAAGTCACAGCCGAACCTCCAGCACACTAGTTATTGCGAGTCTTTGCGAAATTCCGGCGGGCCCAACTCCTCAAGTTGCGTTCGAAAAGCAAGAGTGCGTGACGTGGACCAGCGCTCGTATCTAAAAAAAGTTGCGTTCCGGTCGCTGAGATACTTCCTTTACCGCGTTCTTGTCAAGCGATAACTATTTCTCGGCCGGGCCTCCTTGTTTGTAAACGCGGCCAAAGTTGCGCTCCGATGGCTAGCAGGGCGGGGAAGCAGACCAGGACGTAGCGCGGCTCGCAGGTTTGCAGTTGTGTGAGGAAAGCCGTGCGAATGAGGATGAACGCCAGGATCAACGAGATTCCTGGGTTCGTTCGCCAGGACCACGCGGCTGCAACAGCTATGGCGATGTAGAGGACGTTGAGAAGCGCGAATCCGAGAGTAACTTCGAAGTCGGTGGGATTGCTGCGATAACTTTCTCTCAACGGCCAGAGTTTTCCCGAGTAAGGCAGCAGCGTGATCCGCGGAGTAAACCACATCGCAGCGGCGCGCTCGATGGGGATCCATACATTGGTGCGAATCGGATGACGCTTCGCGCGTTCTCGTGCCAACTCGGCGAATTCAAAATCGAGTGAGCGCGTCATGCCGGGAATGCGGTTGTAGCGCTCCAGCACGGAAGAGACGCGTGATAATTCTTCGGGAGAATCCACTGCATACGAAGGAAGATTCTTTAGGTCGATCGGCTGCGAAGGCAACTTCCAAGTGAATAGATACGCGTCGCGAAAACGAAACATCCAGGTTTTCGTCCAAGCGTAGAAGCCGGTTGGCAGGACATCGCCATACGTCTCCGCGTAGCGAGGGGCGAGGAACTGCACGCGTCCAAGACTTACTGCATTGCGCGCGGCCCAGGGCGCCAATGGCAGCAACAGACCAACTATCATCCACATGGTTGCGACCGTGAGTCTTCTCCAATTCGCGGGACGGCGATAGCGGAGCCAAAGCACGATCAGCACGGCTCCAAGAAGCAGCGGGGTTTCCGGCCGAACGAGCGTGCCGAGACCAACAACGAGTCCGCCCGCGAACCAATTTTTCGCCGCGTGTAGCAAATCGCGGTTTGAGGAAATTCCATCAATCTCCTTTCCAGCCGGCGACAGAAAAATCAGGAGCGCCAGCGTGGTGAAAAATGTTGCCAACACTTCCGTTTGCGGCACTGCCGTGTAGTTGGCGGTGAAAGGACACAGAGCAGTGAGCCAGAGCGCAACCACTGCGACGCGGTTGCGCGTCGCATCGGAAGTGCCCGCGGCCAGACGAGCGGCGATGCCTGCAGCCAAGACACACGTGGCAAGATCGAGGAAGGCTTGGGCGAGCATGACTGCCTTCCGGCCCGTGCCGGCCAGGAAATAAATGCCTGCGAGGAATGCCGGATAGCCGGGCGCGCGCGCATCGGAGGGAAGAAGCTGCCCGTGGGAGTAGAAGCCATAGACACCGTGATACAGCCAGTTGCGGGCAAGCTCTTCGTAGTAGGCAGTGTCGCCGGAATAAAAGGGGAAATGCCAGATGAAGAAAAGGCGCAAGGCAAATCCGGCGAGGAGCGCGGGCAATAGATGTTTGTAGAGAGACTTGGGGAGCATTTGAGCGATCCAGGATGGACCGGATCGCCCACGCATTGTAATCCACGTTGGCAAAAGCGCGCGAAGCTCCTCTGAACTGCGGAATGGGACTCGGACCGGTACAGGGTGGCCGCCGGGAGAGATAACGAGGGGCAGACGGGCGGCGAGAATCGCGGTTGCAAAGCTTGATATTCGAGGTAAAATCCCACTCGATGCCTGCCGATCCGCAAGTTGTCAAAGCCCCAGGAATGGTGCCCGACGAGCTGAAGCAGGAGCCTCGCTCCAAGGGTATCTCCACCGCGCGCAAGAAGAAGCCGAAGGAACTGGCCGTCATTACGGAGTGCTGCACGGGCTGCGCGGGATCGCCGGCTTGCGTCGAGTACTGTCCAGTGGAAGACTGCATGTTCTGGGTGCCGGACGAGGACAATCCGCCGTTCGGACGCATCCAGATTGACCCCCTCCAGTGCATCGGGTGCAAGAAGTGCCTCAGCAAGGGTCCCGACGGCTGCTTCCTGGATGGCTGCCCATGGGACGCCATCGTCATGGTGGACACTGCGGAAGTGGAAAGAGAAGTCGGCCACATGGCGTACTGAGCTCCCGCCATATCTTCGCATCTCTTCTGGGGCGCCATGATCAATCTCCTCGCAAAAATATTCCGAGGGTTGCACTTCGTGCTTGGAATCTCCGCGCCTCCTCCTGGCGGGGACGAACGCGGGTTCGTGTTCGCGTGGCTGGGCATCGCCGCGTGCATCATCGCCTTCTGCTTGGTCCTGTTCTACGTCATCCCTCATCTCTACTTCGGGCGGTAATGCCGCCCGATGGCGTACTGAGCCGTCCTCTCCTTCCATTCCGCCGGGAAAAAGTGGAGCTGCGAAGCTTAGTCTTCTTGCGGGAACGGCGAGAATACGACGGCGCATGGATCCGTGTCATTCCACGATCCCATCCTTCCTCTTGCACCAAAAGTGAGTTTGCGGAGAAACGCAGTATTCGTTGTTTTTATGTTAGGATGGTTCTTCATAAGGTGAGCTTATGAGAGCCTGCAGGAGAAACCGCGCGTGAATCAGCTTTTCCCTCCCGCGCCGTTCCGCTCGCCGCACCGGCGGCGCCTCTGGGTCTTTGACCGCGCCCTGCTGGTCCTTGTCCGCCGGCTGCTTGTTCCCGTGCTGCTGTTCCTCGGCTTTGTGCTGCTGTGCGTGCTTACCTACATGCGGCTCGAGCATCTGCGTTTCGCGGATGCCCTTTTCTGGGTTGCCCATCCCCACGCGATTGACTACCTGCAGGTGCGCAAGCCGACGAAATACTTTGCGCTGGTTGTGGCATCGGGCATCTTTGCCTTTGAGATTTGGTTTGCCGAACGCATCATCTTGACATTCGTCGGCCACCATGGCCGGGAGGTCTGGAAATCCATGTTGAACGAAATGAACCTTGAGCGCATCCGCGATCACTTCATCATCTGCGGGTACGGGCAGGTGGGCCGCACGGTGATCGAGCAGCTCAATCGCGCCCGGATTCCCTACGTGTTGATCGAAACGAATGAGGGTTTATACCGACAGTTGCTGCAGGAAGGCGTGCTGGTGATCCTGGGCGATGCGAAGCGCCACACCGTGCTGCAAACCGCGGGGATTGCGCGCGCCGCGGGCATCTGTATCGTCATCGACAATGACGCGGACAATTTGTACATCACGGTGACCGCGAAGTCGCTGAACCCCAAACTGAGAACCATCACCCGCGCGGGGCAGGAGCGCTATGCGCAAGCGATGCGCACGTCCGGCGCGGACGAAGTGTTTATTCCGGAATTCGAAGGCGGGAAGCTCGCGGGACAGCTCATCCAGAAATACGTGGCCGCGGCGCCAGGTTCAGCATGACGGCGCGAAAAAGGATGCAGGTCCGATGATCTTCCATGTTTCGCTCGAACAAGAGAGGACGGCTGGACCGCGGCCCCAGTGTTGTCACTTGCCGCAGAGAATCAAATCCACTTTGTATTTTTGAAAGGCACGATCCGCCGTAAGCAGAGTCATTTGTTCCGAGAGCGACTGGGCAATGAGCAGCCGGTCAAAGGGGTCACGATGATGCGCAGGCAGCTCGCCCGCCCGCAAGACGTGTTCATGGGTGATATTGAGCGGGCGGATGGCCCAGGAACGCAGCACGCGAGGAATGAATTCCGAAGGCGCCTTCGGAAGAGGCAGCGAGCCGAGGGCAAACTTGATGGCGATTTCCCAAGAGCTGGCCGCCGAGAGATACAACTCCGCGGAAGAAGAGGTCAGGAGGTCTTTGGCCCTCGGATTGAGTTTGTGCTCGGCCGCAAGGCTCCAGAGAAAGACGCTCGTGTCGAGCAGACACTTCATTGGCGCTTCTTGGCTTTCCCGGAGCGCTTTTTCTTCCGGCCTTCGAATAGCTGGAGCATGGCCTCGGGCAACGGCGCGTCAAAATCCTCCGGGACGCTCAGCTCACCGCGAAAAATTCCCAGAACACGCGGCGCTTTCTTTGGAGGCACGGGGACCAGGCGGGCCACCGGAACCCCGCGGTTCGCAATAGTGATTTCCTCGCCGGCGGCCACAAGGCGGAGGAGCCGCGAAAGCTGGGTTTTCGCTTCGTGGGTGTTCACTTCCTTCATGTCATTCATACTGGACTAAGTTACTAGACTAAGTCAATTTAAGCCCTTCCCCCCTTCTTGCCATCCCACTTCTCGGCCGCAAAGGCGAGACAAGCGCCGGTAAGGGGTCAGTGTGCGGCGCGGTCGCGGATGGATTTTTCGGTGAGGAGGGCTTGCTGGCGGACGCGGCCGGAGATTTCGGGGAGTTCGCGCTGGTAGGGGCGGATGGCGGGGAGGTCGTCGGGCTGGCCGATGAGATAGAGGGCACGGAGGGCTTCCCAGACTTGCTCGTCGCCGGGGTCCACAGTAGCGATCTCGGTTCCTGCGGCCACAGATGTTCCCGTGGCTACCGAGATCATGCGAATGCGCCCGCTGATTGGCGAGCGAACTTCCGTCGTTTGCTGGCCATCTTGCAGCTTGGCGATCAGGCCGCCTTGATGGATAGCGGTTCCCACTTTATCCGTGTCCGTCACGCGACCGGGGCTGGGGGCGACGATTCTGGCGGGTTGCAGGAGGGCGACGATTTGGGGACGGCCGGAAGCGTCTCCAAAGCGGACGAGGGAGAGGGCGGCGTTGCCGCGGACCATCGGGGAGGAATCCTGGAGCATTTTAAGGAGCGCCTCGTGGAAACCCGCGCCGGAAGTGTCCTGGCCCATGACCCAAGCATCGGTGTTGCGAACTTCTTCTACGGGATGCGAAGCGAGGCGCACCATTTCCGGATACCAATGCTTCACGCCCGAGTCGTGGCGGCCCATGCGCTCACCGAGTTGCACGAGCGCATGCTGGATGTGACGGGGGTGCTTTTCATCTTGCAGATATGCGCTGATCTGCTTGTCGGGGAGCTGGCGTCCAAACCAGGTGTTCCACCAGAAGAGGAACGGCATGAGGACGATCAGCCAAGCGGTAACGAAAAAAAGCGCGCGATTGCGCGGGGACATTTTGTGATGCGGCGACGCGACAGGCTTCTCCGGGGAATCTTCCCCAGTAAATTCCGGCTGATCACCATTTTCTGGAGAGGATGGAGTGCTGGCCATGTCTTGTCTTGGTCTCTAACTCTCTTCAGACGGCGGCGAAGGCTTCGAGGAATCTGTCTTTTTCTTTCCCAGGAATCCGCGGTCGCGCAATTCCCAGAAGGCATTGAGAAGGAAGACCCCCGAGATACTCAGCATAATCAGGCTCTCAAACAGACCGTCGACGGTGGTCAACGTTCCACTGATAATGATCCAGGCGATCCCCGCGAGAGGGATGAGGCCGAGCAAGATGGAAATCAGGAGCATCACAGGAGCCAATGTCCCTCCTCGCGGTTCCGCAGATAGGTCGAATTCGTTCATGGAAGGGCTAGGGTTTGAAAGTTACGTCGACGGTCTTGCTGTCCCTGGCTGCGAGAGTGACTTTCTGGGTTTGCTCGCCGAGCTTTTCGTGGACGAAGGCGATGGTGTAGTCGCCGGGCGGCAGGCCCTTGATTTCGAACTTGCCGTCGGGGCCGGTGACCGCGAAGAACGGGCTCTTGGTGACGTTGAGGAACATGCGCATCCAGGGATGCTGGTTGCACTTCACTGGCAGCATAATCTCCTCGCGGGCGAAGGTTTTCTCGAGTGCGGCAGCCTGCGGAGGCTGCGACTCGTTCCACTCGCGATTGTCCTTCGGGGTGGGATGAATATTGTGAGTGGTCGGATCGCTGTTGACGATTTTTATGGTTTGACCGGCCACGACGCCCAGCACGTGGGGATGATATTTGCAGCCGCTCTGATCGAGGGTGATGGCTTCCTTGGGAACGTCGAAAGTGCGGTTGCCGAGGCCCTCTTTCACGTACACAAACACGTTGGAGAGATGGCCTCCGGCGGCCATCACGTTTTCAGCTGTGTTCGTGCCTTTGCAGGCGGGATCCTGGCTCATGTCAATCATGGCGGCCTTGGGTGCGGCACCTTCGAACTTTACAACCCCGATGATCGTGGCTGCCGTGGCGGGATCAATCGGAGTCGCCGGGGCCGCGGGCGCCGCAGCAATGTTAGGCGCGGGCTGCTCTTCAGAGCTTTCCTTTTTGCCGCAGCCTGCGAGGAGGACGAGTCCCAACAAAGCTGCCAAGCTCCAAACTGCTGTGGATGTTTTCGTTTTCATTTTTTCGCTGCACCTCTCTTGAAATTTGAAATCTCAAACAAAATTGAAAAGCTACTCGGGCGCACCGCGACCAGCATTGCCGGCGGTTTTCGCGCCGGGCGACGCGCTGCCGGCTGCGGCCCGCGCGTGACCCATGGCGGCGCCCACTCGCCGCTGCTCCTCCGGAGTGAGCTGGAGGATGTAATCGACCAGCAGTTTGGTCTGATCCTTATCATAGCCCTGGAACGAGGACGGCGTGGGACCAGAGAAGACCCAGTGATTGTTTTCACGTTTGAAAAGGCCGGAAGGCATGGAGGTGCCCGGGCTGATGGCCTGCGGGTCAATGATCCAGCGCTCCATCCAATCGGGTTTTAACCGTCCGCGGGCTTGCAGGAAGTTGGGAGCGGTGGCGATGCGATCGTGAGCCGGGTCGCCGGTGGCGTGGCATTTCAGGCAAGGCGCGGCGGTGCTGCTGAAGAGGCTGCGCGCCATTTGAGTTTCCTTTGTGGTGAGCACGGGAACTTCTTCGGGAATGTACGGGAAGGGCTGGCGCGCAAGGGCTTGGAAGAAGCGCACCAGCTTGCCCAGTTCGTTTTCGGAAAAAGAGAATGTGGGCATGCGTACTTGCAGGTAGGAGCGCACGCCGTTGCGATTGGTGTCTTTATCATTCAGAGAAGGATTTCTCAGGAAGCGGAGCATCCATTCGGGATCGACGCGGGCGCCTTCGGTGAGGAGCTTTGGAGGCAACTGCTCCTGCCCGTCGGGGCCCTGATAGCGCGCCATGGCCATCAGCGAAGTGCGCTGACCGGGAATAAGCTGGTGGCAGCCCATGCAGTTATACTTCCTGACCACCCACCAGCCTTCTTGGATGTCGCGGCGGTAATCCAATGGGCGGTACTGATAGCTGGCGGGAAGAGGATTTTCCTGGCTGCCCAGTAAGAAAGTGGTCAGGGCGCGAATCTGTTCCTTGGTGAGGTGCAGATTCGGCATTCGCAACTTTTCGGTTTCGGGTTTGTCCTTGCCTTTGTCCCAAATGTTCGGCTCCGCCAGTTTGTGTTCGAAGAAGCCCTTTTGGTCGTACCAGGGCTTTTTGGCGGGGCCTTCGGGTAGACGCGCTCGATCTTCCAGATCGGTGATCGGTTCGCTGCCGCCGCGCTGGGCAATTTCCGTGAGCAGCGCGAAATCCAAACGCTCAATCGGTTTGCTGCCTTCGATGGTGAGTTCGGTGCCGATGCGGCCTTCGTCTTCGAGGCCGGAGATTTCATGGCATCCCGCGCAGCCGAAGTGGCGAACCCACTTCTTGCCTTCGTTCTTCAAATTCGGATCGTCCATGAACGACGCATCGGCGTATGAAGACGGCTCCTGCTTTTTCAGCGTGAGCAGATAGCTGGCGACGTCTTCCGCATCCTGCGGAGCGAGGCGCAGGCTGGGCATCACGGTCATGTTCTGGACTTGCAGTTCGTGGCCGTCGTTGGGGCAGCGGCTGTGGTCCAGGTCAAAGACAAAGGGCAGGCCCTTCTTCTTGTAGTCTTCGGGACCGATGTCCTTCTTTTCGTACGGGCAATAAGGGCGCGTGCGTTCGCGCGCGTTGTGAACCCAACGCACCAGGTAGTCGTAGTTGTCTTTTTCGCCGACGCGGGTGAGATTTGCGGCGAAGGTTCCGCCCTGCAACTGGTCGCCTTCGCCGATGGAATGGCAGGCGAGGCAGCCGCGCGTTTCGAAGAGCTCTTTGCCGTGAGCGGCGTTTCCCGGCTTGTGCTTGGGCAAGGAATCCGTCAGCGCCGATTGCCAGATGTAGGCGGAGATGGCTTTGATCTGGTCGTCGTTGAGCCGGAAATTCGGCATTTTGGTTGTGGAGCGGAAGTCGCTGGGCTTCTTCAACCAAACCGGAATCCAATTCTTATTTAGCTTGAGGCGCGCGTCTTTAAGATTGGGCCCGACCTTTTTCATGTCTTGCAGCAGGCTCTTGGTCGAGCGGTCGAGTTGCACGACGCGCAGGTCCAGCTTGCTGTTTGTGACTTTGAGCGCGACGGCGCGATCGTTCAGCCGGTTGGCCTCGTCGTTGCTCTCGGCCTTGTCGGCTTGCTTCATCAGGTCGTTCGCTTGCTTGAAATTGTCCTTTTTTTGTTGCTCGATTTGCTTGATCTGCTGCGCGACGGACAGGAGGTCTTCGGGTTCCTTGTCATAGCCTTCGTAACGGTGACAGCCCACGCAGCCGCGCTGGCGGAAAAGATCTTTGCCGTCGCTGAGCGTCCAGCCCACGTCGTTGCTGACCAGGACCATGTCCGCGGCGTGGCAGGTCTGGCAACCTGCCTCCATATTTCCCTTGGCGAAGAGCGGCCAGAGCCAGTGCTCGTAAGTGCCGTGGGCTTTTTCTACGCTCGTGGTGGCGCGTCCATTGCCCTGGTGGCAGGGGGAACAGCCGAACTTATCCGGATCGTGAATTTTTAAAAGGTCGGGTTCCGGGTGACTGGTGAATGCGCGCGCGTACTCATCGGGTTTTTTGCCTTTGAGGGCCATGGAGGCGGCGGTCAGCTTGACGGGCTCGCGAATTCCCATGTGACAGGATTCGCAGCGGTCGACAATGTTGGCCTCGGGCACATTGATCTGCAGAATTTTTGGCGTCCAGGCTTCAGTCTTGTCCTGCAATCCAGCCATCTGGGTTGAAGTCAGGCTCACCATGTGCTCGGAGACGTAGGCGTCAAGCTTTTCTTTCCGCTCGTTCACGGGCTTGATCAGTTCTCCGAGTTCCGCGCTCAGTTGGGTGCGCTCGTTTTTCAGATCGTTGTAAGTTTCTTCCAGGTGCTCATAGTCGAAGTCCTGCTTCTTTCCGTCCGGGAACTGGACGGCGGTCTTTTCCTGTTTGTAGGAGGCGAGATCTTTTTGTTTGCTTTGCTTGGAGGACGCGCTGGTTTCCGTCTCGATGCTATAGGTCAAGGCGTTGACATAGGCGCGCCGGTCGGTGAAAACGTTCTGCACGGCCAGAATCTGGGCGCTGAGGTCGCGCAGCTTCTCGTTGATCTCCTTGATGCGCGGGGCGGCATTCCGGCTGGCGGTCTCGTAATCTTGTTTCAGCTTCTGGTGGTCGGGGCTGCTCTCGACGTCTTTTTGCGAGGCGCCCGACTGCGATCCGGCAGTCTTCAGGAATGTCGAGTAGCGGTCTTTCCACTCGTGCTGAAAAGTTTTCCATGGGCGCTGTCCAAAATCTTCATCCCACAATGCCCAGAAGAGCGTGGCCATGAGGATGACCATCGAGATGACATAATGCGGTGCGAGCGACTTGCTGACTACCGGGTCGTTTTCGGGAATGGGCTTTTCGGGCACCAGTTCCTCCTAAACGTTAAACCAAGGTGTAATCCACACGTACTTGATGTGGAAGAGCAACCGCAACAACATTTTGATCGGCAAACCGAGCATGGTGAGCAGAAACGTCATCATGATCGAGTACTGCAGCAGGCTCATGCGCTTGTAGTCTTTCGCGTTGTGCCGCCGGAAAAAGGCGTGCACCAGCATGCCGCCGATGACGAAGAAGCCGCCGACCATCACTGCTCCGAAGATGCCCTTGCCCCAATTCGAGGTGATTCCGAAGAGATCGGGCAAGTCGCGGTTCACTTCATAAATGAGGCGGTTGTGGTCCCAGGTCTGGCCGGGCCAGAACCACTGCCAGCCTGGACCGCGAATAAACGTGCCAATGAAAATCATCGAGACCCACAGGATGATGAAGCCGAAAAGAAAAGTTCCGATCGCGAACTTGCGCTGCTTCCAGGTGTAGTAGCCGCAGCCCAGCGGGTTGGTATCGATATAAGGAATGACCATCAGGCCGACGATAATCAGCGTGGGCATGACCACGCCGGCGATCCAGGGATCGAAGTAAACCAGCATTTCCTGCAAGCCGAGGAAATACCACGGCGCTTTCGCCGGGTTCATGGTCAGGTTGGGGTTCGCCGGTTCTTCCAGCGGGGCATTGAGAGTGATCGACCAGACCATCAGGATGATGGTGACGATGATGGCGGCGAGGAATTCCACGCGCAGCAGGAACGGCCAGACGTGCACTTCTTTCGCCCACCCGGGCTTATAGGGCCAGGCCTTGCGGTGATGAGTTTTTGCCAGCACCGCATTCCCTTCGAGTTCCGCAATGATCAGGTCATTGGCGTGCGCCTGTTTCCACGCGAGGTACATATAAAAAGCGAGCAGCGGAATCATGGCGATGATCGGCACGTTGTCCGCGGCAGAGAGAATTTCCCACAGTTGCTTCCAGTCCATGGCTACTTCTTCGCCTCCTTTACCTCGGAGTCGAGCACCACGGCCGCGGGGCCGGAGATGCCGCCATCCTTACGCACGCGCCAGAAGTGCAGGATCATGAAGATGGAAGCGATGATGGGAATGCCGATACAGTGCCAGATGTAGGAGCGTAGGAGCGCGTTGGCGTCCACAATCGAGCCGCCGAGCAGGCCGAAGCGTACGTCGTTGTAGGGAGTTATGAACTTCGGAGCGAACGGGCCCTCATTGCCGAGACCCGGAGTGGCGCGTGCCATGTTGGTGCCGACGGTCACGGCCCAGAAGCCGAGCTGATCGTCGGGAAGCAGGTAGCCGGTGAAGGAGAGCAGCAGCGTCAGGACCAGCAGGATCACGCCGACGTTCCAATTGAACTCGCGCGGCTTCTTGTAGGAGCCGGTGAGAAACACGCGGAACATGTGCAGCTCGACGGCGATCACCATCAAGTGCGCGGCCCAGCGATGCATGTTGCGCAATAATTTTCCGAAGGGCACATCGTGTTCCAGGTACAGCACATCGCGGAACGCCTGCACCTTGCTCGGGTGGTAGTAAAACATCAGCAGTACGCCGGTTAGCGTAAGCACGATGAACAAATAGAACGTGATGCCGCCCATGCCCCAGGTGTAGCTGTAGCGCACCGCGTCACGATTGATCTTGGCGGGATGCAGATGCAGGAAAACGTTGGAGAGCACGCCCAGAGCGCGATTGCGCGGCGTGTCGTCGCGTTTGTGGCGGAAAATCGAAGTGTAAACCTGGGTCTTGGTGGGCTTCTTCAGCAGCTCGACCTGTTCTTTTGCTTTTGCAGGCAGGTCCGCCTTGAGGGACTCGAGGTCCTCCTTGACGCCCGCCTTGAGACGCTCGACCAGGCCAACCGATTTGCCATTCTTTCCGTTTCCCTTGTTCTCGTCAGGCATTGCTGTGCTCCCGTTTTTCGGCGGCTTAACGATCCCTTGATTTGCTCCGCGAAACGGGCGGGGCAAGCCCCGCCCCTACCGTTCGCGCACTTGGTTACACCGGCAAAAATGCTCCTGGATCATTGAATTTGCTTGGTTGTCCCTTGGGCCACTGATAAAGCCGGGAAGTATCCACAATGATCTGGCCATCGGGAGCCAATTCCACGTGCGCACGATCCATGGGCCGCGGCGCGGGTCCCTCGAAGTTGACACCTTCACTGTCGTAGCCGCTTCCGTGGCACGGGCACTTGAACTTGTTCTCGCTGGCTTTCCAATCGGGCGTGCAGCCCAGATGAGTGCAGCGGGCGTAGATGACAAACACGCGATCGGGCGTGCGGTCCACCCAGATGCGGTACTTCTGCTGCCACTTGGTATCCACACCCAGGGCGTAGTCCGAGGCGTAGCCGATCTTGAAAACGGTGGGAGGCTCGAAGAGCGTGCGGGGAAGGAAAAAACGAAGGAAGGCGATGAACCACGCGCCCAAAAATCCAGTGACCGCAACCCATACCAGACGCCGCCGCCGCTTGTTGATTTCGCTCGGCGCGGGACCGACAGTAGCCAAACCGCCAGCGGCTGCTGCTCTGGACGTACCCACGGCAGGCGTACCAACATACCTGGTTGCATCTCCGCCACCGTCAGCGGATGCCTTCGCTGTTTCCGGTTTTGGTTTGGCCGAATCAATTTCCGGGCCCGCCATGCGATACCTCCTGGACTGTTGGTTCTCGAAATGAATTGGCGGCCAGCTAAAGCGCCGCCCGTTCCCCCTTTAGGTTATGGTCCCGTCGACCGCGATCTGGCCGCGGTCGAAAAAAGATTGGTCCCGGATTGCACATCGTTTCAGAAACAATTTCGATTTGTCCGCGGTGAGCGAGAGACCGCTGTCCCCGGAAGGTGATATGTTTTTCGGATGGACTGGACAAACTATAGGAAGAGGGCGCGACCGCTGAGAGCGTCCGAGGCCCGCCGGATTGGAAAAGTTTGATGCGAAAACATCGCGAGGTCCTCAACATTTCACTGGACCCCCCAGAGACGAAACGGATATTACTCAAAACAAAAAAATTCGTCAATGCGTCTTTGCGGTGTTGCCCGAGAATGATTTAGAGCTCTTTCTGAATAGAAGCTTCCCCGACAAGAAATAATAGATGCAAGAACCCGCTTGCACTCAGAAAAAGCTATGATATATTCCACCCGGTTTCCATCCCCCACTTCTCTGAGCGCAGGGAATTCGAGCAGGGCCTCAGTGGGGAAGGCCGAGAATCCAACTCGGGGGGCGCGCTGCATGGGCCTCATACTTTTGATCATCATCTGGCTGATCACCTTCGCCAGCACGTATTTCTTCATCGCCAAGACATGGTGGTTACCCGCCGGGGCCTCCGCCGCAGCCGCCGGAATCGATCATCATTTCACGACGACGTTCATCCTGATGGGCATTGTGTTCGTGGCCGCACAGGTGGCGCTGGGATATCTCGTTTGGCATTACCGCGACCGAGGTTCGTCATCTTCTAAAGTGGCGTATTCGCATGGCAACACTACTCTGGAGATCGTCTGGACGGTGCTGACGACGTTCCTCTTTGTGGGGCTGAATCTGGCGACCTACACACTTTGGGCGGCAGAGCGCTTCGATCCAGCGGGCGCGAATGCGGTGCGCGTGGAAGTGACGGGGATGCAGTTCGCGTGGTATTTCCGGTATCCCGGGCCGGACGGCAAATTTGGCGCAACAAACCCGGAGCT
>Ga0209648_10003390_pt1 | contig 13369 bp, 8 predicted proteins | sample GraSoi2013_115cm_FD_185830 | JGI IMG/M metagenome (GOLD analysis project Ga0209648, IMG submission 185830) | Grasslands soil microbial communities from the Angelo Coastal Reserve, California, USA - Sample 9_17_2013_115cm (SPAdes) (version 2) | ecosystem: Environmental > Terrestrial > Soil >...
CTAGCCGCGCGGCTAGCTCCCTGCCTGCGGCGACCCCACCCCCAACGGTTGAGGAAGCAGAGCCTCTGGACGATATCCAGAGGCCAGGGGGAATGTTGTGTGCGTGAGAGGCATCACCGTCTTTTCCACCGCAGGTGTGCGTAGGAATAGCTAGCACCGAGGGGCTTGACAAATTCTATGGCTTCTACTCAGCTACCTTTCTCAAGTCGCTCCAAAACCAAACGCTTTAGAGGCTACAATAACAAGAATATATCATGATCTGTCTTGAGAAGGGCCTTCACCGAGAGGCCTACCTGAGCAGTTACAGCACTCCCAATCATCATTGTTTCTTCCACGAAATGACATTGCACTGAATATTGATATGAGAATTTCGTAAAATAGTACCACAAAATTACATCCGTAAGACTTGACAAACCTGGTAATACATGCTACATTTTGATAGGTTGCTTAGTAACGATGTGACTATAGAACTGCGTGTAGAAGCTTTGAAGATTCCCCCCCCTTTCATGAGCTTTTACTTTAAGCCGGGTATCATTTTAATATGCTCAGCTTGAAGCCTCTTGCCTGTGGTATCTTATGCAACTGGCTATGGCTTGCTCGTGTCCTTACTTACCACACTGTTCCTGTAATGCGCTCTCTCTATGGATTTTTTTAGCGTTCCGTAGAATTTGTGTGCCGAGATTAATGACGAGGTTGCACTATTCTGGATGGGCTTATGTTCAATTGAGCTTGCTTTCTCGTCATATGCCGGAAGACAACTGTGTATAGGTGTTCAATAGTGAACAGTAGGTGTGGGTACATCTATGACAGCCCAGTATGCTAAGACATACACGCTCGATCACGAGGTATCACTGTCTCCACAGATCGTCGGGCGGGAACACGAGCTGGCGTTCATCTGGAGCCAATACGAAGCAGCCAGGAACGGTAACGCTAGAGTCATGCTGCTGTCCGGGGAATTAGGCATTGGGAAGACTCGCCTCCTGCAGGAGTTTGCTGCACGTGCGGAACAAGATGGCGCGACAGTCCTGCGGGGTGGTGCATCCGAGTCTGAGGGGATGCCCCCCTATCTTCCCTTCCTGGAAGCGCTTGGCTCGTACATCCGCACAGCTCCTCAGGAACGATTGCGTGAGCAGGTTGCCGTAGCGCCTCAGACCCTGGCAAACATTTTACCAGAGTTGGCTGCCCGGCTGGGCGAACAGCCAGGGCAGTATTCATTACCTCCCGAACAGGCACGCCTGCGTCTGTATGAAGCAGTTGGTCTGTTCTTGAAGGCAACGGGCGCTCCACATGCGCTCGTCCTGACGCTCGATGACCTCCAGTGGGCGGATACCGCGAGCCTGGATCTGCTTTGCCATATTACGCGCCATCAGTCGAAGGCCAGGCTACTGGTTCTTGGTGCCTACCGCGAAGGTGAGATCGACCGAACTCCAGCACTTGAGCGCGCTATCAATGAACTCGCCCATCAGCGTGTCCTCATCCGGGTGGCAGTCGACCCGCTTTCAGTGAAAGAGGTCGAGGCGCTTGCCGCTGGCCATCTTGGTGCGCCTGTCAGTTCAGCCTTAAGCCTGCTCTTGCACACGCAGGGCGAAGGCAATCCCTTCTTCGCCGAGGAACTCCTTCGCAACTGGATTGAGGTGGGTGCGCTCGTCCAGGAGAACAACTACTGGGTTGCGGTCGCGCCACTTGACCACGCCCTTCCACCAAGCATCGTCGGGGCGCTGCGACAGCGCTTCGCGCGGCTCTCATCGGATATTATCGATCTCCTGCGGGTCGCAGCGATCATTGGGAGAGCATTTGATGTCTCTCTGCTTGCTGAAGTGGAGGGTCAGGAGATCGAAGTCTTGGAGGAGCGCCTCCTCGTGGCTAGACGTGCTGGACTGCTGAGAGCCGACCAAAAAGGAGTCTTCACGTTCAGCCATGATAAAATCCGAGAGGTTCTCTATGCTGAAGTGAGTACCTCACGACGGCAGCGTTTGCATGGGGCCATTGGCAGGGTGCTGGAGGCCCGGTACGATCGAGGGAATGCAAAGAGCAGCTACCGGCTCGCCGAGCTTGCCTTCCACTTCGCACGCAGCAGCGATCGAGAGCGGGGTGCAATCTACTCCATGCAGGCCGCTGAGCAGGCACTGCAATCCTACGCAATCGAAGAAGCTCTGGCTCACTATCGTGCAGCTCTTGACCTGCTCGATCCAGATGATAGGAGGCGCGGCAATCTGCTGCTGGGCATGGGCCAGGCCGCGCTCCTGGCTGGTGCTGAGAGCCAGGCTGCGAGCGCTTACGAAGAGGCCCGCACATGGTTGTCGCAAGATGGCGAATGGGAGGCTGCTGCACGCGTTGCACATGGCCTGGGGTTGGCACAGTGGCGGCAAGAAGCTCTGCAAGCAGCTCGGGAAGCCCTGGAACAGGCGCTGGAGTTGCTGAAGGATGAGAGGAGCGCCAAGGTAGTGAGAATATTGGTAGATCTCTCTACGTTACTGACACTCTTCCTGGGTCAGCAAGCGGAGGGGGGTGCCTATGCTCAGCAGGCGCTAGAAATGGCACGCCGTCTAGGAGACAAGTCCTTGGAGGCAGCGGCAAGCCGAGCAGCCTCCGGGCGTCTCTACGTACCTGCCAGGGACATTCCATTGGCTGTGCAGTCGATGGAGCAAGCTCTTGCACTCTTCGAGGCAAGTGACGATCCATCTGAGGCGGCAGAGTGTTGTCTCTACCTGGAGGGTGCATACTATTGGATGGCTGAAGTCCGCAGGTCCCATGAAATGAGCTTACGTCGGATAGAATTCATTGAGCGTTGTCGCTATCCCTACCAATTACGAAACGCTTACTCCTGGTCTGCCTTTCTGCTCTGTTCACAGGGCGAATGGGCAAAGGCCAGGTTGGCGATCGAACGGGCGCAACCGATTGCGGCTTCCCTCTCTAGCCCTGCACCGTTAGCTTTTCTGCACCAGGTACGTGGTTTTCTTGCTTACCAGCAAGAGGAGTATGCGTTCGCTGAGTGGGAATTTCAGGCTGCGAAAGCGCATCCGCCGAGAGGGTCTGGTGGACTCATCTATACAGGTCTTCTTGGATTGGCCCAGGTGGCCGTAGGCAAACGCGAAGAGGCGTATGCTTACATAACCAAGCTTGAGGGAAGCCTCGCCGACCTGCCAACAGGTAGTTTGCCAACTGCACCGATCTTGATATGCCTTGCACTCACGGCAATAGCCCTGGGCGACCAGCAACGGATTTCCGACCTCTATCCAAGACTCCTGACCTTCCGCGGCCAGCTCTACTGGTTCCTGGTTGACCGCGTCCTGGGAGAGCTCGCCACTCTCTGCAGGGATAGGGAGATGGCGGCGATTCACCTGGCAGCAGCACAGTCAACCGCGCAGCGCGAGGGCCTTCGCCCGGAGTTGGCCCGCATATTGCTCGCCCAGGCTGGCATTGAGTTGGCACGTGGTGGTCAGGCAGGGGCGACAGGCGCGAGGAACCTCCTGCGGCAAGCGTTGGTCATCTTTGAGGAGCTGAACATGGCCGATTCAGCAAATCGTGTCCGTAGTCAGCTCGACGCTCTTTCACACCAACTATACCGCTCGGATCGCCAATCGCTTCCAGCCTCCCTCACCACGAGTGAGGCCAGAGTGCTCAAACTTGTTGTCGCGGGCAAAAGCAACCGCCTGATCGCCCATGAGTTGGGGCTGAGCGAGAAAACGATTGCCAACCATCTCACCCACATCTTCGAGAAGACGTCAAGCGAGAACCGGGCAGCTGCGGCAGCTTTCGCTATACGTCACGGACTTGCCTAGCTTTCTGCTCTTCCACTTGTAGCATGGGTAGTTCTTCCTATATCTTCCTCCTCTCCTGGGCTCCTCTGCTCAACGATATCCTGCTCAACGCTCTACGCCAGGACCTGCTCTCGTTTCCCTTACCCTACCTGAAAGCACTGCTGAGAGCATAGGTAGTTCTTCCTATCCCGGATGCTCCCTCTGCTCTTCTCTCACTCCTACAAAAATGAGAAGGTTCTCCGATGTATCCGATGGCTCTCTGAGGGTATACTTGCACTGGGGATGAAGGGTTCTGTGCACTCAAGCGCCCTCAGTATTTGCAAAGTAAAGCATTGACTAGCATTTCTGATCGAGAAGAGAGGAAAGCAAGCATGTTTGTGATCGTTTCCACTTATCGGGCCAAAGCTGGCGAGGAGGATGCCATCATTGCTCTACATGAGGACTGGGAGCGCAATTGGGGCCCCGAGGCTAAGGCCTACATCTCGTGGGAACTTCTTAGAAAGGCTGAGTCTCCCCAGGAGTTCATCACGATTACATATTTCAAGAGTAGGGAGCTGGCGCAAGCGGCCACAGACGATCTAGAGCAGGATGCATGGTATGACCGCCTGATGAGTCTGATTGAGGAAGGGCCGGTACGCACTGATTGCACGAGTGAATGGCAGTTACATCGGGATGCAGAAAGTGCTGTTCAGGCGAGCAGTAAATAATTTCCGACACAGAGAGTGAACCGGTAAGGCAGAGCAAAAGAGATCATTGTTGGTTTCATTTCTTTCGCTAGTGGATGAGTCTGTATAGCTAATGAGCGCAAAAAATGTCTCCTGGATACTGAACGAATCTCTAACCTGAGAGCTTGGGAGATATCCTATCTCTCGACGAGCGCAACTGCTTGTCGAGCACGTATCTGGTATTTTGTCTATTTATATAAAGGCATGAGGACGCCTTTGTCAATGGAGTGAGGCTTTCATGATTCCTATTGCAAATCCTCTTCTGGGGGCCGAGGAGGAGGCAGCAGTTCTTCGCGTTCTGGCATCAGGTCAACTTGCACAAGGAGAGCGTGTCGAGACGTTTGAGCAGCGCTTTGCCGAGTTATGCCATGTACACGCGGCTGTCGCTGTCTCTTCGGGGACTGCTGCGCTCCATCTTGCCTTACTGGCCCATAATATTGGCCGCGGTGACGAGGTGATCACTACAGCTTTTAGTTTTGCTGCGACTGCCAATACTATTCTGCTCGTTGGCGCCATTCCTGTTTTTGTCGATATTGAGCCAGATACCTATACACTTGATCCCACCGAGGTGGAAAGAGCTATCACACATCGTACGAAAGCAATTATTCCAGTGCATCTCTATGGTCACCCCTGCAACATGGATCGCCTGGAGCAACTCGCGACGGCTTACTCTCTGGTGCTCATCGAGGATGCGTCACAGGCCCATGCGGCGACGGTAAACGGGAGACCTGTGGGGAGTTTTGGGACGGGATGTTTCTCGTTCTATGCGACCAAGAACATGACGACTGGCGAAGGCGGGATGGTCACGACCAATGATCCCGCTATCGCCGAACGGGTGAGACTTTTGCGCAACCATGGGCAAGAAGCTCGCTACTACCATGTGGCTCTGGGGTATAACTTGCGCATAACGGAGATGCAAGCGGCTATCGGCATCGCCCAAATTGGGAAACTGGAGTACTTTACACAGCAGCGCATTGCCAACGCGACATTCTTGACGGGCCACTTAAAGGGAGTAGTGCAGACTCCGATAGTACGTCCCGGATGCCGTCATGTCTATCACCAGTATACCATCAGGGTCCTTTCAAATCGGAACGAATGGATGAAGCAGTTACATGCGAAGGGAATTGATACGACAATTCATTATCCTCTTCCAATTCATCAGCAACCTTTCTATCGACTCAAGTCCTCGCTGTTTCTCGTCTTAAGACCAGGTACAAGGGTGTGTGTAAGAGGTGGAAATCCTTCTGCGCTTCTGCCTGCAACAGAGAGTGCTGCACAGCAGGTATTGTCGCTCCCGGTGCATCCAGCGCTCAGCGAGGAAGACCTCTTAACAATTGCAAGGGAGGTAAATGCCCTATGCGAGTGAGAGTTGCAGTGATCGGTGCAGGCTCTATGGGGATGAACCATCTACGGGTGCTCAGGGATTTTGACGAGGAGCAGATCCAACTCGTGGGGGTTGCGGAAACGAATGAGCCCAACTTAAAACACGCTATGAGCCGCTTTCACGTTGCAGGCTACTCCGATTACCGGCAGTTGGTTGAGGAGACACACCCCGATCTTGTCGCGGTGGTTGTACCCACCTACCTGCACTTTGAAATCGCATCGTATCTGCTTGATCGTGGCATCAATGTGCTCGTTGAAAAGCCGATCGCCAGCACCGTCGAGGAGGCACTCGCACTTATTCAACTTGCTCATATCCGTAGAGTCAAACTTGCTGTTGGGCATGTTGAACGGTTTAACCCGGCAGTCATCGAGGTGAAGAAACGCCTTGTTGCTGGCGAACTCGGTCAAATATTTCACTTGCATGCTCGACGTCTCGGCCCGTTTCCTCCTCGTATCCGCGATGTTGGTGTCACGCTCGATCTTGCCACACATGATATCGATATCATGCGGTATTTAGCAGATGCAGAAGTGAAACATGTCTATGCGGAAACGCAACGCCGCATACACAGTACGCATGAGGATTTACTCCTCGGTGTCCTGCGCTTTTCCAATCATGCGATTGGCGTGCTCGATGTGAACTGGTTAACGCCAACGAAGGTACGTGAACTTAGCATTACGGGTGAAAAAGGGATGTATCTCATCAACTATCTGACTCAGGATGTGTACTTCTATGAAAACGATTACACGACAACGACCTGGGATGCATTACGCTCGCTTACAGGAGTGAGCGAAGGAACAATGACACGCCTCAAGGTGCAAAAAGCCGAGCCCTTGCGCCTGGAGTACGAGAATGTGGTTGCCGCCCTACTTCATGATATAGCTCCGATTGTCACTGGCGAGGATGGTGTAGCGGTTTTAAAAGTTGTGCTCCAACTCACTGGAGCAACATATAAAGAGGAAGTCAGAAAGCAAGAAGCAGAAGTGGCTTTGGAAGTGGGGGCGGAAGTTGAAGTATAAGACGCAAGATAGTTCACCTGACCTTGATCGTTCACCTTCGACTGTTGCCGTAGTTGGCATGGGCAAGATCGGTCTTCCGCTCGCTGTGCAGTATGCGCGGCATGGACGACGTGTGATCGGTTGTGACATTAATCCCCAGGTGGTTGAAACGATAAACGCCGGACGATCACATGTTCAGGAGGAGCCGGAACTTGCGGCTGAGGTTGCTCACGCGGTATCCAGCGGCTTACTTTCCGCGGCATCCAGTACGACTGAAGCAGTGTGCCAGGCTGGTGTCGTCGTCGTTATCGTACCTGTAATGGTCGAGGCTCAGCATAACGTGAACTACGTGGCTATTGACGCTGCAACCGAAGCGATTGCTGCTGGTCTGCAACCTGGCACGCTAGTCGTCTACGAAACAACATTACCTGTGGGTACGACCTCGCAGCGATTGCGCCGGATTCTTGAGCGCACATCGAGTTTGTGGGCAGGTCGAGATTTCTACCTGGCGTATAGTCCCGAGCGCGTCTCATCTGGATCTATCTTCCGCGACCTGCGCATTTACCCCAAAGTAGTAGGGGGTATTGATGAGCAGAGTACGGCTGCCGCTGTGGCATTTTATCGATCCGTACTTGATGCTGATATCGTTATCATGAAGTCAACTGATAATGCCGAATTCGTCAAGCTCATCGAAACGACCTATCGCGATGTCAATATCGCGCTTGCCAATGAATATGCCCGCTATGCCGATGCCTATGGGCTTGATGTCGCAGCCGCAATCGCCGCGGCAAATACCCAACCCTACTCGCACATTCATGCTCCTGGTATCGGTGTTGGTGGGCATTGTATCCCGGTCTACCCCTACTTTCTTTTCGCGGGTTTGGAGGAAAGCGACTTTCAGACTCTGAGACTACCGCGCACGGCTCGTCACATCAATGATGCAATGGCTGAGTATGCGGTGAGTCGAATCGAGGTCATGATTGGATCGTTGTCTCACCGGTCTGTCCTCATTCTGGGGGTGACCTACCGGGGGGACGTGCGTGAAACTGCTTTCACGAGCGCGAAGTTGCTCCAGAATGCGCTCTTAGGACGCGGTGCGGCAGTATACATCGATGATCCCCTATATAGTCAGGACGAATTATGTGCGTTAGGATATACTCCTCTCACTCCAGAGGTCGAAGACGAGATATCTGCTGTTATTCTCCAGGCGAGCCACCAGGCATACCGGGAGTTCGATTTCAGCCACTTTGCATCTTGTCAGGCTGTGCTCGATGGCCGCAGCGCGCTCAGCCGTGAAAAAATAGAAGCGCTGGGCATGCACTATATTGCTATCGGCGACGGCAATCGCAACATAGTGGAGACCAGGAGCGCAGAACACCACGTCGTCTCCTCAGCCTTGCACGGAGGAGGGGACAGATAATGCGGATGGCATCAGTCGTAGGGGCGCGCCCCCAGTTTATCAAGCTCGCGCCGGTCAGTTGCGCATTACGGCAGAGGCATGAGGAGATTATCATCCATACGGGGCAACATTACGACTATCGCATGTCAGCTCTGTTCTTTGATGAATTGACGGTCCCTGCGCCAGATTACAACCTCGAAGTTGGTTCTGCATCACATGGAGCACAGACCGGTCGTATGCTCGAGGCTATTGAGCAAATTCTTATGAAAGAGCGCCCGGATTGGGTGATCGTGTATGGTGATACAAACTCCACACTTGCTGGCGCACTGGCAGCAGCGAAGCTCCATATTCCCATTGCGCATGTCGAGGCAGGGCTGCGAAGCTTTAATCGAACAATGCCGGAAGAGGTCAACCGCGTTGTGGCTGACCATCTCTCAGACCGCCTGTTTTGTCCAACCGAAACGGCTCGCAAACATGCGAACAACGAGGGCATCACCCAGGGTGTCGAGGTGGTGGGGGATGTCATGTATGACATCCTGTTGCAAGTCCTGCCGAAGATTCATGCCCATGCACAGGCACTCTTGCCAGCGTTGGAAGTTATCCCACAAGCCTATGTGCTAGTGACTGTGCATCGTGCCGCCAATACCGATGATCCAGAAGTCATACGGGATATTGCGTGTGCACTGAACAAACTGGAAATGCCCATAATTTTTCCTGTCCATCCGCGCACGCGTGCCTGCCTGGAACGCTATGACATTACCTGGAGAAAACATATCCAATTGATCGAACCAGTTAGTTATATCGATATGCTGGCGCTGGAAAGGGGAGCCTATCGCATTTTCACCGACTCCGGCGGTGTGCAAAAAGAGGCATTTCTCCTGGGAGTACCCTGTGTGACACTGCGGGAAGAGACGGAGTGGCCTGAGACGGTTGAGGCCGGGTGGAATGTACTGGTTGGTAGTTCTTGCCAGGCCATTATTGAGGCTGCCGGTCGGTCGATGCCGAAGCCTCCGCAGCAGAATCCATTTGGAGACGGCAATGCAGCGGTACGGATCGCACAAGCTTTGTAGTTTAACGATTTTGGAGCAAGGAGTAAAGCCGTGACGCACATTCTCTTTGTCACCCCCTACTACCCACCAGAGAAGGGAGCTGCACAGGTGCGCATAAGTGAGACTGCGATGTACCTTGTGAAGCGGGGATATGAGGTGACTGTGCTCGCGACTGTTCCAAATTACCCATCCGGTATTGTCCCACTTGAATACCGTGGGCATGTGATTCAGCAAGAGGTACATGATGGGATTCGCATTGTGCGTGTATGGAGCTATGTTAGCCCGAACAAAGGTTTTTTACGCCGTATCCTTGCTCAACTTTCCTTCGGGTGTCTTGCTCCCTTTCTCGGAGGAAAGGCTGTCGGTCGTCCAGATGTAATCATCGTCGAGTCGCCTCCGCTCTTCGATGCCATTGCGGGGCACATGCTGGCATGGCTCAAACATTGCCCCTTTATTTTTACAGTTTCCGATCTCTGGCCAGAGTCTGCCGTCCAGTTAGGCATGTTGCGTAATCGCATGTTGATTCGGCTCGCCCAATGGCTTGAATGGTCAACCTATCAGCGGGCTGGGGCAATCTGGGCGTTGACGGAAGGGATTCGCGATACGCTCGTCCAACGAGGATTATCCCCAGAAAAAGTTTTCCGGTTAACCAACGGGGTTGATACTATCAGGTTTCGCTCATTGCCCCAGGCGCAAGCCCGTGCTGACCTTGGCTGGGGTGACCGGTTTACCGTGCTCTATGCCGGTACGCATGGACTTGCACAGGGGCTGGCCTTTGTCCTGGATGCAGCGGAGCAAATATCGAACCGTGCTGATATACATTTCTTTCTCGTCGGTGATGGGGCAGCGAAGGAGGATTTGGTAGCAGATGCTCAGAGGCGTAAGCTGGGGAATATCACATTTCTCGATCCCCAACCACATGATCGGATGCCACTGCTGTTAGCGAGTGCTGATGTATGCCTGGTTCCCCTACGTAAATTGCCAGTATTTGAGGGTGCGCTACCTTCAAAGATGTATGAAGCGATGGCTTGTGCTCGCCCCATTTTGTTGGCGGTGGGTGGTGAAGCTCGCCGACTTGCAGAGCAAGAAGCGAGGGCAGCAATCTACGTAGAACCGGAGAATGCTACTGCACTCGCATCTGCAATTTTGTACCTGTATGATCACCCAGAGGAAGCAGAGTTGATGGGAAAGCGCGGACGTGCGTTTGTAGAAGCCAGAGTTGATCGCGGGAAGCTGACACTAGCACTCGAAGCACAGATTAACAAGTTAATCGGAGAAGTGGTGGAAACCGCTCTGCCACAGGAAGTCACTGCGGTAAGTAGTGGCTTCGAGAAGGGCCAAACGTACTCTACAGAAAAGTAGCGTACCAGTTTCATTAGTGTGTTTGAGCGTAGTAGCACTGGATCAAGAAATTTAGGAGCAAATAAGGCAAGGAGAAATAAAATGGGGGGGGATCAAAACATACAGCCTTATTTCAAAAATGGTTTACCTCTGGTAAGTTCGCTTAGCCCGGATATAGCAGAACATGAGAGGATAGCTGTGGGCGGAGATCACTCGCTCGGACTATCGGTATCTGCTGGACCCAACAGTTACCACAGCAATGCTGATTCACTCCAGAATTTGAGTGATGTAGAGCCGATATCACAAGTCAACGGCTTACCCAAAGCACAACGCCAGCGCAGGTCCTTACTATCGGCACTGCATCTTATTTTAATGGTTGGCGATGGAGCATTACTCATTATACTGATTGCCCTGGTACTTATTTTAGCTCCACTTGTGCATTTAGGGTCTTATGTACCAAGCGGTACATTTGGTATAAGGGATACAAAATTCGTATGGGTAGGTCTTGCCTTGATAGCATGGTATACTGCTGCCAATCTCACTCATGCACAAAATCCAAGTGATGCTTCGAGCCCTTTGAAAAGCCCCTTATCGGCCATATGCGCACTTGTGATGATGATTATCTTTTGGGTGGGACTTCTCTACATCTTTGTTGGTAGCAAAGCCCTTTCGTCTGTCTGGCTGATACTCTTCTTTTTTGCACTGGCAGTGCCGACCTTTAGTGCCTGGCGGATGGCTCTTGCCGAAGTGACCAGCATGCCCCCCTTTCGTCGTAGAGCAGTCATTGTTGGAGTCAACGCTGCTGGAGAAACTCTTGTGAATGAGTTAAAGAGTGTAAGGCGTCCTGGGGTAAATATTCTGGGATACATCAGCGAGAGCTGCAAAAGCCGAAGAGAGGCGGATGGATTGGCTATCCTGGGTAGTGGAAGTACTCTCCGCTCTATGGTGAGCTGCGGCATGATCGACATGATTATCATGGCACTCGATTACAAAGCCAATCCTGAATTATACCAGGAGGCCTTCGAGGCATCTCGGTTTGGCATCTCGGTGGTTCCCATCGCCCTCGTTTATGAGAGTACCAGCGGTAAGATTCCGCTTGATCATATTGGTGATCAATGGTCTACGGCTATACAATCAGAGAGATTTATTTCCTCGCTCTACCTCTGCTGGAATAGGATGCTAGATTTAGCCTTTGGACTCTGCGGATTAGTGGCGCTTTGCCTGGTATTCCCTATCCTGGCTCTCCTGATCTCGCTGGATTCACCGGGACCAATCTTTTACAGCCAGGAACGTGCTGGTTATCACGGAAGTACCTTTCGTATGCTGAAGTTCCGCTCCATGTCTGCTAACGCAGAGCAGGCGCCTGGTGGGCAATGGACAACCGAGCATGATCCACGTGTAACAAGGATCGGGCGATTCCTGAGAGCCACTCATCTTGATGAGCTGCCGCAGGCGCTCAATATTCTGCGCGGCGACATGAGCCTGATTGGTCCACGGCCAGAACGACCTGCGTATATCGCTGAGTTAGCAAAGGAAAACATTTTTTACTCGTATCGCCTGAGTGTTAGGCCAGGGCTTACAGGCTGGGCACAGGTGAAGTATGGCTACGGTAACGGAGAGCAAGGCGAACTGGTCAAGCTCCAGTACGACCTGTTCTATATCAAGCATCGGTCATTTTTGCTTGATATATTGATCATCTTAAAGACAGTATCGGAGGTGGTGCTAGGCCATGGAATATAGGGGTCTCATCAAAGAGAAAAGGTCCCCACGCACGACGTTTCTCCCATTTGCACTGCCGCATATTACGCAGGCGGAGATCGATGAAGTAGTGGATACCTTGCGCAGTGGCTGGTTAACCACAGGGCCTAAAACAAAGCGCTTTGAGCGTGAGTTTGCTGAGCGCGTTGGGGCACCTTATGCTATGGCGGTCAACTCCGCCACTGCTGCAATGCACCTTGCGCTCGATGCGATTGGCCTGCAACCGGGTGATGAGGTGATTGTGCCGGTCTACACGTTCACATCCACCGCTGAGGTCGCCGTGTACTTCCGCGCGCGGCCCGTCTTTGTCGATGTTGACCCTGTCACCTGCAACCTCGACCCTACTCAACTAGAGAGGCATATCACACCGCGCACAAGGGCGATCATGGTGGTACATATAGCCGGGCTGCCTGCCGAAATGGATGCCATCCTCGCTATTGCAAAAGCGCATGGCCTGCCTGTGATCGAAGATGCAGCTCATGCCTTCCCAGCCAAATATCGAGGCCGCATGATCGGCTCCATCAGTGACCTGACAGCCTTTAGCTTTTACGCAACCAAGACGCTAGCAACTGGCGAGGGTGGCATGCTTACCACGGCAAACTCATCATATGCCGAACGGATCGCGATGATGGCTCTTCATGGCATCAACCGCGATGCCTGGAAGCGCTACGGCGCCGAGGGGTCCTGGTACTACGAAGTGCTGCAGGCAGGCTACAAGTATAACATGACGGATCTTGCCGCCGCCATAGGCTTACATCAATTGGCGCGTAGCGCATGGCTTTTGGAACGACGACGTGCTATCGCACAGCGCTATACGAGAGCATTTTCGCAATGGCCTGAGGTCGAGACCCCATGTAATCCTGCGCACGTAGAACACGCCTGGCATCTCTATATATTGCGCCTGCGGTTAGAGCGGCTCACGATCACACGTGATGCCTTTATTCAGGCTCAATATAT
>Ga0209648_10003391_pt1 | contig 13366 bp, 13 predicted proteins | sample GraSoi2013_115cm_FD_185830 | JGI IMG/M metagenome (GOLD analysis project Ga0209648, IMG submission 185830) | Grasslands soil microbial communities from the Angelo Coastal Reserve, California, USA - Sample 9_17_2013_115cm (SPAdes) (version 2) | ecosystem: Environmental > Terrestrial > Soil >...
GCGAGATCGTAGCCATGGTTCTCGAGGACGCGCCGAAACAACTTGCCGCCTTGGTAGACGCTCGCGATCGGTGCGATACCACCGAGATCAAGCGCGTAGCGCACGCACTTCGCGGCGCCGTTTCCAATTTGGGCGCACAGCCGATGGTCGCTGCCATTCAAGAGTTGGAGGCCGTTGCGCGCGGCGGCACCGCCGAAGACTGTGGACCGCCCCTTGCAATCGCCCAGAACGCCTGGCACGACCTCGAGCGAGAGCTGCACGAATGGTCGGAGGCCCGATGAAAATTTTGGTCGCCGAGGACGATCGGGTAACGAGATTGGTCCTCACGCGAGCGCTCGCGAGCTGGGGCTACGAAGTGGTCGCCGTCTCCGACGGAGAAGAGGCATGGCAGGCGCTGTCGCGCGAGAAGATGCGGCTGCTCGTGTCCGATTGGGAGATGCCCCTTCTGGAAGGCCCCGATCTGTGCCGCCGAATCCGCCAGGCGAGCATGAACTACGTGTACGCGCTTCTTCTGACGACGCACAAAGAACCCGATCGGATCGTCGAGGGGCTCGATGCCGGCGCCGACGACTTTGTCACCAAGCCCTTCAACCCCGCGGAGCTCCGAGCGCGCCTGGGCGTCGGTCGTCGCATCCTGGAGCTACAAGATGAGCTTGCGGAAAAGCTCAAGGAGTTGGAGCGAGCCAATAGCCAACTTGCGAAAGTCGCATCGACCGATCCGCTCATGAACATCGGCAACCGGCGGAGTTTCGAATTGGCGATCGGGCGTGTCGCGCAGGAAGCCGCTCGCGAAGGGACCGACTACGGCGTGCTGATGATCGATGTGGATCACTTCAAGACGGTCAACGATCGCTACGGGCACGCGGTGGGCGATCGAGTCCTTTCCGCGGTAGCCGCGGCTATGGTGAGTGCGAAGGGGTTGCGCGACGAATTGTTCCGCTACGGCGGAGAGGAGTTAGTCCTGATTTCGCCTTCCCAGACCGCCCCGGGTCTGCACGCGCTCGGAGAACGTTTGCGCGAAGTCGTGTCGGCGCTTCGGGTCGAGCGCCGCGACGGCGAACCGATTCAGGTCACCGCAAGTCTAGGGGCGGCGGTCGCGCAGGGGGCCACGGCGCGGTGGGAGGCAGTCGTCGAGCTTGCGGACCAGGCGCTTTACGCGTCGAAGGAGGCCGGGCGCGATCGCGTCACGTCGATTCCGCCCTTGCCGGTCTAGTATTCCCCTACGGGAGCGCTGACCAGAGTTTCATCGTGGTTACCTTCAGTGTTGCGCGCTCAGCTCTTCCTCTGCCCGTTTACGCAATGTCTGCGTCTCGCTCGCCCCGGCGGGGTCGAGTCGGTCTGCGTCGTTGAGCCGATCCAAGCATGTGCGCCACTTGGATTGGTCACACGCTGCCTTTGCGTCCTTTCGCAGCGTGGCAGCACGCTCGGCCGGAGCCGGCGCTCCATGCCCCACGACAGTCACCACGTTCATTGCCGCCAGACCAATGAGCGTAAATGTGAGGGTGGCAGCGATGAGCCACGGCGCGGCGCGCCTGAGAGGAAGGCGTCGCACGGGGGCGGGCTTGCTCTTGGCCTGTTCGGTCGTTTCGCCCTTCGGCGGTTCGAGGTCCTTCGGATCGAGCCGTCCTTTAGAAGCTCGGCTTCGAGCTCCTGGTCGCTCATGGCGGCCACGCGATCGACCTCGTCCTTGAAGGCCGTGTCGTCGATGGCTTTCCAGACTTCGACCGAAGTGGGTTTGCGGGGGGCTGTCACGGCTTGTTCCTTTCGTCCTTAGGAGAGGCCTTGGCGGCCAGAATCCTTTTCTTTTCGGCTTCGCGCTCCGCCTTGAGCCCTTCGGCCATGACGACCGGGGCGTGGTAGCCGATGCGGCGCTTCGCGAGCACGACCTTGGAGGAGACCCGCCCGCGCGCCGTCGCATCGAGACGGTGCGGGGCGGGGTGCTATGAGGCGACTACGAGTGCTGGCGCCGCTCGGAAACTGATCCAGATCGCCGGTCAGAAACTGATCCACCCGGCGGTTTGATTTCTACGCCTTGCGACCGGTTTTGGGCAAGGCGGCATTCGTTTGGTGTTCGGTCGTCTTCTCCTTGTCTCCCCTCCTTCTCATTCGAAAGCTCTTTCCCTTGGTGGCGATCACGGTGGCATGGTGCGCGAGTCGATCGAGCAAAGCGGTGGTGAGCTTCTCGTCGCCGCCGAAGACTTTGACCCATTCGGCGAAAGCGAGATTGGTGGTGACGATGACACTTCGTCGCTCATAACGTTCGGTGAGCAAGTTGAAAAGAAGCTCCCCGCCAGCGCGATCGAACGGAACGAAGCCCAGCTCGTCGACGACAAGAAGGTCGACTTGTTGGAGTCGTCGTTGAAGACGCCCGAGCTCGCGAGCGTCGCGGGCCTCGAGCAGCGATCGGACAATATCCGCGGCGCGGGTGAAGAGAACGCGTCGTCGTTGACGTGCGGCTTCGACGCCGAGCGCGATCGCCAGATGCGTCTTACCGGTGCCGATGGGGCCCGCGAAGATGATGTTGTGAGCGCGCCCGATCCATTCACCGCGCGCGAGCTCGGCGATCTGCGTGGCGGTGATCGCGCCGTCGGTTGCGGCGAAGTCGAAGGTATCGATTGTCTTCATCTCGGGGAAACGCGCATCACGCAGACGATGACGCACGGCGGAATCGCAACGCGAGGTCTGCTCGGCGGAGAGCACCTCGTGGAGAAACTCCTCGTAGCCCCAATGCTCCTCGCACGCTTGACGAGCGAGCGACTCGAAGACGCGCACGACGCCGGGCATCTTAAGGGACCGGGCCTGCGCGACGACCAGCTCCTTGGCAACGGCTGCGCGGCTCACGTGTCACCTCCGCCAAGAAGGGCGTCATAGTCGGCCGCACATCCCGACTCGATCTGCACGGCGCGCAGGTTGACGGGGAGCGATTCATCCGCGACCTGGGCTGCCGCCATGGGAACGGGTGCGAGGGCCAAGAGCAGCGGCTCGTTTCGTTTGAGCGCCGATGTCAGTGTCGCAGCGATCGAGTCGATGCCGCGGGTTTCAACGTACGAGAGCACCTTGGCAAAGATGCGCGCTCCCTGCTTGGGACCGTGCGCGTCAACGAGTGCCCTCCACGCGTCGACGAAGCTCGGCCCCAAGTCGCGCGTGAGCTCGGCAGCGACCTGCCGGACCGCCTGAGGCTTCTTGGCGAGCTCACGGACGTAGTGGCGGTAGTCGATGGATCGCTCGCCGAATCGTTTGCGTGCATGATGCACGATGCGGTCGGGGCCGACGATGGCAACGTCATCGGCGCCGACATGCGCGGTGACATCCAGCCCCGCCCACTCGCAAGGCACCGAGTAGACGCCGCCTTCGACGCAAACGAGTGAGCGTTGCGAAACGCTCGGCGCGTGCGTGCGTCGCGCGTCGAACGCAGCGGCTGGCAGTGGCAGCGATTGTCCTCGCTCGGACGCAAAGCGCATCGCGTCGTGCTCAGCATCGAGCCGAGCAAGGAGCGCAGAGCGGATGACTCCGAGATCGTCGCCTCGTGGAATCGGCACCAGGTGCTGCCAGCGGATCGCCTTGCCACGCGATTCGACGCCGCCCTTGTCGTGACCCGTCCGCGGACGACAGAAGCACGCCTCGAACAGGTAGTGCGACGACAGCGCCTCGAAGCGCACCGTCAGTAGCCGCTCCGAGCCGACGAGCATCTTGGCTACCGCCGCTTTGAGATTGTCGTATGCGATCCGTTGCGGAACGAAGCCGAAGTGCGCGAAGGCCCGTACGTGACCGTCCAGAAAGCTTGTCTGGTCCTGACGGGTGTACAGCCAGGCGAAGTCGCGACCCGAGTGCATCAGGCGCATCACGAACATCCAGACCTTGACCATCGCGCCCGCCAGCTCGACGAGCACCTCGAAGAAGTCGACCTCCGCCAGATCGCCGGCCGGGTAGACCAAGGGAACGAATACCTCGCGTCGCTTGCGCTTCCACTCAGCGACGGCCTCCTTGACCATCGTGACGCCGATCGTGAATCCCTCGGCGAGCAACATCCGATGCAGGCGGGCCGCGGTCAGCCGTTGTTTGCCTCCCGTCCACTGAGGGGACTCGGCCAGAAGCCCCTCCAGCCGGATCCTGGCCTTCTCCCAGACCGGTCGACCGCGTGCCAGTCGCTCCACACGCGTCGGCGCCACCTGCGACAGGTAGCGCTGCACCGTGTTGCGCGAGACGCCCATCTCCCGGGCCACCCGACGCGCCGAAAGGCCCTCTACCAGCACCTTGTGCCGAATCACATGTACCTGATCCATCCTCAGCATCCTCCTCGCGGGCGTACCCCGCGTCGTGGTGCCGGGTGGATCACTTTCCGAGCGGCGTTTGGATCACTTTCCGGGCGGCGTGATCACGTGCCGAGTTGTTCGAGGGCCCGGCGGGAGACGGAACCGCCCAAAAGGAAGGCGCACAAGCATCGCTAGTCCTCCCGAGTCAGAGATCCGCAAGCAATACGCGGCAAGCTTGTCGAAGATCTCATCGGCCGTCTTGGTCCAGACGAAAGGCTTTGACGTGGCGTTGGTGATGTCGAGGTAGCTGCGGATAGCGGCTTCGAGCTGACGCGTACTGCGGTGGGTGCCGCGTTTGATCTGCTTTTCGCTGAGGTTGGCCAACCAGCGCTCGACGAGGTTGAGCCACGAGGAGCTGGTCGGCGTGAAATGCACATGGAAGCGGGGACGGCGTGCGAGCCAGCGCCGGATGGTGGAGGTCTTGTGGGTGCTGGAGTTGTCGAGGATTAGGTGGACGTCCAGCTCGGCGGACACACCGTCCTCGATGGTGTCGAGGAACTTGCGAAACTCGGTCGCACGATGGCGACGGTCGCACTCGCCGATCACTTTGCCAGTCTTTACGTCGAGCGCGGCGAACAGCGTCGTCGTGCCGTAGCGAACGTAGTCGTGGGTGTGGCGCTCGACGACGCCTGGACGCATCGGCAAGAGCGGTTGCGTGCGGTCAAGCGCCTGGATCTGCGACTTCTCGTCAACCGACAGCACCAGCGCTCGCTCGGGCGGGTCCATGTACAGGCCGACGATGTCGCGAACCTTCTCGATGAAGAGCGGGTCCTTTGACAGCTTGAACGTCTCGGTGCGGTGCGGTTGCAGCGCGAATGCGCGCCAGATGCGGCTGATGGCCGACTGGGTCATGCCCGCCTCGCGCGCCATCGAACGGGTGCTCCAATGCGTTGCATCGGCCGGCTTGCTCTCCAACGTCGCAGCGATGACGCGCTCCACGTCCTCGTCGCTGATTCTGCGCGGAGCCCCCGGCCGCGACTCATCCAGCAGACCGTCGGCCCCACTTGCCAAGTAGCGCCGTCGCCACTTGCCCACCGTCATACGGGTCGCACCTACGCGTTGGCCGATCTCCGCGTCGTGGCCGCCCTCTGCGCAGGCCAGGATGATCCGCGCCCGAAGCGCCAAGGCCTGCGCCGTTGTCGGCCTACGCGTCCAGCGCCCAAGCTCCGCGCGCTGGTCGTCCGTGAGCGTTACCCCTGTCTTCCGTCGTCCACGCGCCGTTCGCCACCTCCGGTTGTACCGAGAGACGAATGACGCACCGACTTAATTCACGGACTTCTGACTCGGGACACTAGGGCGATGCATTCCCTTCGGTTGCGCGCTACGGCATGATCCAACCGCATGTCCAAAAAGCGCCAGCCCAAATCCGGCTCTGGGTCGAACCGCACGCCCGTGCAGAGCCCCAAGATCAAGATCGAGCGCTACGGACTCTTCTCGTACATTCCGATCGCTCTAGGGCTGCACGCGCACGCGGACCACTCCGAATCCGCGTCGCATGACGATGAGGGAGAGCGAGAGGACTTCTCGGTCACCGAGACCTCTACTCCGGGCCAGGCAGCGCAGCCTCCGGCAGCCCTCGACATCGTCGACTACAGCCCGATCTTGGGCAAAGAGGTCAATACGTCCCTGAAAGGAGCTGCGGGGCCGAAGCGGCCACACATTTGGGCGGGAACAATTCAGCCAGTGACGACAGCCGGACCGGATGGCGGTTCGATGCACATTCGTGGGCTTACCCTGATTGCACCGCCAGGACGGCGGGCGATTCTGGGTGGAATGCCGTCGACTGCTCCGGCAGCCTACGTCGTGGCCCCCATCCTGATTGAGGATTCCGACGTGGACGCGAAAATCGAGCTTCGGGACAACGTCCGGATTGGCCGGAAGGTCAGGATGGTGAAAGTGACGCACCTGCAGCGGTAGACTTTCTGTCTTTCCGGCGTGCGGACAGTCCGTCTGGGTCGCTGGTACAGTACGCGGTTGAGATTCTTGGTGCCTAAGGCGGCTCGCTCTTGACCGTCAGGAGCTCGACGTCTCCCGAGCGCAGCACCCGGTACCAAAGCCAGATGTTCTGCGCCGGCACGCGTCGTACATGCGCGAGCGTCGACACTCCGCGCGACTCGTCGGAGACAAGCGTTGTCGCATCGCCGGGCGCGGGGAGCTGCTCGGCGTCCGCGAGAGCGGCGACCACGCGGCCGAATGCACGACCCGCGGAGCTGCCGGAAGCGACGCCGCAGGCCGCGAGGTGGGCACGTAACGGGGCGCTCGTCAGGCCCCTTATGAGTCGGGCCACTCGCCAGTCTCGGCCAGGCGGCGCAGCTCATCCGCCGTGAGGGCGCGCGGCGGTTTGCGGTCGCCTTCCTGGATGGCCGCACGCAGCTCGGCCTCCAGTTCGGCCGAGACGCGGACGTAGCCAGGCGGTAGCGGCGTCTGTTGGGAGCGAGCGCGAGGTGCCATGGGCGCGTCAGTGTACAACGGAAGGTGCTCGCACGCTCGACCGCTCCATCATCGAAAGCGCTCGCGTCGACACCAAGCGGGCGGGCGCTTGCCGGCACGCTCGCTGTGTTGCGGAGTTCGTGCTCGTCGCAAAGGATTGTCGATCCCATGGATTACCGTTCCGTTGTCGCTGAGGAGGAAAAGGCAGCGCTAGCGCTCGAGCTGGAGTCTAGGCTCGGGTTGTTGCCGTCTGCGGAAAAGACGCTCGTCACGCCGGTGACGAGCACGATGCGTTTTAGCGGTCCCTCTTTGCCCCTGCGAGCTGCCCGGGCACTCGGATCGTTATAACGACGTCGCCGCTCGGCTCGGTGGCGTTCGTGATGCTTTCGGGCCATACGTGTCGGGCGCTCCATGCCAACTGCCGACTGCTGGCCAGGAGCCGCGAGACTTTTCCAATGCGTGAGCCTATCGACTCGTCGATGGCCCCGATTCACCGCCGTCGGACGCCATCCGCCTGATGCTCGAGAATCCGCACGCCAAGGTCCGACTAAGGGCGGCCGAGGTCCTCCAGCAGCGTGGCGACTTGAAGGTTACGGACGCTGAGGGCCTTCTCCGCGATCCTCGTGTCGCTACCCGTCGTCTAGCACTCCGGGCATTGATCAAGAGCGGAAGAAAGTTCACGAAGGACGAGGTCACGCAAATTTTCAAGAAAGCGGCCGAGCGGCCGCGGCTGACTGAAATCCTCCTATCCTTGCCTCGCGAGAGTGACGAGGCAAAGCAGGCTGTCGAACGCGAGTACCTGGCCTCTCTCAGCGATGCGGAGCTTTCGCAGATGGAAAGGGATGACGTCGTCGCCAATGAGGACGCCATTATGCTGCTAAACGAGCGAGACTTTGGGTCGCGCTCCGCTGCGTTGCGTCTTGCGGTGGATGACCGGTACAAGGCGCAGTTCGACGGCGAACTGGAGCGTCTTTCCGCCGTTCTCAACGCGGAATCTGTCGAACGTTGGCGCGATCTCGAGACGTTTATCAGACAAGAGCGCACCCGACGCGCCTTGACCATCCTTTGCGAGCGCTTTGAGGAAGTTGACCTCGCGAGGGTCCGGTCTGTCTTGACATCTGGCTTCGTCCGCAAGACGCCCGCCGACGTTGAGTACCTCGGTCGTTGCGGAGCGTGGAGCGACATACTGTTGGTGCTGTCGGCGCTCAAATCACCCGAGTATGATGTGCCGGCCGGCTTGATGGACCGTGCCGCCGCGAGGGCGATTGTCCGTCTCGCCGGAAAGCGGCTCGCGGACGCCACAGCTCTAGTGCACGCTGAAGCGGGGTCGGAGACGTTGATTCAGCTTGTCGCCGAAATACCGGAGGCGGAGTTCGAGCACTTGTCCGATGAGAACGTGGGCGCGCTCCTAGATTCCGAGATCATCGCAGTTAGACGCGTGGCGGCGATCAAATGTGTCAGAGTCTGGTCAAGGGACCACTTAGAGAGATTCCTCGACGGATACCTCACTCGAGATAGGTATTACTACAACGTCGTCTATTGGATGGACTTTGGCGCATCTGTGCAACGCGACCAGGGCCGTGATGTGGCGACAAGACTGTTGGAGCTAGTAAAGCTGGGGTCGTAAGACTCGACGTGAGCAAGTCCCGGGACAAGTGCCGACGCCGGGCGCTCCCGCAACGGAATGGTTGAAGCCGCGCTCGGCTGGACGAAGAATCGTCCCGTGGCTCGACTCAAGCCTATCGACTGGGCGGACCAATTCTACGCCAGTGCCGGCCCACGGACCGCTGTCAGGGCCGCTTGTGCATGCCGGTGCGGAGTCGCGAATTGTCACGGTCCCGCCGGCACATCCTGAAGCACCCGGCGGCGCGCCTTCACCTCAGGTGCCTGCTCTCCCTCCGGGTCGAGCGTGCGCGCCTGGTCGAGCCCCTCTCGGCACTCTTTGTGACGCCGCGCATCGCACGCCTCGAAGGCTTTGCGACGCAGGTCGGCCGCCCGCGCCAATTCTTCCGCGCTGGGCCGGCCATGAGTAACCACGTCGGGCTTGGGAATCGCGATCGCGACGACCACGATGGCCACCGCGGCCGCTGCCAGCGCCCCCACCCAGCGTGTGCGCGCAGAAAGGTGTGTCTTCGTCGCTGCCGGCGCGGGCGCGCCCAGCGCAAGCCCCCTCGGAACGGGCCGCTCGGAAGCGCCCACCTCTTGCCCCGATTCGAGCGCGGCAAGGACCGCCTCGCCCTTCGCGCGCTCGGCGGCAACGTCGAAGCCTGCCTCGGCGAGCTCCTTTTCCGCCTGTGCGACGCTCACGTCCGCGGCGGGGCCGACCTCGTGGCCCGCCTCCTCGACCACCTTGCGCCAAACCTCTTGTGCGCTCTTCTTGGTCGTCACGGCTCCTCCTCATTCGTAACGCCGTTGCTCTCGGCGAGCAGGCGCTTGACGTGCCTCTTGCGTCGGTCGAGCGCTCGGTAAAATTCCTCCGCGTTGCGGCCGCTGCGCGTCGCCATCTTCTGCAGGTCTGTCTCGCCCTCGAGCGAGTAGTCGAGCCAGAGAAGGTTGACTTCGTCACCCGCTTTCTTGAACGACTCACGCAGTTTGTCGAGATTGGCCTTCGCGGCCGTCTCGGCTTGCTGGCTCGCCTCGCGGGCCACCGCTTGCTGCTCGATCGACTTCACGGAGAGCCCCTCGGTCGCTTCCATCTCGCGAAGAAATCCCTCCTCGGCCTTTCGGGCCGCGTCGCTCTCGCTAAGCTCGTTGGTCCATTCGCTCCACACGAGACGGCACAACCGCCGCACGAGCGACACCTGCGCCGGATCCCACCCAAAGCGCACCAGGCGCAAGTCTGCGCGTCCCATGAGGTCCTGCGCACGAGTGCGGCTGCGCGCCAGCTTGTACGCGAAGCGAAGCGCCACGCTGCGCCCGCCCACGTAGCCGTGTTCGCGAAGCAGCTTGCCGAAGACTGCCCTTTCTTCGTTCGTCAGCGCGCGCCCGAGGCGGTCGGTGCCGACGATGGCGAGAATCGCCGCGAAGAGTACGATGAAGGACCCGACCATGCCGGCGAGAGATAGCCGCACGTTCGCGCGGCGCAACTTCCTCACCAAGACGACGACGTCATCTTCGGCCTACAAGGCTCGATTCACGCCCATAAGACGATTATTGGCGCCCCTTGTGGCATTGACGACGAAAGAGGGATGGTTCTCCTCATTCATTGAGGTGCGCATCTCGCTGCACAAGCCGCTCTTCCCCTTGAATCCAGACCGCCTTTCTTTGAATCCAGACCGCCTCTCTTTGAATCCAGACCGCCTTTCTTTGAATCCGCGTCGCCTCTTGCTGAATCCGGCGATCATCGCCCTCGTGAACGCGATGACGAGAGAGGAGCGCGGGTGAATAACGGTGAAGGAGAAGTGATTCACGAAGAATCCGAGCGGATTCACAAAGGAGCGCGTCTTGTCCACGCACGGGCACCACTCATCCACGGCGAAGAAGGCGTGGATCGCGTTCAATGAGCAGCGCTTTTCCGTGAATCCGTCGGTCTTGTCGTTGAATCCGCGGTGGCTCTCGTTGAATCCGCAGTTGCTCTTACTGAATCCCTGCCTTTTCTTGCTGAATCTGCCGCGCTCGTCGTTGAATCCGGAGATCATTATTCTCGTGAGTGCAACGACGAGGCGAAGGGTCGCGTGATTCACGGTGAACAACGCGTGCCTCACGATGAGAAACTCGCGGCTCACGAAGAATCCGTAGCGATTCGCAAACGAGAACGTCTTGTCCGCGCTCATTCATTGCGTATTGATCGCGAGGATGGCGTGGTCCCCAATGAATCAAACGATTTTGTAGTTGAGTCATTCGCAGTTCTCGCGAAACCGGCCTCGATTCTCGTTGAATCACGCGACGATCACGCGCGTGAACGCGACCGTGACGGCAGAGAGCACGTCCGCCAAGCTCTTTTCACATCAACGAGAGGTTCACCACCCGAGCGGCGTCGCGAGCGAGACCATGTGGTAAGCGGGTGGAAAGAGCGCGAGTGCAAGGCCAAGCCAGAGCCGTGGCTCGCGCATGAGCGAGCGACCCGTTTGTTGCGCCTCGAACGCGGCGTCCCAGAAGCGGTACAACATGACAAGTTCGAGACAGCCGCCGAGGACCGGGATGTACGTGACGAGCGTGGTCACACCGGCATGCGCAAGCGCCTCCCGGAGTAGGAATAGAGCGAAGAGCACGGCGCCGATTCTCAGTACGCGACCGGCTCCGACAATGGGTTCCTCCGGCGCCGGGCGCTCGATCCCCGCGAGCCGCCAATGCCGCCGCAGCAGGCCGTGAGCCACGAGGGCGAGGGCAATCGCTACGGCGGCGCCGAGCGTGGGCCACACCTCGAAGCGTGCGCGTGTCAGGACGCGACCGTCGGCAAGGTGCTCATCTCCGAAAGCGGTGAAAGGCAATGCATCGTCGATGGGCATCGCACGCGGAGTAACGGACACCAGGGCTGCATAGAGAGCCACGGCGGTCGCCACCGCAGCCAGCAGTGCGACTGCACCGCGCCACGTACGTTCCTCGGGCGGTAGCTCGTCGCCGCGGCTCGGCGCGCCTTTAAGCCGCTCGGCCAGCACGTCCAGTTCCCGGCCCAAGGCTTCGGCGCTGGGCGTACGCTGCGATGGATTCGCTGCCATGGCGCGGGCGATCATTGGGACAAAAGAAAGCGGCAGTCCTGTCAGTGCGGGGCCACCGGACCCGATGTCTCCATCGGGGTGACGGCCCGTGAGCAAGTGTGCCAGCAAGGCGCCCACCGCATAGACATCCATACGCGGATCTGGCGGCGCTCCGGCGCGCGCTTCGGGCGCCATGTAACCGGGCGTGCCGAGGACTTGTGACGGGCGAGTGAGCGGACCGTCCTCGGCAGAGGGGTTCAGAAGCCGGGCGACGCCGAAATCGGACAGCTTGACGCGTCCATCGTCGCCGATGAGGACATTTTCGGGCTTGATGTCGCGGTGAACGATGCCGCGACCATGGGCATATGTGAGGGCGTCGCAGACCTGCCGGGCGATGGCGACGGCTTCGGCGGTGGGGAGGGGAAGCCTTTCCGCGAGCGATCCGCCGGGTACGAGCTGCATGACCAGGTAGCTCTCGCCGCTCGGTGTCGTTCCGAAGTCGTAAACCGCGACGATGCCTGGGTGTTCTAGGCGTGCCAGAGTGCGGGCCTCACGTGCGAAGCGCGCGCGGAAGTCGGGGTGGGCCGCGCCCTCCGGCCGCAGAATCTTCACGGCCACGTCGCGGCGCAGCCGGTCGTCGTGAGCGCGCAGCACGCGCCCCATGCCTCCCCGGCCGAGTTCTTCTTCGACCTTCAGCCAGTCAGGCCCCAGCACGGGCAATTGAGCATCCACGTCGGTTTCAACGCCGAGGAGCAAACATCGTGGGCAGACGGACAGCCGGCCGGAAGTATCGATCGCCCCACATCGCGGACAGGCGCTCACGCAGCCAGAACCCTGAGCAAATCGGTCAACTCCGCCTCGGCTTCTTCGCGTGTGTGCACCGTGTCGGAGATCCGCTGCAGGAGCAGCTCCCGGAACCGGCGGCGGGCGCGATGGACGAAAGACTTGAGCTGCGAGACGCTCATCGCGTGCTCGCGAGCGAGTGTCTCGTAGGAGGGCGCCTCGCCGAACCGAAACAACCTTCGCACGACGTCCACCGGACCGCGCCGCGCTCCGGAGACCAGCTCGGCCTCGAGCTCGACGAGCGCGCCTTCGAAGAGATCGAGCGCCCATTCACGATCGAATGCCGCTTCGGGATCGTCGGGAGCGGCAGCAAGGACGGACTCGATGTCCTCGAACGGCAACGGGGGAAGTCGGCCGCCGCGCTTCTGCGCGGCTTCATGCTCGTAGAGATTGGCAAGATAGTGCGTCAGCGCCGTTTTCAAATACGCCCGCAGCCGCCCCCGCCCGGGGTCGAGCCGGGCGAGGAAGTCACGCTCCAGGAGGTGAACGAGGAAACCTTGAACCACGTCCTGCGCGCGATCGGCGAGTAGGCCTTGCTTTCGAAGGTGCAGGTAAAGGGGTCGCCAGCGCGTCGCACAAAGCTCCGTTAGGACGGCGCGCTGCAATTCCGGGCGGTCGCGTGCTGCGAGAATCCGCGTCCAGCGGGTTTCCGGAAAGTACGCCGAGCCGGCGCGAGCACTCGCCTCCTCCGTCACGGGGTCCAGTATAGCCCTGCCGGGGCAGGTCTTTCGGAGCGGGCTGCCAAACTATTTTTGCTTCTGGCGCAACCGGCGAGCCGCGCTTTCTGTATCGGAGGGCAGAAAGCGAGGAAACCATGACTGCCGAAAACCACCTGATCCCCGTCTACCTCTCCTATGCGACCGCCAGCGTCGGCCTGACCGTCTGGCTGGCTCGCACGCTCTTCCGCAATGGCGAGGTGTTCTTGGAAGAGGTCTTTGCCGACAATCCGCGCATGGCTGCTGCGGTCAATCATCTGCTCGTCGTCGGGTTCTACATGCTCAACCTCGGCTACGCGCTGGTAACTCTGAAGGCCGACCGCTCCGTCTACACCGTTTCCGATGGCATTGAGACCTTGGCCATGAAGCTCGGCTCGCTGCTGCTCGTTCTCGGCGGGTTGCACATGTTCAACCTGTACGTGTTTCA
>Ga0209648_10003394_pt1 | contig 13356 bp, 9 predicted proteins | sample GraSoi2013_115cm_FD_185830 | JGI IMG/M metagenome (GOLD analysis project Ga0209648, IMG submission 185830) | Grasslands soil microbial communities from the Angelo Coastal Reserve, California, USA - Sample 9_17_2013_115cm (SPAdes) (version 2) | ecosystem: Environmental > Terrestrial > Soil >...
GACGCGACCCAGATGACCGTGTATTCGAAAGATCGCGAGGGCGAGAACGTTCAGCGAATCGTGCTGCGCACCCAGAAATTCTTCGCCGAACCCAAACACCAGGTGTCCGGGGTGAACTTCGCGCTTGCCGCGGGAATTATCGGAGAACTCGCGGCCGCCAACCAGGAGATCATCGACAACGATCTCCTGCTGAACGTGCTCGCATTCGCGACTATCTACATAATCATACTCATTACCTACCGCTCATTCATGGCGGGACTCTACCTGCTATTCCCGCTCGCGCTAGCCAACGCCGCGATCAATGCCTACATGGGCGCGCATGATATAGGTATCAACATAAATACTCTGCCGGTAGTAACTGTCGGCGTCGGATTCGGTATTGACTATTCTATTTATATAGTAAGTCGAATTATCGAGGAGCTCGCGCTCGGCCGCGAGCTGAAAGAAAGTACCTATACCGCGCTTATCACCTCGGGCAAGGCGGTCGCCTTCACCGCGCTGACGCTGGTGGCGTCGGTGCTGTTCTGGTACTGGTCGAGTATCCGCTTCGATGCCGAAATGGGGCTGCTGCTGGCGGTCTGGATGTTCGTCTCGATGCTCGGGGCGATGACGATCCTGCCGGTGCTGATCGTGACCTTCAATCCCGCCTTCATCCGGCGCGAGCGGGACCGCGTGATCGCGTCGCGCCGCCCCGACCTCGAGAGCCGCACGGTGGCGGCTTCTTCCTAGCAACCCCGTCGGTGGATAATCTGATCCGGAGGCTCCGATGAAACTCGAGCGGCTGGATCATTTCGGAATCGAAGTGCGGGAACTCGTCCGCGCGGAAAACTTCTACACAGGCGTGCTCGGATTGAGCGTGGTCGGTCGTTTCGGCGATCAAGTGCTCCTCGATTGCGGCGGGCAGAACCTTGCCCTGTTCGAAGTGCCGCGCCCCGCGCTCGACGCTGCCGCGCGCCAATCGATCATTTCGCATCCGCTCGGCCGCGGTCATCATGCGTTCAAGGTGAGTCGCGATGATTTCAGCGGTGCTCGCGAGCGCCTGGCCAAGGCCGGCGTCGAAAGCGCGGCGCCTATTGATTGGGGCGATCACGACTGTATCTACTTTCTTGATCCTGACGGCAATTTGCTCGAGATGGTGAGCTACCGCTGAACGCCCAGCCGAAATCGCGCGAGTCCGCGGTTCGTCGATGACGAACTCGGGCCCGATAATCGAGGCGCAAGATCTGCGCAAGCGCTACAACGGCCGAATCGCGATTGACGGAGTTTCGATTTCGGTGCACGCGGGCGAAGTAGTCGGTCTGCTCGGTCCCAACGGCGCGGGCAAGACGACCACCCTCTCGGTATTGTCCGGTGTGATCGCGCCCGACTCAGGACGTGTTTCAATAGCTGGTTACGATCTCGCCGCGTCGCCGCGTAATGCGCGGAGCAGCCTCGGACTCGTGCCGCAATCGCTCGCTCTGTATCCGACCCTCACCGCGATTGAAAATCTTTTGTTCTTCGGCCGGATGGAAGGACTATCGACACGCGACGCAATGAATCGCGCGCGCGGCCTCCTCGAACAGGTCGGACTCAGCGATCGCAGCGATGACATGGTCGGCGATTTCTCGGGCGGGATGAAGCGGCGCCTCAACATCGCGTGCGGGATGCTTCATTTTCCGGCCGCGATCATGCTCGACGAGCCGACCGCCGGCGTCGATCCGCAATCGCGCGGACGGATCTTCGCGGTTATCGAGTCCGCGGCGCAGGCTGGCGGCGCGATCCTCTACAGCACGCACTACATGGAAGAAGCGGAGCGGCTTTGTAACCGAATCGTGCTGATCGATAACGGCAAAATAGTTGCGCAGGGCACCGACACTGAACTGATCGCATTGGCCGGCACCGAGCCGCGTCTTGAAATCGTGACGAAAAAAGCGCTGCCCCGCGGATGGTCCATCGGGATCGCGGGTGTCTGCGAACTGCCGTTGGGAATGCTCGACGAATTTGCGGCGGCGCTTACGCTCGCGACGCTCGAGCAGGTTCCCGAAGTGATTCGGCGCGCGACTGAGGTTGGCGACGAAGTCGTCGAATTTCACGTGCATCGCCCCAACCTGCAGGACGCTTTTCTGAAACTCACCGGCCACGCGCTTCGCGACGCACAACGAAGATGAAGCGCTCGATGGCTGAACAACGCGCGCGATGATGGGTTTGCTGACGACGAGGCCAGGTTGCTGACGAGGGGATGATGCTGCGCGCTGTGTGGCTGACAATCGGCAAGGAGTTCCTGCTCATCCGCCGCGATCGAGTGGGCCTGTTCATGCTGATTATCGCGCCGATCGCGGTGATCGCGGCGGCTGGATTCTCGCTGGCGAAAATTTACGGCGGCCGCAATGCCTCGCGCGGCGGATACACAGTAGCGGTCGTCGATGAAGATCACGGCGCGGTAGCGCGCGCGATTATCGACGCGCTCGCACGCCAGCCGGGGCTCGCGGTGATTCGTCCTCAGGATCGCGCCGATACCGAAGATATCGTCCGGCGGCGCAAGCTCGCATTGGTAGGAATCGTAATTCCGAAAGCGACGACGCAGGCAATTGAACACGGCGAAAGCGCGCGGCTCGTCCTCTATACCGATCCGGTCAAGTACCTGCAGACGGTGAAAATCGAGCTCACGATTGCGGATCTGTGCCGGGAGGTCACCGCTGCTGCGGCCGCTCAGGCGCGCAAGCAGGCACTCGAACAGAGCCGCGGTCTTCAGGAGCAAATCGAACGAGCGCGCGCGTCCGCCGAGCGCGCCAGGGTTGAAGCGATGCGCCTCACTCGCGAGACCGCCGCCTCCCGAGCCGCACTCGCGGCACGCATCCGCGCGCAGGTCGAGAGTGCGCTGAACAATGCTCGCGATCATACTAAAGCTGCGCTTGACGGCGAGCTGGATCGGATACAGCGGAAGCTCGACGCCGATACCAGCGCCCGACAAGCCAAGCTGATCGAGCTGAGTGACTACCTGAGTCGTCTCCAGGCCAGTCGCGCGGAATTCGAAAACTGGTTTGCACAGTTGAAAGCCGCGGCGGGCAGCCACGCGGCGGATATTCCGCCGCCGCCGAGCGTTCCCACGATGCCGGCTGATCTTGATCTTGGCGCGCTGAACGCGAAGCCGGTTGACGAGCTCCGCGATGCACGGCGCAAACTCGAGAACGCGCTGAAGTCGCCGCCAATCAATATCGACACGCCCGAATTGCCTGCGATCCCGAAAATTCCGGCCGTCGATATTCCATCGATGCCAGCGCTGGATTCGAGCCTCGCGATTCCCGGAACGCTCGGCTATACCGAGGTCGATCTTAACGGCAACGAGATTGGCGCCGGCGGCGGATTCAACGCGTTCGATCTACAGGTGCCCGGCTTCGCAGTGACGTTTCTTTTAATCGGGATGTTGATGGGAGTCTCGTTGGCGTTGATCGACGAGCACGACTGGGGAACCCTCGAGCGCCTGCGCTCCGCGTCGGCGCCGCTGTGGACCACGCTCACCGGAAAATTGCTCGCGCGATTCGTCGTGGGCTTTATCCAGATGATCGTGTTGCTCGCGGCGGGATGGCTTCTGTTCGGAATTTCACTTGGAAGCGCTCCGGCGGCGCTGCTGATGCCGGCGTCGGCGATCGCATTCGCAGGCGCGGCGTTCGGCCTGGTCGTCGCCGGAATCGGGCGGACTCGCGACGCGGTCTTGCCGGTAGGCGCAATCGTAATCATGACGATGGCGGCTATCGGCGGATGCTGGTGGCCCATAGATTTCGAACCGGCGTGGATGCAACATCTCGCGCTCGCGCTGCCGACGACCTGGGCGATGCGCGCGTTCAACGATTTAATGATCCGCCATCTTGCGGCGTCGAGCGCGATCGTGCCGACGCTGGTGAATTTTGGATTTGGGATTTGCTATACGATCGTCGGCGTCGCGATTGCCCGCCGCCGCTTCGGATAATTTCGCACCCCGGGGGAGGACATTACAAAATTGAAGACCGATGCAACTGAACTTTGCAGACCGCTCGTACGCTCGCGCATCCTCTTTGTCATCGCATTGATGCTGATGCTTATCGGCTCGCGCGTCGCGTCCGCGGGCGTGACGCACTTAAAAGTCGATGCCGATCGTAGTACCGTTAGCGCCGCTGTTGCAGAGCCCGCGGCGATGATTCGCGGCGATGCAGTCGGGATGTTTCGAATAATTGACGGCGAAGTAAGCGGCGATCCCGCGAACATCCAGCGCACCGGAAAAGTACGGGTCATCATCGACGCGACCAGCTATCGCAGCGACAGCGCGTCGCGCGATCGAAGCGTCGCCGGGAAATCGCTGGAGTCCGAGAAATTTCCCAGTATCGGATTCGAGAGCAATAGTGTCGTCGGGATTGTGATGATGAGGTCGAACGAAGGCACCGCAATCGTGAATGGATTTCTCACCCTTCACGGCGATACGCGTCCGATGACCGTGCCGGTTCACTGGCTCCTCGCCCCGGACGGCAGCTTCGTCGGCGACGGCGAAGTGAAGTTCAACTATGAGGAATTCGGAGTTAGAGTTCCGGGCGTACTGTTCGGCGCGATCCTCGCCGGAGATGAGGTGACCGTGCGCTTTCATATCACCGCGACGAATGCAGCTGCGTCGGCGCCGGGCAAATAGCAATGCCGGATCTAATGATCTCGCCAAAGAACGGAAAGATACCGGCGGCGGTGAGCGCGCTCGCATCCGCTATAGAAGCCGACGGCGGCGTGCCGCTCGCTGCGTACCAGGAGCCGATCGGCGACCATTGGCATATTTTTGCGATGCTTCCGATCGCCAAGGTGGAGGCTACGCCGTATCAGCGCGATCTCTCGCCGGCGCATCTGAAGCGAATGATCGAGGTGATGAAAAAGATCGATCGCTTCACCGAGCCGATCGTCGTTGTGCGCTCGACCGACATGTATTGGACTCCCAACGGAAATCATCGCCGCGCTGCCGCAGTGAAATCCGGCGCCAAAATGATTCCCGCGATAGTGATTCCCGAACCCGAGGTCGCATTTCAAATCCTCGCGCTCAACACCGAGAAAGCACACAACCTGCGCGACAAGGCGCTCGAAGTAATCAGGATGTATCGCGCGCGCCTCGAAGAGCAGCCGAAAACCGCAGAGAAGAATTTTGCGTTCGAGTTCGAGCGCTCGCATTTCATCACGCTCGGTCTCCTCTACGAAAAGAAGCCGCGCTTTTCAGGCGGCGTTTATGCGCCGCTGCTGAGCCGGGTGGACGGATTTATCGGCAAGCCGCTTAAGGAGGCAATCGACGAACGCGCCGAGCGCGCGGCGCAGGTCGAACGCGCCGACGAATTGGTGGTCGAGCTTGTTATCAAGGGAAAGAAGCGCGGCCTGATGCATCCTTATTTGAAGAATTTTATTATCGCGCGCTCGAATCCGCTCTCTCGCGCGCGCAAGAATCTGCCGAGCTGCAAGTCGGCGCTATTGAGCCTGGTCAAAGCACTCGAGGAATTCGATCTCGGCAAGATTCACTTCGGACAGATCCGCGACGCGGCGCAAATCGTGGCAGCCACCTCAGTCGCGGAGTAGCGGGAATCTACGCGGCGGCAGGGGCTTGCGCGAGTTCGAAGGCGCCGGCTTCGATGCCGTCGTTCGAGCGGAGCACGATCTTCGTCGAGAGCCGCTGCTCCAGCGTCTCGAGATCTTTAGTTCCGTGCTCGTATAGATATCGCGCGACTTCGGGATTCAGCTTGACGATCAGCATCTCGCCCGCCGACTTGCGAACTGCCTCGCGCTGAATTCCGCGCAGCACCTCGGCGGCGAGCGTCGGCACAGATTTGACGACTCGACGGCCTTCGCATCGCGGGCAATTGTCGGTGAGCAATTTTTCGAGGCTCTCGCGAGTGCGCTTGCGAGTCATCTGGACCAGCCCGAGTTCTGAAATCTTCAGCGCGGAAGTGCGCGCTTTGTCGCGCTTGAGTGCGAGTGCCAGCGCGTCACTGACTTTCTTCCGATCGCCCTCGCGCACCATGTCGATGAAGTCAACAATGATGATTCCGCCTATATTACGGAGTCTCAGTTGATTAACTACTTCCTCTACTGCTTCGAGGTTGGTCTTGAGGACGGTGTCGTCCTGGTTACGTTTGCCGACGAAGCGGCCAGTATTAACATCAATAGCAGTTAGCGCCTCAGCCTGGTCGAAAACCAGATAGCCACCCGACTTCAGCCAAACTTTGCGATCGAGCGCGCGTTCGATCTGAGGTTCGATACTGAAGCGATCGAAAAGCGGCTCTCCCCCTTCATGCAGCATCACCCGCGCGCGCAACCGCGGCATATAATTCTGCACGAACTGCACAATCCGGCTATAGGTAGTCGGATCGTCGCACCATAGCTTGTCCACCTCACTCGAAAACAAGTCGCGCACGATTCTGAGCGCCACGTCGAGGTCGCTATAGAGTATCGATGCCGGCGGCATGCTCTCGTTTTTGCGCAGAATCGAGCCCCACAGCTTGGTCAGAAACGCGACGTCGCGCTGAATCTCGCGGCGGCTGACTCCCTCGCACGCAGTGCGCACGATGAAGCCGCCCTGCGCCGGCCGAAGCTCGCCGACGTCCGCACGCAAGCGTGCGCGTTCCTCCGCGCTCGCGATCCGCCGCGACACTCCGATGTGATTGCTGGTCGGCGTGAACACCAGATGGCGCCCCGGCAGCGAAATCGACGACGTCAGCCGCGCGCCCTTGGTGCCCATTGGCTCCTTGGCGATTTGAACGATTATTTCCTGGCCGCGCCGAAGCTGCTGCTCGATAGGTAGCCGGCTCCGCTGCGGGATCTGCCGGCGTCCTTGCCCACGACGCCGTCCGCGCGATTGCGGCTGCGCACCACCGTTGCCATTGCCATCCGATGCGGCCTCGTCGGCGGGCGGCATCTCCGCGTCGGCAAACTCGCTTTCGCCGATTGGCTCCGTCTCGACGTCTTCTTCGCCGAGCACTTCCGCGACGGTGCTGAGCGCCGAGATTCCATCTTGAAAATCCGAAACGTGCAGAAAGCCCGCCTTCTCGAGTCCGATATCGACGAAGGCGGCCTGCATCCCGGGCAGCACCCGCGTGACCTTGCCTTTGTAGATATTCCCGGCGAGGCCGACCTGCCGGTTTCGCTCGAGGTAGAATTCGGCGAGCTGATTATCTTCGAGCACCGCCACCCGCACCTCCAGCGCGGAAGCGTTAATTGCAATTTCTCGTTTCACAAATAAATTTCTCTAGGACACACTCTCTGTTGATGCGGACCTGATGGATTTCATGAGCAAAATTTTCTGGAATGGAGTCGCGCGAGCGTCGCGAGTGCACTGAAAAATCGCCCTCGTCGGCTGGTACATCGTTTTACCCTCAGCGTCGCCAACTTGTGCTGGATCATACGAGGCATGCCCGACCACCGCAAGCAAGCGCGAATAGCGCCGCTAATAATGGCCTTTTAATCAACCATACCTTGACATGGGATCACCGGGCCGGTACTCGTCATGGGTAATGTCAGCCGCGGCCGAGATGGTTGCGCCCGGTCTCCCGGGAGTGGGCCTGCTCAACAGCAAGGTCCTGGTTCTCAATCGCTCTTATCTGCCTGTTCACGTTACGTCGGTCAAACGCGCGTTTGCGCTGCTTTATCAAGGCGTAGCTAAAGCCGTTGACGAGCAGTATCACACCTTCGATTTCGATAGTTGGCGCGATCTTTCGATCGAAGTTCAGCACGAAAAGCTCGGGATCGTCGACGGATTTATCCGTGTCCCTCGAGTCCTCCTGCTGACCGCCTATGAGCGCGTACCCAAACGCCACGTGCGTTTTTCGCGCTTCAACATCTTCGCGCGCGACGGCAATACCTGCCAGTACTGCCACAAGCGGCTGCCACGAACCGAACTTAACCTCGATCACGTGATTCCGCGCTCGCGCGGAGGCATGTCGACTTGGGAGAATATCGTCTGCTCGTGCCATCATTGTAATCGGAGGAAGGGCGGCCGCACCCCCGACGAAGCCGGGATGCATCTGTTCCGCAGGCCGCGCCGGCCGGAGTGGACGCCGTTTTCATCCGAAATGTTCAGTCTCCGTCGCTACCGGGAGTGGATGCCGTACCTGTCGCAGGTCGATAGCGCCTACTGGAACACTGAACTGATTCAGGACTGAGTCGAGCATCGGTGCGGGTATCCCTAGCCCCGAAAAACACAATTTGCTGGGGTTACAGTGGCGCCGATATACGATATGTTGTGAGTGGTCCTGACCCTTAGAGGGTAGATCGGTGCCAGAGAGCCCGATGTCTATGGACCACTGAAAAAAGTGGATGGTGCGGTGGAGGCGAGGGCAGCATGCGTCTTAAGAGCCTTGAATTACTAGGCTTCAAGAGTTTTCTCGATTCGACGACGATCGGTTTCGCGCCCGGGATGACGGCGGTAGTCGGTCCCAACGGATGCGGTAAATCCAACGTCGTTGACGCTATCCGATGGGTCCTCGGAGAGCAGGCGCCGACGCGGCTGCGTGGCAAAAGCGTCGAGGATCTTATCTACGCCGGCAACGATTCCAATCCCGCAGCCGGGATGGCCGAAGTCTCGCTCATCCTCGAGGCCGAAGATTGCAGCCAGCTTCCCGAGCCGTACTCGGCGCTGAGCGAAGTCGCGGTGACCCGCCGCGCATATCGCTCCGGCGAATCGGAATATCTGCTCAACAAAATTCCCTGCCGATTGAAGGACATCACCGAATTCTTCATGGCGGCGCAAATTCATAGCCGCGGATACTCGCTGGTCGAGCAGGGCCGCATCGAGGAAATAATCCAGGCCAAGCCGCATGAGCTGCGGACGCTGGTCGAGGAAGCGGCGGGACTCTCGCTCTTCAAAGGGCGGCGCGAGATGAGCGAGCGGAAGCTCGAACGCGTGAAAGAGAATCTCGCGCGCGTCGACGACGTCGTTAGCGAAATCGAGCGGCAACTAAATTTCGCGCGACGACAAGCCAAGAAGGCCGAGACCTACAAAGTCGTCAAGGCGGAACTGGGTGAGCTGGAACGCTTTGCGGCGGCTCGGCGGCTAATCGATCAGCGTGAAGAGCTGGGCGTTCAGACCAGTCGTGATGCGGAGTTAAAGGCGTCCCTCGAAACCGCCCGCGCCGGCTCCGCTGCGATTCGCGAGCAGGCCGAAGCAGCGGCGTCCAATGCGCAATCGTCGCGCTCGGAGCTGGGCGGTGCGCAACGCGAACTGGAGAATCTTCACTCGGGCGCAGCGGAACGCGCGCGCACTCGCGAATTCATGGCACGGCGACTCGGCGCGATCTCGGAGCTCGAACCGAACCTGCGCGCACGGCTGACCGAGCTCGAATCCAAAGCGACGACGTCGCGCGCAAATCGTGCCGAGAGTGGCGCGGCGCTCGCACGCGAGCTCGCAGCGGGCGGTGGCGATGCCGACGCGGTGTTGAAAACAATTTCGCTCCGCCATGACGATGCACAAAACCAACTCAAGCAAGCCGAGCGCCATGCCGAGGAATCAAAGGACGACCTGTCCGACGTGGTGCGCGAGGCCGCGGTAATTCGCGGGCGCCTCAGCGATCTTGCCGGCGAGCGCGCCGAACTCGAGGAGCGCCTCGGCGCGACCGTGACCGATACTCCCGCGCTCGCCGACGCTTTTCGGGCAGCCGCCGAGTCGATGCGCGCCGCCGAACAAGAACTCGAGACTTGCCGCACAGCAGCGACAGACTCCGAATCGCGCCGGCGAAGCGCCGCGGAAAAGGAAATCGAGGCGCGCACCGCGCTCGAGCATCTGACCGCGCGGATCAACTCGCTGCGCGGCGTGCTCGGCGCGCGCACCGCGGAAGCAAATCATTCGTCGAGCGGCGTCGGCCCGAGGCTCCGCACTGTGCTTGAGTCCCTCAACGGCGATCGCCCGGCGATCGATCCCGCAATTCTGAATCAGGTCGTACACGCGCCGATACCGCTGGAACCGGCTCTGAAAGCCGTGCTCGGCGATCACATGGAGTCAGTGATCGTCGAGTCGCAGGATTTCGCCCTGCGTGCGATCGAAATTCTAAAAGAAAATCGCGCCGGCCGCCTGAACTTCGTGCAACATCCTGAGTCCGGATTGGCAACGCATCCCGCGATCGAAGCGCCCGGTATCGCAGGCCGCCTGCTCGACATGCTCGAGGTCGAGCCACGCTTCGCGCCGGTAGCCGAAGTGATGCTCGGACACGTGATGCTCGCCGACGACCTCAACGCGGCGCTCGCGGCGTCGAGCCTCAACGGCCACGGGACCGTCTTCGTAACGCGCGAGGGCGACTTGGTCTGGCCGGACAGAATGATCGCAGGTGGCAGCTCCGACGACGGCCATCCGGCGATCGATCCGGCGGCTCTCGAAACTGAGATGCTCTCGCTCAAGCGCGCCGAAGACGAGCATCGTGAGCGAATCGGACATTTTGCCTCGATTCGCGCCGAGCGCGAGCGGGCCGACCTGGAACTCGATCAGGCGCGCATCCGCGCTCGCGACGCAGAACGAATTTCCAACGAGCGCCGCGACGGGCTCGCCCATGCGGAGCAAGCAGTTGCGCTCGCCGATGCTCATGGCGGCAATTCGCGCCGGCGACTTGGTGAAATCGCGGAACTGGTGAGCACCTCTAACGCGCGCCTCGAGGAGCTTGCGCTCGCTGAACAACAGGCGCGTGGTCGCCTCTCGGAAATTGTCGATCAGATCGCGATACATCGTGCCGCGGCGGAGCAAATCGGCGCTGCGATGCTCGACGCGGCGTCCAAGGTCGAGGCGCGAAAATCGCACCTCGGCGCGCTCGAAAGCGAGCTGGCGCACGCGCGGCGCGAGACCAGCGACCTCGAAGCGCAATTCGACGAGCATCGCGCGATGCTGGAACGCTCGCTAGCCGAACGAGCGGAGTTCGAGCGCGAACTCGAAAATCTTTCCGCGCAGGATATCGCCGCGAAGCTCCACGAAGCGGAACTCGACGCGGAACTGGTGCGTCTGAAGTCCGCCTGCGAAGTCTGCGAGCGCACGCTCGAAGCGCGCCGCGCCGATTACAAGCAAGCTCAGGAGCGGCTGACTGCTCTGGAAGCCGAAAAAACCGAATGCGGCCTCAAGCGAGAGCGCGCTCGCGCGCTCAGCGAGGAGATGGCGCGTGCGTTCATCGAGAAATTCGGCGCCGAGTTCGACGCGATGGCGGTGGACATAATTCCCGCGCTGGACGGCCGCAACGGCGCCGATGACGAAGCGCGAATCGTAGAGCTGCGCGCCAAGATGGAACGCATCGGCGAAGTGAACCTGGCCGCCGATAGCGAAGTGAACGAGCTCGAAGCCCGCGCTGGAGTTCTGAATTCCGAGCGCGCCGACTTGCAAAGCGCGCTCGACGATCTGACCAAGACGATCACCCATCTGAATCGTGAAGCGCGCAAGCGTTTCGCCGAGACGTTCGAAGGCGCAGCGAAAAACTTTGCCGAGCTATTCCCAAAGCTGCTCCGCGGTGGCAAGGGACGCCTCGAACTGACCGACGCCGGCGACGTGCTCGAGGCGGGCGTCAATGTGCTGGTTCAGCCGCCCGGAAAAAAGGTCAAAGAGATCGGCCTTCTCTCTGGCGGCGAGAAAGCGCTCTCCGCGATGGCGCTGATCTTCTCGCTCTTCCTTCTGAACCCAAGCCCGTTCTGCGTGATGGACGAAGTGGACGCCCCGCTAGACGAGTTCAGCCTGGCCGCATTTACAACTCTGATGGCCGAGCTAAAACAGCGCTCGCAATTTATCGTGATCACCCACAACCAACGCACCATGCAGCGCGCCGATCAAATCCACGGCATAACAATGGACCGCCCAGGCGTATCGCGAATTATTTCGCTAAGGATCCCCGAAGCCGCATAACGGGTTAGGTTCTCGGAGCGATTCTCACCCAGCGGCAGCCGCCGCCGAATCATTCCCCAATGTCGTCTGCCCGCGATGCGCTTCGAGAAGCGCATGCTTGCGCAATCCCCAGAACAGCCCAAGCGCCCGATCCGCAGGATAAAGCTTGAAATGCGACAGGTCGCCGGGCGCATCGCTCTGCGAAAGCAACACGCGCCGGTCCTGCAACAAAAAGATCGCGCGATCATACCGCGTCGCCAATGTTCCTGCCGCCTTCGAGAGCCACCCCCGAATTTTGGTGCCGCGATACCGCGCGAACACCCAGGTGTGAGTATCGTCGATTGGAGTCAAAAAATAGTTCACGTAAAATCCGCCGAACTCGATCAGCGCAATCGACGGCAGAGCGTAACGCGCTTTGATTCTGGCGTCGCGCCGAAGCGCGCCCGGTTTTTCGTAACGCATCGTCGCGCTGAACACCACGACGTTGTCCTCGAGATGCGCGTCCATCTCGTCCATCCGCGTGCCGATTCCAGGAATCATCAAGCGGTGCAGGATCGGAAAATGATGAAAGTCGAGCACGTTCTCGACAATCCGCAAATACGGCGCCGATGCGTCGTACCAATATTCCGCGGCGCCGACGCCCGGCTCGCTGGCGCCGGGAATCCAGGGAACTTCGCGCGCGGGTTCGCCGTCGCCATGCCAGTACCAGATGATCCCATGCTGTTCGCGCACATTGAGCACGGCCAAGTCGAATCCTTCCGGCACCGGCGCTCCGATACCGTTGGCGGGAATCAGCACGCATCGTCCCGAGGCGTCAAAGCGAAGGCCATGATACGGACATTCCAGACGGCCGTCGCGAATCTTGCCGGCGCTCAGAGCCGCCGAGCGATGCGAGCATCGATCGCGCATGCAGACCACGCGCCCGTCGTCCGCGCGCCATAGCACGAGCGCCTCTCCGAAACGCTTCACGCCGATCGGCTTCCGTCGAGCGACGCCGCTACTCGCAGCGATCGGATACCATCCGGGTACGAGTTGACTCTCAGTCATCTCGACCTCACCTACTAGTTTATCGTTCATTATGTTGATCTCCTCCTTTTCCCGGAATTGCGCGGAAGTATTCCGCGGATAGTAATTCGCACGCTCTCGGATATTTCGGCGCGCATCGTTTCGATTGTGAGGTCGTCGCGAGTCGCGAACGCAATCGTCCAGGTGAGGCAGATTCCATAGAACAGACCCGCCGCCCGCGACGAATCGACGCTCGCATCGACCGACCCCCGCGCTTTCAACAGATCGAGCATCTGCGTCAATTGCGCGATCAGCCGCATATCGAGCGCGAAGAGCCGCGCGCCCAGAGTATCCGGCGCCGCGATCGACGCCACGAACAGCTCGCGCCAGAGCCGTCGCTCGCCCGCTGTGATCCCCTGCACCATAACCTCGGTAAGCGCGCCGATCGCCTCGGCCGGATCATCCGGCAGCTCGGCAAGAATCCGCGCCCCGGCGCTCAGCAGATGCTCGGTGTCGATTCTGCTTAACGCGAGCAG
>Ga0209648_10003396_pt1 | contig 13351 bp, 6 predicted proteins | sample GraSoi2013_115cm_FD_185830 | JGI IMG/M metagenome (GOLD analysis project Ga0209648, IMG submission 185830) | Grasslands soil microbial communities from the Angelo Coastal Reserve, California, USA - Sample 9_17_2013_115cm (SPAdes) (version 2) | ecosystem: Environmental > Terrestrial > Soil >...
AACCGCCAGGGCGCGATTTCAGATTGTATCAATTCTGCGAAAGGCACATCATTCCTGGCGGTTCATCCCCCGATGGCTCGGGAGAACCTGAGCATGAAGAAAACCCTCGGAATTACTGTCGCACTCGTCCTCAGTATCTCGGTATTGATTGGGCTCACTTCGACGGTCGGCAGTACGGCCAAGCACGGTGGTTCGATGCTCGCAGCCGCCAATCGACACAAAATTCTCTTGGTAACCGTGGGAAGCGAGCCGAAGACGTTGGACCCCGGACTGACCGACACCGATCCTGAGGGCAAAATTGAAGAAGCTCTTTTCGAAGGTTTGGTCATCACCGACCCAAAGGACGGCTCCAAACAGATACCGGGCGCCGCCGAGGCCTGGGAACATAACAGTGACTATTCCGTCTGGACATTCCACCTCCGGACCAATGGGAAATGGTCAAACGGCGATCCAGTCACCGCTGATGACTTTCTCTTTTCGGTGAAACGAGTTCTGACTGCTTCGTTGGGCGCACCATTCTCCGAGTATTTCTTCGTCATCAAGGGAGCCAGAGAGTATCTGGGCGGTCAAATCCAAGATTTTGACCAGGTCGGGATGAAAGCCCTCAATCCTTATACCCTACGATTTGACTTGACCGGGCCCGATCCCTATTTCCTGGCGTTGTTGACTCTTCAGCCCTTCCAACCCGTACATCCACGAACAATTCTGAAGTTCGGAAGCATTGGTCAACGTGATACCAAATGGACGGAGCCGGACCGTATTGTGGGTAACGGGCCGTTTGTTCTGAAATCGTGGCGCGAAAACGATGTCATCGAGGTGGTCAAAAGTCCGACCTACTGGGATGCGGATAAAGTGAAACTCAACGGAATCAATTTTTACTCGATCGAATCCTACGACACGACCGAACGCGCTTTTCGCGCAGGTCAGCTACACAAAACGGAATTCGTTCCACTAGACAAGATTCCATACTACCGCCGAACAGAGCCGGAGGTACTGCAGATTGCGCCGTACCTTGCCGTCTATTTTTATATTCTGAACGTAACGCACAAACCACTCGACGATCCCAAAGTTCGTCTCGCCCTGAACCTCGCGGTCGATAGAGAATCTCTGGTTCGCTATGTCTTGCGGGGCGGTGAACAAGCAGCGACCGGATTTATTCCGCCCGGATTTAGCGAGTATCCGGTAGCGCGCCGAATAGCGTATGATCCCGGCCGAGCCAGACAGCTTCTTGCTGAGGCGGGATATCCAGACGGTCACGGCTTTCCCAAGCTCAATATTTTCATGAACACGAGCGAGCGCCATCGAACGATTGCCGAAACCATTCAACAGATGTGGCGGCAAGAGTTGAATATCGACATCGGCTTGGAGAATCAGGAATGGAAAGTCTATCTCGACACGCTAAACAAAAAACATTTCGACATTGGCCGGCGTGGGTGGGTCGGAATCCCCGATCCAGCGTTTTTCTTAAAAATTTGGAGCACGAGTAACGCGAACAATTCGTCCGGCTGGACCAACGCTCGATACGACGATCTGCTGACCGAAGCTGATCATACTGGAGACCTCAATCGGCGCATTGCTCTGCTTCATCAGGCTGAGGAGGTCTTACTTAGCGAGTCGGTAATGATTCCGATCTTTTGGTATACGAGCATCCACCTCGTTCATCCGAGCGTGACCGGTTGGTATCCGAATGTCGTAGACGACCACCCGTACAAGTTCGTTGATCTGAAATCTCCGGAGGAATTGTCCGATCTCAAACTTCTCCAAGAACCCGAATGAAAACAAGCAAAGCCAAAATCAAGCCGGCCTCTCCGGCCGGAGCGGTGAACGCAGCCGGTGGCCAAAAAAATGCTAGGCTCCAGCAAAGCGGCAAGAGAACCCGTGTTCGTGCGCATTTGCGAGCGGCCACCCGGATAAAACAAGGTCAACGGGACAGACGCAATCCCTGACGATGTAGCGGTAGCGATCCCGCCGAGCCGGGATTCTCAATCGTCCACCTTGGTTGTGACCGGCGGCAACCGAGGTGGAGCTGGAACGCGTCAGTTTGTCTTTGTCACTTCTGGCCGACACAGATCGTAGCCGCCGAAGTTTAACTCGATATCGGCAGCCATCGTGTGCTCGGCGCAATCGGCACAAAGATTTCCTAACTCAGCATCTTGGTACTTGAGCAATCGATAAGTGCTGCAGCACGCGCATTGGCCAAGGACATGTTGACTTATTTTATGAATTACAGAGTTCAATGGGTTTTCTCAACCAACAGCAGCTTTGATGCCACCGTGTGGTGTATTTGGATTCTCCGGGCGTCTGCCTCTGGCTATCGAATCTGTTGCCAATAAGGGACCTCTCCTGGGCTGTTGACCTCCCACATTTGGGAAAAGTGCTCGATCGATTATCTCTTTGACCCTGCGATTGCCGCTCCGATCGGGGCTAGGCATGGTGCTGGTTCCTGTTGCAAATGGGGGTGTGATGATACGAGAAACTGCCAGAGCTGTCGACGCGGAAACCAGCAAAGAATCCAAATTTAGAATCGGTAATGTTCCCACCGACGCGAGTTCCAATCCTACTCCTCGTTCCGGGATCCAATTCGTGATAGGCTGTGGCCAACGCAATCGTTCAAATGGAGCCACTACCAGCGAGACAATCATGCACCGTGTGCGGCGGCCCGAATTTGGGAAGCTGTTCGGTCTGTCCGCTGTGCGAGGAAGCGTTCCATTCAGCTGATGCCGGCCCAGACACCCTAAAGGGAATCGATCTCAATCGTTACTCTACAAAGGCGTTTCCGTGGGAGCCGAGCGGATTTACACCAAGACTCCTTTCGCACCATCGGTCCTGGTCGATTTTTTGCCTTGGATTGATCTTAGTCGTGGTCCTGCTCTCGTTGTTGCGCACCCCGCTTCCGACTTGCTGGGAAACCTCTATGTAATCACTCCTAAGACCTCACACAAAGCCCTGCCCGCAACGCTTCGCGGGGACCGGTGCGCGTAGCAAGACCACGGCGTTTCGCGTAGCGATGCAGGCGGGCGCAAAGTCGCCAGAAATGAAAAAGGAATCACCAGCGCCAAGCGGCCCGAGACCCGTTCGAAACGAGTAGGTGAAATCGTAGAGCGCGTGATCCAGAGGCCTTCGACTCGAGCTCAGGCCGAGAGTCAGAGGCTGACGGGTTAGACTTGATCTACTTTTCGCTTCGTCCTGGTTGAAAAACAAGATTCCCATACTAACCATTCCATATTCTCCCTATGTCCTCCCCCAACCCAAATCTATCTATCCGACCCTTCCTGTGGGGAACCGCCACCGCCAGCTATCAAATTGAAGGGGCCGTTTCCGAGGATGGACGAGCCCCTTCCATTTGGGATGTTTTTGTGCATACCCCGGGTAAGATTGAGCGCTCGGAAACAGGCGATGAGGCATGCGATCACTATCATCGCTACAAAGAAGACATTGCGCTTATGCGCGAGTTAGACGTCCAAGCCTATCGTTTTTCGATTTCGTGGTCGCGGATCCTACCGGACGGACGCGGCCAACCGAACGCCGCGGGTCTCGATTTTTACGATCGTTTGACCGATGAGATTCTTGGCGCGGGAATTATCCCCTTCGCAACGCTTTTCCATTGGGATTTGCCGCAGGCACTTCAGGAGCACGGTGGCTTTGCCAATCGTGATGTTTGCGGATGGTTCACCGATTACGCAACGCGAACCGCGTCCCATTTGGGCGACCGCGTTAAACATTGGATCATGCTGAACGAGCCATCGGTCTATGCTTGTCTGGGCCATGCTTTAGGAATTCACGCGCCAGGGATTGCCGATCGATCTGCCTTCTTGGCTGTCACCCATCACTTGAACTTGGCGCAAGGATTCGCGCTCCAAGCGCTGCGGTCGCTCGATTCGTCATGGCAGCTTGGAACGACGCTAAATATTCACCCAGGCGTCCCGGCCGATCGCTCTGAGGATTCCATGGTGATGGCCGAACGACATAACGATCTTTGGAATCGCTGCTTTTTAGGACCACTCTTGTCCGGCAATTACCCGGATCGGACAGCCTCGGAATTTGATCCTTATATTCGGCCAGGCGATTTGGATTCTATTCGCCAGCCAATTTCATTTTTGGGTATCAATCACTATTTTCGTGCGTACATCCAGGCGGACGCAAACGAATTGCTCGGATTTCGCCAGGTCTCACCTCCAGCCCACCTGCCGCAGACTAGTTTCGATTGGGAAATCAATCCGCAGGTGTTTCGCGATGTATTGCTCTGGCTGCATCAAGATTACGAGTGTCCTCCTATCTACGTTACGGAAAACGGAGCATACTTCGACGACACGCTATCGGAGGATGGAAAAGTACACGACCATCAGCGGATTGAATTCCTCGATGGTTACATTCGCGCAATGCGGGAAGCCATGGATCAGGGAGTGGATGTGCGTGGCTATTTTGTGTGGTCCCTCTTAGATAACTTCGAATGGGCTTCTGGCTATCGGCCCACCTTCGGTTTGGTAAAGGTCGATTTCAAAAATCAGCAACGGATCTCAAAAGATTCGTTTTATTGGTATCGCGAATTTATCCGGCAACACACACCTCAGATGCTGAGTAAGCCCTAAGGGCTGCGATCCTTCCGCAGTCGGCATTAGGGACTGCAGTCTTCCTTATTCTGTGTGCCCGGTTCAAACTCGCTGCTATTATTCGAGATGACCCAGCTCCTTCTGAGAGACAGCGAACGGGAAACCACAAACCTTACCGAGGACCCAAATCGGCGGCAATCACGCACTTCAGCCTACCGCAACATTAACGAATGGGTGGAAGGAGAATAACTTGGAATACCGAAGTCTAGGGCGCAGCGGTCTCAAGGTCTCTCCGCTTTGTCTGGGTACAATGATGTTCGGAGGTCCCACCGACGAGGCCACCTCCGGCCGAATCATCGCGCGGGCCCGCGCGGTCGGAATCAACTTCATCGACACGGCTGATGCCTACAATAACGGGCGGTCTGAGGAAGTCGTGGGACGCGCTATCGCTCCCGAGCGATCCTGGTGGATTCTGGCGACCAAGGCGGCAAACCCAACCAGCGATAGCCCTAATGATCGCGGTTTGTCGCGGCGCCGGGCCTTTAATGCGGTCGAAGCCAGTCTGCGCCGCCTCGGAACCGATGTCATCGACATCCTCTATCTCCACAGGGAGGACCACACGACGCCGTTGGACGAGACGGTGCACGCCCTCGCGGACTTGCTGCGACAGGGAAAAATCCGGTATTTTGGCGTCTCGAATTTCCGGGCCTGGCGCGTGGCTGAGATTTGCCGACTTTGCGACCTGGCCGGGATCGATCGCCCCGTCGTCAGCCAACCGTACTATAACCTCCTGAACCGCATGCCCGAAGTCGAGCACTTGCCGGCGTGCGCCCATTACGGGCTAGGCGTAGCACCTTACAGCCCGCTCGCTCGAGGAGTTCTAACTGGCAAATATGCGGCGGATGGCGCGCCGGCCGAGGATACCCGGGCAGGCCGGCAGGATAAACGAATCATGGAAACCGAATGGCGTCGGGAAAGCCTGCAGATCGCTGGCGTGCTGGCAAAACATGCAAGCTCGCGCGGAATTACGCCGGGCCAGTTTGCCTTCTCCTGGGTGCTCAACAACCGGATCGTCACGGCGCCGATTGCTGGGCCGCGAACGGAGCCACAATGGGAGGACTACCTCGCTGCCCTCGATTATGATTTCAAGGCGGAAGACGAAGCCCTGGTGGATCGACTCGTGGTCCCAGGTCACGCCTCCACGCCGGGATACAATGATCCATTATACCCGATCGAAGGACGCATTGCGGCTACTGCAGCCAAGAATTGAGCCTAAACCCACTTTCCGATTTCCGATTCGTGCGCGTTTGCAACCGGCCCGCCATGGTTTGGCCAAGCAAGGCTTTTTTTCGCGCTGATCCAGCGAAGTGGCGGTTGCTCTTCTGCCAAACGCGGGTTTCAACGGCAAGCTTGGTTGCCAGACGATGTTCTTGTCGGATCGCAGTTCCTCGGCAAAATTCGAGGACCGGCACCACGACAGGGCGGTTGCCATTTGTCCATATCCCCTGTCGCCTGACTTCTGTATTCTGTATTCTCTGCCATGGCCTCCCCCAGCCCGTCCGCTTTTGAGCATCTTGCTAAAAAATTAGCAGGCGACCTTCATCTCGACGCGACGATGCGGACGCTTTACGCGACCGATGCTTCGGTTTATCGCGAGATGCCGCAAGCAGTCGCCCTGCCGAAGAGCGAAGCGGACATTGTTTATCTTATCCAGTTCGCCGGCCAACATGGTACGGCATTGGTGCCGCGCACGGCTGGCACCTCGTTGGCTGGACAAGTCGTCGGGGCCGGAATCATCGTCGATGTTTCGCGCTACCTCAATCGGATCATGGAGATCGATTCCGGGCGCAGACGGGTACGGGTACAACCCGGCGTCGTTCGTAACGAACTTAATCTGGCTCTTGCTCCCCACGGACTTTTCTTCGCGCCCGAAACCTCTACGCAGAACCGAGCGATGATCGGTGGCATGGTTGGCAACAATTCTTGTGGCGCTAACTCGGTAGTTTATGGAAGTACACGCGAGCATCTCATCTCGGCCCGCGTGGTATTGAGTGACGGATCAATTGCTGAATTTGGTCCGCTTTCGAGCGAGGAATTTGCCGCCAAATGTTCCGGCTCCAGGCTTGAGGCAGCAATCTACCAAGACATCAGCCGTTTGCTTGGCGACGTCAAAACTCGTGAAACCATTGCGCGTGAGTTTCCAAAAAAGTCGATTCACCGGCGCAACACTGGCTACGCCCTCGATTCGCTCGCGGCGTGCGTTCCGTTTTCGCCTGGCGGTCCCCCTTTCAATTTCTGCCGGCTGCTCGCTGGTTCAGAAGGTACCCTGGCGTTTCTTACTGAAATCACCTTGGCTTGCGAACCGTTGCCTCCGCCCGAGAGTGCACTCGTTTGCGTGCACTGCGCCACGATCGACGAAGCGCTACAGGCAAATCTTGTCGCACTGCGATACGCCCCGCGTTCGTGCGAACTGATCGACCGCCACATCCTCGAATGTACAAAAACCAACCTCGAACAACGGCAGAATCGTTTTTTTGTGCAAGGCGATCCAGGTGCTCTTCTCGCGGTCGAGTTAGCTGCTAACACCCGTGGTGAGGTCGCAGACGCGGCGAGACGCCTTGAGGCTGAACTGAGCGCCGCAAGCCTCGGATACCACTACCCCACGGTTTGGGGTACTGACCAGCAACGCGTCTGGAATCTGCGCAAAGCTGCGCTCGGTTTGCTCTCCAATATACCGGGAGATGCCAAACCGGTGGCGGTAATTGAAGATACTGCGGTCGGCCCGGAGGACCTGCCGGAGTTTGTGCATGACTTCGACAATCTTCTCGGGCGCTACGATCTCTCCGCTGTTCACTACGGTCATGCCGCTTCCGGTGAACTGCATCTGCGCCCGATTCTCAACCTTAAGGCCGAAAAGGATCGGAAGCTTTTTCGGATTATCGCTACCGACGTCGCACACTTAGTGAAGCGTTACGGCGGTTCGCTCAGTGGCGAGCACGGCGATGGTCGATTACGGGGCGAATTCCTGTCGCTAATGGTAGGTGAGAAGAATTACGCGTTATTCCAAGATATCAAACGCACCTGGGATCCGGCCGGCGTCTTCAATCCTGGCAAGATTGTCGATACGCCGCCGATGGATGCCAGTTTGCGCTACGAGCCTGAACCGGCCGGGCGCGAATTTGCGACCGTGCTTAGTTTCTCGGATTCACGAGGCATCTTGCGAGCAGCCGAACAGTGCAACGGATCGGGAGATTGTCGCAAGTCCCATTTGATGGGCGGTACCATGTGCCCCAGCTACATGGCGACGCGCAACGAGCGCGATACGACCCGGGCCCGAGCAAATATGCTACGCGAAGTCCTTACTCGCTCGCGCCAAGCAAATCCATTTGACTCCGATGAAATCGCCGCGGTGATGGATTTGTGCCTCTCTTGCAAAGGTTGCAAATCAGAGTGTCCATCCAACGTCGACGTCGCACGGCTCAAAGCAGAATGGCTGCAACAGTTTCATGATGCGCGCGGGGTACCGTTGCGCTCGCGAGTAATTGGAAATTTCTCGACCGCGATGGCTTGGGCGTCGCTCGCTCCCGCCGTATACAACTTTATTGTTGGCAGTGGCCTGATTGCACCTCTCTTGAAACGGGCGGCTGGTTTCGCCCAAGGGCGCTCGATGCCGAAATTGTTCAAAACAACCGTGCGGCGCTGGTATCGCAGTATTGCCAATCAAAGTGGCGTTTTTCCAAACGGTCGCATTTTTCTCTTCTGCGATGAGTTTACCAACTTCAACGACGCGGAGGTCGGCATCAAAGCAGTGAGACTGCTGAACCGCTTGGGTTATCAGGTGATCATTCCGCAGCACGTCGACAGCGGTCGAGCGCAGATTTCCAAAGGGTTGCTTCGCGACGCGCAACGATTAGCCGTCCGCAATGTAGAATTGCTGAAGGATGTGATCGCCGCGGACACTCCACTAATAGGGATTGAACCATCGGCCATCCTGGGTTTCCGCGACGAAGTACCCGATCTGGTTCCAGCGCACCTGGTCAGCGCGGCCAAGACATTGGCCAAACACGCGCTTTTGATTGACGAGTTCATTGCCCGGGAGGCTGACCTCGGTCGAATCCGGCACGAGGCCTTCACGCAACAACCGCGCGCCATCAAACTACATGGGCATTGTCATCAGAAGGCTCTTGCTTCGCTGACTCCGACCGTTAAAGCGCTCGAGCTACCGGTGAACTACAAAGTCCAAGTTATTCCATCCGGTTGCTGTGGCATGGCTGGCTCGTTCGGATATGAAGAAGAGCATTTCAAGGTTTCCATGCAGATCGGAGAACTGGTCCTGCTGCCAGCAGTAAGGTCGGCGCCCGCTGAGACCATCATCGCAGCACCCGGCACAAGTTGCCGGCATCAAATCAAGGATGGTACCGGCCGAATCGCGCTCCATCCAATCGAGATACTGGCGGATGCATTGGTGTAGGAGGGCGAAGCTCCTGCTGAGCCGCATGTAAAGTAGCCTGATGCTCCAGCCTCAAGGAACTTACCGGTGATTGGTGATTAGTGATTAGTCAAAGGAATGCCGACGGGTGTTGAGAGAACCCTAACGTCCTGATGGAATATTTGCGGGCAATCGTGCTAGGTTCCACCAATGGCAAGGCAAACGTTAGGGCATAAAAAGCACATTACCATCCACGATGTCGCAGCTCAGTCTGGCGTCTCTTACCAGACAGTCTCACGCGTGATCAACAACATGCCCGATGTGGCCCCCAAAACTCGGTTACGCATCCTGAATGTGATGGAGGATCTGGGTTATCGGCCAAATATGACGGCCCGCCAGTTGGTCAGTCAGCGTTCGAGCGTGATTGGCTTTGTGACCTGGGCTACCAGTTTCTATGGCCCAGCTCAAATAATGATCAATGTCGAACGGGCGGCCAGGGAAACCGATTACACTATAATGTTCGCCGGGATTCGAGACGCAACCATCGACCGGATCCGCCGTGCAGTTAATAAGCTGTGCGCCCATCGCGTGGCGGGGATCCTGATGCATCTTCCATTTGAAATGGATTTGCGTCCTCTCCGCCAGATGTGCGTGAACGTACCGCTGGTGGCGGTAGACTGCGACCTTGGTTTTGAAGCGCCCTCGGTTCACGTCCGCCAAGAATACGGCGCTTACTTGGCAACCAAGTATCTGCTCAGCCTGGGACACACGAAAGTTGCCTATTTGCGCGGACCGATGGTTTGGCGGGTTGCCCGCCTCCGGTATCAAGGTTGGTTGAAGGCGGTGAAGGAGGCGGGCTACTCGCCCGATCCTTGCATCGATGGGAACTGGACGTCGAGAGGAGGATTTGAGGCGACTCTCAAATTGCTGAAGGAATACCGAGGAAAGTTTACCGCTCTCGCTGTCGCCAACGACCAAATGGCGCTTGGCGCCATTCGAGCCTTCGAAGAGGGAGGCCTGCGCGTACCGCAGGACGTTTCCGTGGTCGGATTTGATAATCTTCCCGAAGCTGAATTTTTTCGTCCACCGCTTTCAACGATTAAGCACGATTTTGCCAGCATCGGAACACTAAGCATTCGCTGTCTGATGGAACAATTGCGCGGAACCCGCGAGAGCTCGCAGACCTACACGATTGAGCCGACGTTTGTCGAGCGGCTGAGCGCGACCGCGCCACCGGCATAAAAATCGCCGTCATCGCCGGAAGCGGGTGCAAAGGCTGCTGCGGTAGCTGAGGGTTTTTTCTGCCGATGGCAAACCCAAGTTGTTCTTTTGCCGTTTAGGGAATCAGAACCGGTGGATCGACAGGAGCGGCGAAAACAGGCGGGGAACAAATCCGAGGGAACGAGCTAAGTTTTCTCTGTTGACATTCCTCTCTGAAGTGTTATTTCCGTGAACGTTCTCGCAGCTCGCCTGCCCAGAACTGTCATTACCCCCACGAACGGAACACCCCGAGCCTAAGCTCGGAATCAATGAAAGGATTCATGCGAACACGTATTTCGCTCCCCTCCGCGATACGGACTCATGTCCGCCGATTTTCGTTGGTTGCGCCTGCATTCATCCTGCTGACAACCGCTGTCGTCCTGCACGCGCAAACACCAAATCCGCTTGCATACCTGACCTTCGACGAGGGCTCGGGCACCATTGCTCACGACTCCTCGGGCAATGGGAATGACGCTTCCCTGCTCGGCGGCGCCGGTTGGACGACCGGTCTGGTGGGATCGTTTGCTCTGAACCTGCCCGGCGCAGTCGGCAGCTATGCCGACATTCCGCGAGATGTTGTCGATACTACGAAGAGTTTCACCGTCGCTGCCTGGGTCAAGCTCAACAGCTTAGGCGGCTTTCAAACCTTCGTTAGCGAAGACTCCGGTTTTCAAGCCACCTTCTTCCTGCAGAAGCGCGGCGACACCAACACGTTTACCTTTACCCAGCCTTTTGGCGCGGCTGCAGGAGCCGGTACCGCCGTATACGCCGACTCCGGCATAACGCCTACGGTTGGCACTTGGTACCACGTAGTCGGAGTCTACGATGCCACCCAACAATCCGCCTCGATTTATGTGAATGGAGTGCTGGCGGGACAGGTATACAGCGTGTCTCCCAGTCCAGCGAACGGCCACACCGGAATCGGCCACGGGCAATATAATAACAGCTATGTGGATTGGGTAAACGGGGCCATCGACGATGTACGCCTCTACCAAGCTGTTCTTACCCCGGACCAAATTCTCGCGATCGCGCGGATCGGTAACCCTTCGTTGCCGGGACCGCAGCCAGTTCAGCCAGCCACGCTCAACATCGATGGTGCCCACCCAGGTGCCCGCATCAACCCGAAATTCTACGGCTTGATGACAGAGGAGATCAACCATTCCTACGACGGCGGTATCTACGGTGAGTTGATTCAGAATCGGGTACTCAATGATAGTGCGAACACGCCGGTGCATTGGTCACTCGTGCAGGACAACGGTGGAGCCGGCTCGATTACACTCGACACGACCCAGCCGGTCAGCGGCACCGTTCTGACCAACAGCTTGCGGGTAGACGTCACCCAAGGTCAACGTGTAGGCGCCGCAAATGATGGATTCTGGGGTATCCCGGTCAAGCCTTTCACGACCTACCAAGCGTCTTTCTGGGCCAAAGCAGCTCCCGGTTTTACTGGTCCATTGACGCTGGACATCGAGAGCAGCGATGGGGCCACCGTCTATGCCCTTGCTCAGGTACCTCAGATTACCGAGGTCTGGAAGAAATATAGCATCGAGTTCAGAACCGCTCTGGTGCCGCCCACGGCAAATACGCGTTATGTCATCTCAACCGGGAGCCCCGGAACCTTCTGGCTGACTCAAGTGTCGCTGTTTCAGCCAACTTATCGCGACCGTCCTAACGGCAACCGAATAGACTTGATGAAAAAACTAGCGGCAATGAAGCCGGCCTTCCTGCGCCTTCCCGGAGGCAACTATCTTGAAGGCAACACGATCGACCAGCGGTTCGAATGGAAGAACACCATCGGGCCGATCGAACAGCGACCCGGCCATGAAAGTCCTTGGGGTTATCGCTCTGATGACGGTCTGGGTTTGCTTGAGTTTGCGGAATGGTGCGAAGACCTGGATATGGAGCCGGTACTCGCGGTTTATGCCGGCTATTCGCTGAATGGCACTCTCGTTCCTGACTTGGCACCATACGTACAGGATGCCTTGGATGAAATCCAATATCTCACCGGCAGCCCCCACACCACTTGGGGCGCGAAGCGCGCCGCGGACGGTCATCCAGCGCCGTTCCCGCTCCAATATGTCGAAATCGGAAACGAAGATTTCTTTGACCGATCCGGGAGCTACGATGCTCGCTTCGCCCAATTCTACGATGCGATCAAGGCTGCTTACCCGAATCTTCAAGTGATCGCGACAACCGGTGTCACCAGCCGGACGCCAGATATAGTCGACGAGCACTATTATCGGGGACCCGGATCGTTCGAAAACGACGTTCATCACTACGACAACTACAAACGCACCGGTCCAAAAATATTCGTCGGCGAATGGGCTTCGCAAGAGGGATTCCCGACCCCGAACCTGCATGCTGCACTGGGTGACGCGGCATGGCTGACTGGCCTGGAGCGCAACTCGGATATTGTGATTCTGGAATCCTATGCGCCGCTTTTGGTCAACGTAAACCCGGGTGCCAGCCAGTGGGCCACGAACCTGATCGGCTATGATGCGCTCCAAAGCTACGGGTCGCCCTCGTATTACGTGCAATTGATGTTCAGCAACAACCATGGAGACGTGGTTCTGCCGTCGACGCTGACTGCAACCGGAGGGTCGAAGGTTTACACGAGCGTCACCCGTGACACCAGGGAAGGAACGATTTATCTCAAGGTGGTGAACGCCGCGGCCGACCCTCAGCCGTTGCATGTTGATTTAACCGGGGTTAGCAACGTCTCGCGCACCGGTAAGGCGATCGTGCTCACGAGCAGCAGCCCCTCGGCTACCAACAAGCCGGGTGATACTGAGAAGGCGGTACCGGAAACCGTCAGCGTGAACGGTCTGGGTCGAAGCTTTGACCACAGCTTCGCTCCATTCTCGGTCACCGTTTTGCAGATCGAAACAGGACACCGATGAGGGTTGAATAGACAGGTGGGGCGGGAGGATCGACTTACCACTCCCGCCCCCTCTTTGGTCAACGCCGGGAACGCCGGCTTGTCCGACGAGTGTCCGCTTTAGCGAAGGTGGAAGCCTATACGGAGTGTCAAACGACGGAGCGAAGTCGGAGAGCGCCGGGAGTGCCGGCGGTTTACCTGGCAACGGATTTTCCGGCAGAATTGCGGAAAGCG
>Ga0209648_10003397_pt1 | contig 13349 bp, 11 predicted proteins | sample GraSoi2013_115cm_FD_185830 | JGI IMG/M metagenome (GOLD analysis project Ga0209648, IMG submission 185830) | Grasslands soil microbial communities from the Angelo Coastal Reserve, California, USA - Sample 9_17_2013_115cm (SPAdes) (version 2) | ecosystem: Environmental > Terrestrial > Soil >...
CCGCGAACAACGAATACCTGGTGAACTCCGAAGGGACGGTTACGCGCAGCGGAAAGACGACTTATACGGTGCAATTGAACGGCTCGGCGCAGGCGGCCGACGGAATGAGGCTGAGCCGGAGCCCGGCGTATATGGTCGCGCGGCCGGAAGAATTGCCGACGCACGATGCGCTCATCAGCGATGCGAAGAAGATGCTGGAAACGGTTATGGCCTTGCGGCAAGCGCCCATCGTCGAGGAGGAGTACCGCGGGCCGGTGCTGTTCGCGGCGGATGCGGCGGACGACATCGTGGCATCGCTGATCGGGCAGAACGTGCTCGGGCACAAACCGCAACTCGGGAAGCCAAACCGGACGGTGGGAGCGTTCGCAACGAGCTATAAGACGCGCGTGCTGCCGAATTTCCTGTCGATCGTTGACGATCCCACGCTGAATGTTTTTCAGGGCAAGAGCCTGGTGGGAAGCTACGACCTGGACAGCGAAGGCGTGAAGGCGCAAGCCGTGAACGTAATCGAAAACGGGACGCTGACGAACTATCTGGTGGGGCGGCAGCCCATTCGTGACTTCCCCGCTTCGAATGGCCACGGGCGCGCGGCGCCTGGATCTTTTCCCGGGCCAAGCCTGGGCGTGCTGCTGGTAAAAAGCACCGAAGCGCAAGGGGCTGAAGATTTGAAGAAAAAAGTCATTCAGATGGTAACGGATCAAGGCAAACCGTACGGCTACCGGGTGGAGACGCTGGGGCCGGGAAATTCGCCGCGGTTGCTCTATCGCGTGTACGCCAAAGATGGGCACGAAGAGCTGGTGCGCGGCGCGGTGTTCAGCGAACTCGATATTCGCGCGCTGAGGAGCGATCTGATCGCGGTGGGGAACGATCCCCTGGTGAGCAATCGCCCCGGCGGAACGCCGACGACGATCATCTGCCCGTCGCTGCTGTTCGGCGAGCTCGAAGTGAAGCGCGCGGACACCAGCAAGGACAAGCTGCCGGATTATCCGCCACCACCGCTGAAGAAGTGAGCTGTGAGTCAAGACTGGTGGAAAAAACGAAGCCCGCCTTCACATTTTGCATGAGAGCGGAGAGATTGAAGTCTGTACAGGCTCCAGCGAGCCTGTGCCGGCACGGGCGCGGCCAGCGACTAGCACTCTGCGTTGGCGGAGGGCAATTCCGCGCAAGCATAACACGTTGTTGACTATAGACTCTTAACCGCCGACTATTTCTGTGATGACGCTGAAAGAAAGACTGGAATGGCTGAGCCGAATGACACTGCTGGTGTTCATCCTGGCGGCAGCGGCGTTTTTGAGCGCGATCACGGCGATGCGCATCGCCATTCACGGGCGTGAAGTGACGATGCCGAATCTGATCGGCAAGAATGTTTCCGAGGCCAGCCAGATGCTGCAGTCGCGCGGGCTGGTGCTGCGCGTGGCGGACCGCATGTACAGCGACCAACCCATCAACATGGTGGTGCGGCAGACGCCGACGTCAGGCCTGCTGATGAAAGTGTCGCAACAGGCGCACGTGGTGCTGAGCCTGGGACAGCGCCAATTGCAGATCCCGCTGCTGGAAGGGAATTCCCTGCGCGCTTCACGCATCGAACTTCTTCGCGCGGGATTGCAAGTGGGCGAAGTGACGGGCATAACCATGCCCGCCCCGCCAGCGGATACAGTGGTGATCCAGAATCCGAAGCCGGGCGCGGGAGCAGCTACGCCGCGGGTGGATGTACTCGTTTCGCAGGGGCCGCGCGAGATCGCTTACGTGATGCCGCACCTCGTGGGCCTGAACGAGACCGAAGCGCAGCACCGGCTGGACATCGCGCAGCTTCGCCGCAAGGTGAACTACGTGACGGCACCACAATGGCCGCACGGCGCGGTGATTGACCAGTCGCCGCTGGGTGGCGCGCGGGTTCCTGCTTCGACCGTAATTGAGTTGACGGTGGCGAATTGAGCGGAGAGTCCACCTGGAGTCCAGCAGAAGACGAAAGCTCAGTTTGATTGCGAGCCCATCGGCTTTGTAGCATGACTATCTTTTGGCTGCGCGCGATGCGGAAAGAAGATATATCATACGGAATCCGGCCCTCCTCACGAAGCAGTGGAACGAAGGAGGATGGACCGTGGCACTTGTCAAAGCTCCAACCAAGCAAAAAACTACATCCCTTCAGGTGCGCCTGGAGGAGGACGTCAGACTCAATTTGAACAAGTACGCGCAGTTCATCGACGCGAGCCCATCCTACGTCGTGGGCGAGGCGCTGAAGCTGCTGTTCAAAAGGGACCAGGAATTTAGGCGCTGGCTGGGCCACCAAACGGATAATGACGGCCAAGAAAAAATCGAAGGAGACGTTCTGACAAAGACCGCTCATCAATCGTAAGAAGGAAGCTTATCCGGGCAGAGTTGGTTGAGAATGGCGCGCGGAGAAACGGCGGACGGCGCACTTCGGAAAAGGGGCAGCCCTGACAGAAGCGGGGTCAGGCGAACTGCCGCGCTCCAAAGCGGCTGCGGCTATTTGGCGGTGCTTTTTTTGTGCAGGGTGGTGCAGACAGTGAGGGCAGAGTTGGGATCGACGGCGCTGTCACCTTCGTCGATCAGTTGGATGATGCCCTGCTTGTCGATGACGATGTTGGCGCGAAGGGCCCACTCGTAGGTCTCGTTTTGAACGTCGTACCCTTTCAGGATGCCGTAGGACTTGAGCATCTTGCGGTTCATATCGCTGAGCAGCGGGAAGGTGACGCCGATCTGTTTGGCGAAGGCGGCGTTGGCGGCGGGACTGTCCATGCTGATGCCGAAGACTTCGGTGTCCGAGGTGTCGATTTTTCCGGAGGCGATTCCAGCCTGGACCGCCTGAAGCTGCTTCGTTCAACCGCCGGTGAAAGCCAGGACGTAGACGGCGAGGAAAACGTTTTTCTTGCCACGATAGTCGCTGAGCTTCACGGTCTTCCACTGATCGCTAAGCAGTGTGAAATCGGGAGCGGCGTCGCCGACCTTGAGGGTCATCTTGGCGACGTGGGGACTTTGCGCCTGACGGGTCAGCGGCGGAGCCGCAATCACCGCGGTCAGAAGCAACGCCAGAATGAGCGAGCGTTTCATAAAGGACTCTCCCTTTAGCAGGGATTCAAGGGCGCGACCACGTGATTTTGCGCCTACCCTACTGATGAAGACTCGTTGCGCATCAAAAATATTCCAATATTCCAAAAACTGCGATGGCCGGAGCCGAGGGAGAGAAGCAACCCGGAAGTGCTTCTCCTGGCATCAGATAAGAGGGCATGAAATAGAGGGGTACCGCGGGACGAGACCTGGCCTTTCGTTCAGGGTATAATGAATGGTTCCCAAAAGCAGGGAGTGGAGAAGCGCAGAAGGTTGCGGCAGACTGCGGAGAGGAACCCCAGATTCGCGAGAGAGGTGAAGTTTGCGCTGTAATTCGTTTGTAGCAAGCACGAAGCGGTTGACACTTTTAGCCGCGTCCGGACTGTTTTTGTTGAGCGCCACGCGGTGCGATGCTCAAATCTTTCATAAGAAGAAAAAGGTTAATAAGTCGACCAGCGCGGAGAATACCGCGGAGCCGGACAAGATTCTGTATGACAAGGCGATGGAAGACGTCAAGCACGGGCGGCACGAGGTCGGCCGGCTGAACCTGCAGACGTTGATCAATACGTATCCGGACAGCGAGTATCTGGCCAAGGCGAAACTGGCGATTGCCGATTCGTTCTACAAAGAGGGCGGAACAGCGAACATGACGCAGGCCATCCAGGCATACAAGGATTTCGGCGTCTTCTTCCCCATGCTGCCGGAGGCGGGGTACGCGCAGTTGCAAGTGGCGATGGCGCATTACCGGCAAATGGAAAAGCCAGACCGCGACCGCACGCAAGCGCGCGAGGCGGAGGACGAATTCCAGACGTTCTTGTCCAAATATCCAAATGATCCGCTGGCGGCGAAGGCGGAACAGCATTTGCGCGAAGTGCAGGAAGTGCTGGCGGAGGGCGACTACCGGATCGGGTATTACTACTACGTGAAACAAGACAAGAAAGCCGCCGAATCGAGGCTGAGGTCGGTGGTAAACCGCTACCCGCTGTATAGCAAATCCGATCACGCGCTGTGGATGCTCGGGAACATCTGGGCTTCCACGGAAAGAAAGGATCTTGCCTCGAGTTATTACGCGCGGATCGTCAGGAATTATCCCCTGTCACCCTTGGCGGCGAACGCGAAGAACAAGTTGAAGGCGTTCGGCGCTCCGATTCCGCAGCCCGATCCGCAGGCGGTGGCCTGGATGACGGCCGAACAAAATGCACCGCGTCAACATGAGATCTTCCTCAAGAAGCCCCTGGCGCTCGTTCACAGCGGCCCCAAGCAGGAGTTGCGAGAGGCGGCGATGACGGGAAAGCCGACGATGAGTCCAGAGTCGGAGAGCGAGGCAGGGACAGACATTTTGGCCGGCGGGGCCCAATCGCGAATCGGCGGGACCGGGACGGGCATCGTTGCGACCGTGACGCCGGGGAGTAGCGGCGGAACAACGAGCGGTCCTGAGAATACGGCTCCGGCGACAGAAGGAAGCGATCCGAATCCCGGGAAGCAGCCAGACCCGAACGCGCCGGCTGGGCCAAATGACTCAAAGGCGACCGCACCGACGGGGGATCCGGTGAACGGCGCCACGGCGGGAACTGCTGATGGCGCGGCAAAAACAGATGCAGCCGCAGCAGGCGCCGGACAGCCCGCGGACGCAGCCAAACCGGATCCACCGGCGACGCAGGACGAGAAGCAAAACGGGACAAAGGACGACAAGAAGAAAGAGTCGAGCAGCAAGAAAAAGAAGGGGCTGCGTAAAATAGTTCCGTGGTAGGCGCAGCAAAGCGAAGAACTGGTAATGAACCGAGGGGTGCTGAGAGCGCACCCCTTTTTCTTTTGCCGCACCTGTACTAGATGACGGGGTCTAACCCCCGTATTCACTTCCGACACACACCTGACCCGTTGACGTTGACGCGTACCACTGCCGGTGCTCCAATAGGCTGGAGCAGGTCATTCGGTATGGCCGCGCGGCAAGAGGTGTAGTATGCCTTCGCGCGGTATCGTCGGAGGACGTCTGGTGGCCAAGATTCTGGTGGCGGACGACAACAGCAACATCCAGAAGATGGTGGGCCTGGCCCTGAAAGATCAGGGCATCGACGTGGTTGCTGTCGGCAATGGCGAGGCAGCGGTGCGGAAAATCTCCGATCTACGTCCCGACCTGGTGCTGGCGGACGTTTTCATGCCGGTGCGAAATGGCTACGAAGTTTGCCAATACGTTAAGAGAGATGCGGCGCTATCGCATATCCCGGTGATCCTGCTGGTGGGCGCGTTCGATCCACTCGACGAACAAGAAGCACAGCGAGTGGGAGCAGATGGCGTGTTGAAGAAGCCGTTTGTTCCGCCCGATCCCCTGATTTCAATGGTCAAGTCCGCGCTGCAGCGCGCTGGCGTGGCTCACGGGATTGCCGGTGCCGCCAAAGCTCCTCCTGAACCAGCGCCCTTGAAAGTCGCGGATCTCCTGGGGCCAAGCAGTGCGTCCATACCGACGCGGGGCAGCGTCCCTGTCCACACGCCGAAGCATGAAGAGCCAGTCGCAACCTTGGAGAATGAAAGTTTTGTGGATGAAGTGCCCGCGCGCCCCGACCCGGTGCGGATTGATACTGGCGCGCAACCCGTGGCTTTTGGCAGCCTCCTGGAAACGCCTGCGGAGGAAACGGAAGAAGAAGATGCGGCTTACCTGTCACCTGTGAATTCGGAATTGGCGATGGAGCGGGATTGGCGAGATCCGGATCTGGCTGAAGCGGAGGAAGAACAGGAAGAAGAGAAACCCGCAGGGACATGGCGCCACGATGAGACAGAAAGCGATGCTGGGTCCAGAGGCGGGGCCAAGGATTGGCGCGCAGGCAGCTTCGAGCAGATTCAAGCGAGAAAAACGCGGGTTGAGGACTGGGAACCGGTTGAAGAAAAAACAGTGCCCGTCGAGCCAGTGCCCGTAGCAAGCGCGAGCGTGAAGGAAGTACCCGTCGTTTCGGCCAGCGTGCCGGAAGACACGACTGTGATTTCGGCGACACCCTTTGCAAAGGACGCGTGGGCAGCCACGGTTTCGAGAGCTTCGCAAGAAGAGGCTTCGACGGAAACCGCGACGGCGTTGCAGGAAGTGGCGCGAACCAAAGAGCGCGAACGTCCCTCCGCGGAAGCGGCGGCGAGCAGCGCGGCGGAAGTGAAGGAAGCTGAGCCAGAGAAGAAAGCATCCAAGGACTCGTGGTTTTCTGTCGCGTCAAATCCCTGGGACGCGGAGATCGAGAAGGCCAACCGGCTTGCGTCGGCGTGGGACGCCGCTGTGCCCGCTCCTTCTGCGGCGAGCAATGGAACGGAAAAAGCGGCTGAGGCAGTTGGCGAGGAAACCAAGGCAGGGATCAAGGAAGTTGCGCTCCCTGCAGCCGCGGTGGAAGCAATTCGGGAAGAGGCCGCGCAGGTCGCGGAAGGCGTCATTCAGGCTGCAACACCATCGGTTTCAGCCGAAACAATCTTCGCCGCGCCAAAAGAAGCCTCCGAGGCAGCGACGCCGAGCATGGACGACCTGGTGGCCAAAGTGCTCGCGAAGCTGAACCCCGAGGTGCTGCAGGCGGTTACGCGGGAGATCCTAAGGCCGGTCGTGGAAGCGATGGTTAAGGAAGAGTTGAAGTCGAAGAAGTCTTAGTTCCCTGCTGGTTCGGAGATCCATCCTCATTTTTCATCCCGAAAGATAGAAGTCTATTTCGCAGCGTTGTGCAGGGCCGAATTGACGCAGCCGCTTTTTCCCCCGTATAGTCGAAGATTACTTTGAAAAAGAAATAGCGCGTGGGCGGAGTCGCGCCGAAACTCTTTCCTGGAGAATCTCACCGGATGGCTCGAGAGATCGCAAAAACATACGAACCGCAGCAGATCGAACCGCGCTGGGCAGGGTACTGGGTGAAGGAAGAATTGTACAAGGCGGACGCAAATGCGCCAGGGCCGGTGTTTTCGATCGTCATTCCGCCGCCGAACGTGACGGGCTCGCTGCACATCGGGCACATGCTGGAGCACACGGAGATAGACATTCTCACTCGCTGGTACCGAATGCGCGGCTACAACACCTTGTATCTGCCGGGTACGGACCACGCGGGCATCTCCACGCAACGCGTTGTTGTGAAGCACCTGATGGATCAGGGCATTGACTACCACAAGCTCGGGCGGGAAGAGTTTGAAAAGCAGGTTTGGAAATGGAAAGCGGAAGCAGGAAGCGAGATTACCCGGCAGATGAAGGGCATCGGAGAAAGCTGCGACTGGTCAAGGGAGAAGTTTACGCTCTCACCGGAAATGTCGCGCGCGGTGCGCGAAGTTTTCGTGAGGTTATATGAAGAGGGATTAATTTACCGTGAGAACCGGTTAGTGAACTGGTGCCCGGTGTGCCTGACGGTGCTGAGCGACCTGGAAGTGGTGCACGAGGAGCGGCAAGGACACCTGTGGCACATCAAGTATCCGGTGGCGGGGACGGAAGAGTTTCTTGTGGTGGCAACGACACGTCCGGAAACAATGCTGGGCGATACGGCAGTGGCGGTGAATCCGAAAGACGAACGTTACGCGCACCTCGTGGGCAAAAAAGCGCTGTTACCGCTGATGAACCGCGAGATTCCGATCATCGCGGACGAAATGGTGGACCGCGAGTTTGGAACGGGCGCCGTGAAAATCACGCCGGCACATGATCCGAATGACTTCGAAGTTGGGCGGCGACACAAATTGGCGGAAATTGATGTGATGACCGACGACGGGAAAATGAACGCGGCGGCGGGCGTCTACGCGGGGATGGACCGGTTCGAGGCGCGGAAAAAAATTGTGGAGGATTTGAAGGCGCTAGGCCTTCTGGAAAACATTACCGAGCATACGAATGCCATCGGCTTATGTGAACGGAGCAACACCATTGTCGAGCCGCGGGCTTCGACGCAATGGTTCTGCACGATGAAATCGCTCGCGGAACCCGCGATTGCAGCGGTGGAATGCGGGGAGATCCAGATCGTGCCGGATAACCGGCGCCAGGAATATCTGAACTGGATGCACAATATCCGCGACTGGACGCTCTCGCGGCAACTGTGGTGGGGGCACCGCATTCCTGCATGGTATTGCAAGGAGAACAAGCACATTACTGTGGCGCGCGAGATACCAGCCAAGTGCGCAACGTGTGGGTCGACAAATCTCGAACAGGATTCCGACGTTTTGGATACGTGGTTTAGCTCGGCGCTTTGGCCGTTCTCGACTTTGGGTTGGCCGGAAAACACAGCGGACTTCAAGACCTATTACCCGACGACCTTGCTGATCACCGGGTACGACATCCTGTTTTTCTGGGTGGCACGGATGATCATGCTTGGAATTCACTTTACGGGGAAAGTTCCGTTCCGCGCCGTGTATCTGCATTCGCTGGTGCGTACCGGAAGCGGCGAGAAAATGTCCAAGACCAAAGGGACGGGACTCGATCCGGTGGCGCTGAACCAGCAGTACGGGACGGATGCGATGCGCTTCTGCCTGGCGTCGATGGCGGCGCCGGGAACGGACGTTGTCTTGACGGAAGATCGGCTGGCGAGTTCCCGGAACTTTGCGAACAAAATCTGGAACGCGGCGCGGTTTTTGTTCGTAAATTTGGAGAAGTTTGAGCAGGTTGGCGGGAAAATAGACGATGTCGCACTTCCTGAGGTGCGTGACAATGCACCGTACGCATTAGGAGACGAAATCGAACTGGTCAATCTCTGGATCTTCTCACGGCTCGGAAAAGCGATCGTACGGAATAATGAGGCACTAGCAAACTACAGGTTCCATGAGGCCGCTCAAAGTGTTTATCACTTCTTTTGGGGTGATTTTTGCGATTGGTATATCGAGTGGGTGAAGCCGCGGCTACTGGACGGGAATTTGGCGCGGGCAACAGCGGCGTGGCGAAATCTGTTTGCAGTCTTCGAACGAGCGTTGCGGCTGCTCCATCCATTCATGCCGTTCCTGACGGAAGAATTGTGGCAAAAGCTGCCGCAACGAGCGGGAATTCGTTCGATTGCCCTGGACAGCTTTCCGGAGGCTAGGTCAAACCGAATCGATCCAGTTGCGGAGAAAAAGTTTTGGTTGTTGCAACGCGTAATCACGTCGGTGCGCACTGCGCGGGCGGACAACAAGCTCGACGCCAAGAAAAAGATTGCAGCCGAACTGTCGAGCCAGGATGTAGCAGTCAGAGAACTCGTCGATGGAAACCTTGAGTCGCTCCAGCGACTGGCAGTCCTGTCGAGCCTAAGGGTGACTTCCGACCATCTTAGCGGCAATGGCTACTTTCACAGCTTACCGGAAGGCGACATCCACATTCCTTTCTCAGAGATCGTCAATCCCCAGACTGAAATGGCGCGGTTGAACAAAGAAATCAAAGGGCTTCAGACGGCCATTATTTCAAAGGAGAAACAGCTTGGAAACGAGAGCTTCCGCAGCCGCGCGCCGGAGATGATCATCAAGGGGCTGGAAGCGACTTTGGCACAACAAAAAATTGAATTGGAGAAACTGGGCAAGCGGCTGGAGGACCTCAACAGAGGCAGCCAGGACGCCGGGACGTGATGCCCGTGAACTGGCATTCGGAGGAAATTGAAAAAATCGTTCGAAATGCCTTAGCCGAAGATATCGGGCCGGGGGATGCCAGCACGGCAGCGACGACTCCGCCCCGTGCCGTGGCGCGGGCGCACATTTTGGCGAGGCAGACGCTTGTGTGTGCTGGACTGCCACTGACGGAGAATGTGTTTCGCGCTCTGGACCCGGAGATGGAAGTGGTTTGCCTGCACGCGGACGGATCGCTTGTAGAACCCGGCACAGACATTGTGAGGATCGGAGGGAATGCCCGAGCGATTCTTACCGGCGAGCGCACGGCGTTGAATTTTCTGGCGCATCTTTGCGGGATCGCCACGCTGACCCGCCGCTTCGTGGAACAACTGGCAACTTCAAGGACTCGCATTCGTGATACTCGAAAAACGACACCGGGCTTGCGAGCGCTGGAAAAATACGCGGTGAAGACGGGCGGAGGCGCCAATCACCGCTTCGGACTCTATGATGCGATCCTTTTGAAGGAGAATCACATCGCGCTGGCGGGCGGAATCAAGGAGGCGCTGGACAAAGCGCATACATATGCCTCACCCAAGCTGCCGCCCCCGCGTGCGGCCAGCGCCTACGACGCAGCCGGGTTGGACCCGGAAGTCGCCGGACCTGGACCGCTCTCCGTGCAGATCGAGGTGCGGGACGAACGTGAGCTTCGGGACGCACTCGCAGCGGGGGCAGAGTCGGTGCTGCTGGACAACATGACGCCGGCACGCGCAACGGAATGCGTGAAGATTGCGCGCGGACTGCGCTCGGATTGCGTGATCGAAATCTCCGGAGGAATCACGTTGGACAACGCGCGTGCTTTCGCGGAGACAGGCGCTGACTTTCTTTCTTCCGGAATGCTCACGCACTCGGCGCCCGCCGCGAACCTGACCCTGCTTGTGGACAACATCGAGGAAACGTAAGCTTAGTCAGCGCGAAGAGGTACGACGAAATCCCTATGGCTCAAGATTCCTTGCCAGGCACAACCGACCGGCGGCTGGCAGGGCTGCTTACGCTGCTGGCGGAAAATGCCACGATCATCATCAGCGGCGGGCGGATCGCGAAAGAAGTTGGCGTCTCGCGGTCGATGGTATGGCGGTGGGTCGAACGGCTGCGCGAATTGGGTGTGAAAGTGAAAGGCCGGCCAGCCACCGGATACTTCCTGGAACAAGTACCGGATATTTTGACTCCCAACATGCTGAGGCAACGACTGAAGGGCAGCCTCTTCGGGAAACGCATCTATCATTTTTTTAAAACGGATTCGACGAACCGCGTGGCACTGGAACTGGGGCATGGCGGCGAGCCGGAAGGCGCTGTCGTGCTGGCGGAAGAACAAACCGCGGGGCGCGGACGCGCGGGACGCGCGTGGCACTCCGAACGAGCGATGGGGATTTATGCGACGCTGCTGTTGCGGCCAAAGCTGGCGCCAGTTCAGGCTCCACTGCTGACAATGATGGCCGGACTCTCCACACATTCGGCGGTTCAGGCTTTGACGGGGCTCACGGTAGACCTGAAGTGGCCGAATGATCTTCTCGTTCGAGGGAAGAAAGCGGGCGGCATCCTGACGGAGATGCATGCGGAACCAGGGCAAATTCGATTCGTGATCGTGGGAATCGGTCTGAACGTGAATCAGGAGAAGTTTCCCGTCGAGCTGGCCGACATAGCCACTTCGCTGCGAGTGGAAACAGGCAAGCCGCAATCGCGCATGGAACTAATGGTGCGGTTGCTGCGCGAATTCGAGAACGACTACAATCGGTTAGTTCGAGAAGGCGTGGCAGGTGTGGTTGCGCGCTTCGAAGCGGTATCGAGTTATGCGAGAGGGAGGCGCGTGCGCGTGACAAACGGCACGGAAAGCTATGTGGGCACGACGGCCGGGCTCGCGCCGGAGGGATTGCTGCAGGTAACGCGCGACGACGGAAAAGTAGTAACTGTGATCGCGGGCGACGTGGCGGAGGCACGATAAATGCTACTGACCATTGACGTGGGCAACACCAACACAGTACTGGGAGTTTTTCGTGGCGAAGAGCTCGTTGCAAATTGGCGATTGACTACGGCGCGCGAGCAGACAGTTGACGAATATGGCGTTCTGACGAGGAATTTGTTCACGCTGGCGGGGCTGGATCGGGACGCCATCACCGGCGTGATCATCAGCTCGGTGGTGCCGCCGGTGAATTGGACGCTGGCGGAAATGTCGCGGGTGTATTTCGGCAAGAAGGCGCTGTTCGTGGAACTCGGAGTGAAGACCGGGATGGCAGTGCTGGTGGACAACCCGTCGGAAGTAGGGGCAGACCGGATTGTGAACGGCGTGGCAGCGTTTCATAAGTATGGCGGGCCGTGCATCGTGGTGGATTTTGGGACCGCGATCACATTCGATGTGATTTCCGCGAAGGGCGAATATCTGGGCGGTGTGATTGCTCCAGGGCTGGGGATTTCCTCGGAAGCGTTGTTTGCCCGCGCGGCGCGACTGCCGCGCGTGGAGATCAAAGACCCGGGAAAAGCGATTGGGACGAACACCGTAACGCACATGCAGGCGGGTTTGTATTACGGCGCGGTTGACATGGTGGACGGCATGCTGGAACGCATGAAAAAAGAGCTTGGCGAAGAAGTGAAGGTCGTGGCGACCGGGGGCCAGGCCAAGCTGGTTGCTCGCGGATCAAAGCATATCCAGCATACCGATGAATTTCTGACGCTGACGGGCCTGCGCTTGATTTGGGAGAAAAATCAGCCGGCCGAGCATGGCAAGGGTGCAGCGGCGAACGCACGCGGGACGCAAACGGCGCCGACGGCAAAGAAAGCGCAGAGGTGAAATCCAGGCAGCGGTGGTCAAAGGCTAATCGGGACTGTCGCCTGGGCGTTCAGCGACGCCCTAACCAACACCATGGACGGCTGGAATTACTTTAATTACTTCACGGAAATCGAAGAATACTTCTGGAAGAAACGCGGGGCTCATCTGCTGGTCTCGCCGCTGGACTGGGCGATCATGGAGGCGTGGCAGAAGGCGGGGGTTCCGCTGGCGGCCGTGCTGAAGGGGATCGACGGGGCGTTCGAGAGCTATAAGAGGTCGAGACGCGGCGGGGGCAGGCCGCTGAAGAGCTTGGCATATTGCACGGACGCAGTCTTGGAGGCAGCGGAAGAACAGCGCGAAGCCGCTGCAGGGAGTGCGCCGGACGCTGCTCGTCCAGCGGCCAGAGAAGCGTTTTCACGGAATGAACTGAAGGCATATTTGGAGAAGAATATTTCGCAGCTAAGTCGTGCGGCGGAAAAAAGCTTGGTGCAGCAGCCAGAAATCGCCAGCCGGTTGAAGAAAATCGTGGAATCGCTTGAGACGAGTCTTCCGCTCCTCAATATGCCCGGGACACTAGATCTGGAAGATTTGGAGCGCCGACTGGCGATTCAGGATGAGAAAATACATGCGTTGCTGACCAGCCATTCCCCCGAAGAAGTGATGCTCAAGATACAGCGCGAAGTCGATGGGCAATTGGCCAAATACAGGCGCAAGATGAAAGCGGAGCAACTGGCAATGGTCGAAAAACAGTACGTGCAGAAGCGGCTCTTGGAAGAGTTTGGACTGCCGCGATTGAGTCTATTCTATTTGACGTAATACGCGCGCCAGCGAAATTGCTCGTCAGGCTGAAGCGAAACCAGGTTTTCTGACGCCACACTTGCACTTGAGCACCATCTTGGAATAGGAAATCTCTTTGTATGAATGAAGAGCTGAAATTATCGATCGAGAAGCTTGTCTATGGCGG
>Ga0209648_10003398_pt1 | contig 13347 bp, 11 predicted proteins | sample GraSoi2013_115cm_FD_185830 | JGI IMG/M metagenome (GOLD analysis project Ga0209648, IMG submission 185830) | Grasslands soil microbial communities from the Angelo Coastal Reserve, California, USA - Sample 9_17_2013_115cm (SPAdes) (version 2) | ecosystem: Environmental > Terrestrial > Soil >...
CCGAGATGAGCCTGTAGATCTCCTGTTTCGCGCCGACGTCGACGCCGACTGTGGGGTCGTCGAGAATGATGAGCTTCGACCCTCCGATGAGCCAGCGACCGAGGACTACTTTCTGTTGATTGCCACCGGACAGGGCTGAAACAACCTGCTCGAGCGAGGCCGCCCTCACACCAAGCCGCCGGGCCATCGCGTCGACGAGCCGGAAGCGTGCACTGTCGTTGACCAATCCGAAGCGCGAATAGAGCCACGGCCGGGCTGAGCTCATGTTGTCCAGCACCGACAGCTGCGGGAAGAGGCCGTCGGCCACTCGTTCTTCAGGGACCAGGCCTATGCCCGAGCGGACGGCACGGCGCGGCGTGCCGAGAGACCGGGTGCTTCCGTCGATCTGAACGCTTCCACCTGTGATCGGGTCTGCGCCGAATATGGCGTGGGCCAGCTCTGTCCGGCCCGAGCCGAGCAGCCCGTAAAACCCAAGCACCTCGCCCGCGTGGAGCGTGAACGTGATGCCGTGCAATCCCGTTTCCGTCGTCAGGTCGCGCACTTCGAGGACTGCGTCCGGACGTGAGTGCGACGTCGCCGTCTGGAAGACCTGGTCTGAGTCGCGCCCGATCATCAGGCCGACCACCTGCTCGATCCGTGTCTCGTCCGCCTCGAGCGTCGCCACGGTCTTGCCGTCGCGCAACACGGTGACCCGGTCGCTGACGGCCAGGACCTCCTCGATCCGATGCGAGATGTAGATGATCGCGAGCCCGGCGCCGCGGAGCTCGCCAAGGACGCGATGCAGGTGGGTCACCTCATCGGTGCCGAGCGAGGCCGTGGGCTCGTCGAGGATGAGGAGGCGCGAATCGTGCAGCAGCGCCCGCGCGATCTCGACCAGCTGGCGTTCGGCGGAGCGCAGGCTGGCGGCCACGCGGTTCAGGTCGATGCTCGATCCGAGGCTCGCGAGGACATCGCGCACCGCCCTTCGCTGGGCCGAGTCGCGGAGGATGCCGAGGCGGGACTGTTCCACGCCGAGGGTGACATTCTCGGCCACCGTGAGCTGAGGTACGAGGTTCGCGTGCTGGAAGATCACGCTGATCCCGGAGCGCATCGACTCGGCCCGTGACTGGAAGTCGACCGGGACGCCGTTGAAGCGGATCTCGCCGGAGTCCCTGGTCGTGGCTCCGGCGAGGATCTTGACGAGAGTGGACTTGCCGGCGCCGTTCTCGCCCACCAGCGCGTGGACCTCGCCGGCGCGCACATGAAGGTCGGCCGACCGCAAGGCCCTCACCCCGCCGTAGCTCTTGGCGAGAGATTCCACGGCCAGCAGCTCGCGATCACTCGGCAGGTTCATCTCCGGCAATGTGTCACTCGGCGAAGGCTGATGATGGACCGGAGGAGGAACTCGTCCCTCCTCCGGTCTGAGAGAGAACTGCTAGCAAGGAAGGTCCGCGGTCGCCAGGTACTCGCCCTTGTTGAACGCGTTGGCGGCGGCGCAGTCGGCCGGGATCGGTTTGTCGGGCACGTTCAAGACGAAGCTGCCGTACGGGTCGATCGTGCCTTTGATCATTTTCAGCAGAGTGTCGATCAGCGTCTGGGAGATTTCCTTAGGCGTGAGCCCCAGCACTTCCATGAGCGGTGACGACTTGTCCACGAGCGCCTTCAGCTCCTCGTCGGTGCCGTTGATGCTGTAGAAGTACGTGTGATCGGGCTTCTTGTTGGTGGCTCCTCCGAGCCCCGCCGACTTGAAGGCCTGCAGGGCCCCGAAGGCCATGTCAGAGTTGCAGCCCGTCGCGACGTTGAAGCCCTTGTCACGCTGGAGCGCGTCTTCGGCCACCGTCACGGCCTTCTCGCGTGAGCCGGCGCCGTCCACGGTCGTGATCTTCGCGTCAGGCGCCACGGAAAGGACGCCTTCCTTGAATCCTCCCATCCGGATGTCGGCGCAGATGGAGGCTCCCTGGATGGTGACGAGCAGCACGTCCACCTGCTTGCCCGGATAGTTTGTCTTGACCCACTGTGCGGCTCGGGTTCCCGCCCCGACGGTCTGCGCGCGCTCGTCCAGGCCGACGTAGGGTGCGGTGATGCCCGTCCCAAAGGGGATCGCCCATCCCAGCACGGGGATCTTCTTGGCCTGCGCCTCCTTCACGAGAGGGACCGACACCGCGGCGTCGGCCGGCTGGAAGATGATTCCCTGAACGCCCTTCGCCAGGAGGTCGTCCATCAGGTTGGGGGCGTTGGTGCCGACGCCGAGCTGGTTCTCGAAGACGATCTGGATGCCCAGGCTGTCGGCGTAGGCCTGCATCTGCTTCTGCTGCGCGGTCTGGTAGGCGTCGTTGTTGTAGAGGATGTCACCGATGATCATCTTCTTCGCCGCCGCAGGCGAGTTGCCGCATGCCACCGCGAATACCGCTGCGATCGCCACAAGGGCGAACAGCTTCCCAAACGTACGGTTCATTTCAATGCCTCTCCTAGCTTCATTTGATTGCCTCCTCCACTCTGGTTTCCTTGCTTCTGCGAACGGCCTGGCACTCCGCCGGCTTCGATCCTCAGGTCGTGCTGCGCCCCCCTATACCCGGCATCTGCCACTTGCTTCGGGCGTCAGGCCGAATTGCCGTTGAAGCCCCGGGGGCCTGCGCTCTTTCGAGGTAGCCATCGCGGACGACACTCCGCTCGATGAAGGCGTCCTGCGTCCACGGGATGAACTCGAGTAGTGGAGCGGCTTCTGACAGGGCCGTACCAACGAGGTGCTGGTGCACCTGCATCATGTCGCCCGCATGAGGAACGACCCTCAAGCCCCTGCCGGCGGCGTGCGCGGCGACTTGAAGCCACTCGGTGACTCCGCCCACGCGCGTAGCGTCGACCTGGACAACGCGCATGGCGTCGGCGGCGATGAAACTGGCGAACGCCTGGTAGGAGTAGATGCTCTCGCCGGCCGCGATGTCCGAGACGGTCGCCTTCTGCAGTCGAGCGTGGCCCTCGAGATCGTCCGCGTGGATGGGCTCCTCGACCCAGTCCATACCGACCTCTTCGAGCACCGGCAGCATGCGTACGGCGGTCGCCAGCTCCCACCGTTGATTCGCGTCGCACATGAGCGCGACCTCGTCGCCAATCGCCTTGCGGACGGCACGGACGCGGTGCGCATCCTCACGCCAGTCGGGCTTGCCTACCTTCATTTTCACCCGGCGCCAGCCGTGGTCGATCAGCGAGCTGAGGTCCCTGATCAGGTCCTCGAGCTCAAAGTTGAGCCAGCCGCCATCGGTGTTGTAGGTCTCGATCGCATCGGCCGACCCTCCCAAGAGCCTCCACAGTGGGAGTCCTGCGCGCTGCGCGGCGAGATCCCACAGCGCGATATCAACCATGCCGAGAGCCATGTGAACAACACCGGCCCGGCCGATCCAGTGCGTCGGAAGCCAGTAGAGCCGCTTCCACGTGCCGACGATGTCTTGCGACGACGCCCCGATCAACGCGGGCGAGTAATACCGGTCGATGACGTCACACAGGAGCTCGGGTCCGGCATGCACACCGGAGATTCCTGTGCCGACGCGGCCATCCGCAGTGCGGACCTCGACGACGGGCACGATCCAGGCCGGCATAGACGCCGTCGAGTCCGCAATCGTCTTCACCAGCGGCACCGCGAGCGCGTACGTTTCGACGGAAGTGATCAACGCGCCCTCGTCGCCCGGCGGCAGGTCGACTACCGCCGACGAGAGGATGCCGCGCGCGCCGTCCATTGAATCCATGCGTGTCCGATTAAGGCATGGCAGCGCACAAGCATCAACACCGAAGACCGGATGTCTTCGATACGTTTCGCTGATGTCGGCGGCGCGCGACATCAGCGGATGGCGACGCTTTGATCGCCTGGCCGTTTCAGCTCGGGTATGACTTCGCGGCTCAGCAGGCGGATCGTCTCGAGGTCGTTTCCATACACAAGCGCGATGAAGTACTGCATCCCAAGCGCCATCAGCGATCGGTATCGCTTGACCAGGTCGCGGGGCGTGCAGGCGATCAGGCTTGCGCGGAGATCCTCTGACAGCTGCGGAGGCGGATCGATTGCGCTCCTGGCGCCGCCGGCCGGCGAGGCCGCTCCATATCTGCTGATGTCGGAGCTTCGAGCCAGCTCGCCAACCTTTCTCTCGAGGGCGCTCTGTGTTTCCGCCAGCACCAGGAATATGGCCACGTGGCTTCGGAGAATCGATGAGAAGGGACGGCCAAGCGCATCGCAGTGGGAGCGCAGCGCATCAAACTTGCGAGTGACGTCATCGCTCTGGGTGGCGCCACCGACCCATTCGTGCTCACCGAAATTCGAGGCGTCGGCGTAGCGCGCCACCTGCTCCAGGGTTCGTCGTTCTCCACCGCCACCGATCAGGATCGGAATGTGTGGCCGCTGCACCGGCCCTGGTCCAGCCAGCTGGGCGTTGTCGATCTGGAAGTGCTTGCCTCGATAGCTCACAGGTGAGTCACCCCAAAGCCTGGTAACGATTTCTATCGATTCTCCGAGCGCCTCATGGCGCTCAGCCGGCGAAGGAAAGCGCACCCCAAGCTGCTCGAACTCCCTGGCATCGTCCCCGATACCGATACCGAGGACCAGGCGTCCCTGACTCAGGCGATCGACATCCGCCGCCTGCCGGGCCAAAACGACTGGGTTGCGATAGTAAACGCAGCTGACCAGAGACCCAAGCCGGATTCTCTTAGTAGTCGCGGCAAGGGCCGTGAGCACATTCCAGGGATCGGCGGTTCGGGTCGGATGATCGTTCGCCCAGTAAGAATCGAATCCGAGCTCTTCAGCCAGCTGAACGAAATCGATGCAATCCGGCAGCGTCTGCGGGCCGAGACCAACTCCGAACCTCGGACCGGCGGCAGCCGCGGCCACCCATGGATGGATCGGTCGGTCTGGCCTGGTCGGGTCATGGCTCAACAAGCGCTTCCTACCAGCGTTGATTAAGCCATCGATACCTACGAGCATCCACACCGAAGACCGGATGTTCTCGATCCGTTTCGCTGATGTCGGCTGCGGGGGTCAGTCCACGTCGGGTACGGCTGACGTTCCCGGCGGCAGCGGGGCCGCCATCGCCAGATCGATGAACGCCAGCGAAGCGCGGCTGAGTGGACGTTCGGAATGCCACCAGAGCCCCACGTCGCGATACAGGTTGCTGTTCTCTATCGTCCGGACCTCGAGTCCGTCCTTTCGAACCATCGCCGCGACGAGGAGGTTCACCAAGCCCACACCGTGCCCGGCTCGGACCATCGCCGCCAGAGTGGTCGGCTGATGCGAGACGATGCCAATCGGTAGTTTGAGGCGGCTCGCGCGCATTGCCGACCACGCCTCATAGCCCACGCTCTGGTCCGCCATGGGATCCCCAATCGTGATGACGGGATAGGCCACAACCTGTTCGAGTCCGACGATCTCCGACTCGAGCATGGGATGACCAACCGGAGCGATGACCACAAAAGGTTCGCGCCAGAGCGGACGCATCACGAGCGCGCGGTCGGTTGGCTCAGGGCGACTCGGCCGCAATCCGACTGAGGCACGCCGATCGGAAAGGGCCGATTCGATTACCTGCACATCCCCGTCGAGCACTCTGATTTCAACGAGCGGGTTGGCCGATCTGAATCGCATCAGAACTTCTGGCAGGAACTCGGAGCTCGCGCTGGCAAAGCTCGCGATTGCGATCCTGCCGGCAATCGTTGTCTTGGTGGATCGGAGATCCGAGACCGTGTCGTCAACGGCCGCAATGATCGAGCGTGCTCGCGGAAGCAGACGTTTCCCTTCGTCAGTCAGTGTCAGAGGACGCAGTCGCCGCTCGATCAGTGAGCATCCGAGAGCGTGCTCGAGACTGGCAACGTGGGCAGAAATGCGCGGCTGAGACAGGTGAATACGCTCAGTCGCTTTGGCGAATCCTCCCGAATCTACTACCTCGAGCCAGGAGCGGAGCCACGCCAGTTCAAGATCCATGACGTCGCAATTTCCGTGAACAGATTAGTTGAGCTCGGCCGGGCGCGCGCAGGGCGCGCCAGCTGAAACCGCACCAGATGAGGAGGCCAGGTCAGACGCTAGGTCGGGCGGTTCCCCGCTCCCTCCGAGCGCTCCCTGGAGCGATCGATGTGTTCCAGCATCGCCGCCTCGGCGCCACTGGCATCGCACGGATGGCGGCAAGAATGTTTTCGTGCTCGATCACTGTCGCGGCGCCGATCTCCTTCGTGTAGTACCGGTGATACAGACGGTAGAGGCGCAGGTGCGAGCGCAGGCGCCGCAGAGTGTCGCCCAGCGGGCTGTTGCCAGAAGTGCCCGCGATCGCCTCCGCAACTGCAGGACGGACCCTGGTGTAGTTCCTCCCCACGGTCAGGGAACCAAGCAGAATGCTCAGTTGTATTTACGGGCCTTCGAGCCACTGGACTTCAATAGCAGCGCCGTCAATTCGGTTCGATTTCTGACGGAGCAGCGCAGCATTTATGGACCGGTCTGGGATGAAAGACTCGCGCTTGGGGGCGAAAGCCGAAAGCGGTGGCGGCCAGATGGGGACGCTAGGTCGGGCGCGTCACGGATCTCACGCGCGCTCCCTCAGAGCGCTCCATCGAGCGATTGATATGGTCGAGCATCGCAGCCTCGGCGCTGCGGGCGTCGCCGGCCCGGATTGCATCAAGAATGCTTTCGTGCTCGATCACCGTCGCCGCGCCGATCTCCATCGTGTAGTACCGGTGATAGAGGCGGTAAAGGCGGAGGTGCGAGCGCAGGCGCCGTAGGGTGTCGCTCAACAGGCTGTTGCCTGACGTACCCGCAATCGCCTCGTGGAATCGCGCGTCCTGCATGGCAAATGCGCGGTAGTCGTGATAGGTGCCGCCGGCCGGCCCTGGGTCCATGCCAACGAGGCGGCGCATCTCATCGAGCTCGCGATCGAGCACGGCCACGACCTTGTCATCTCGGCGCTCGGCCGCGCGGCGCGCGGCGAAAGGCTCGAGCAGCCGGCGCACGTCATACAGGTCGTTGAAGGTCTTCGTGTCCAGCGTCGGGGTGACGGAATAGCCGCGCAGCGGCTCCTTCATGACCAGGCCGTCCATTTCCAGCCGGGCGAGCGCTTCACGCACCGGCGTCGGCGACACGTTCAGCTGGCGCGCGACGAGATCGATGTTGACCCGCCCGCCCGCCTCGATGTGCTGGTCCATGACGAGCTCCATGACCGCCTCATAGACGCTGTCGGTCAGGGTCTGGCGGGAAGGTGGTAGAGGGAGGGCCTTCTCGCTCACTGGCTGCTGAGGTCGAAGACCTCTTCCATGGAAGCCCACCATTCATCTGGGCGCGCCTCTGGAGCACGCACCTGAAAGGTGCGCATCAGCTCGTCCCATTCGCGGTAGCGCGGATCCTGCGTCAGCTTTGGGAATTCCAGCTCGGGGGAGAATCCGTCGTCCGCCTCCATGTACATGAACATCCGGCGGCCGCGCAGGTAGATTCGCATCTCCGTGATCCCGATCTCATGCAAGCGAGATACCACCTCTGGCCACGCCTTGCGGTGGTATTCCTTGTAGCGATCGACGATCTCGTCGTCATCCTTGAGCATCAGCGTCATACCGTACCTCTGCATCGAAGCTCCCTCAGCTGAGCCGAGCCATGATGGCTTCGCTCATCTCGTCGTATTGATGAGTGTTCGGCAGCTCACCCACGATCGCATGGTTGCGCATCACCAGGATGCGATCGGACAGGCGGATCACCTCGGGCATGTCGCTCGAGATGAGCAGGATCGACTTGCCGTTCGCGGCCAGGTCCCAGATGAGCTCGTGCAATGCGTTCTTGGTCTTGATGTCTATTCCCACAGTAGGTTCGTCAATGATCAAGATCTCCGCCTTGCCGGCGAGCCATTTGGCGATGCTGACCTTCTGCTGGTTGCCGCCCGATAGAGTTCCCACCGATTGCCCCAGGGATTGGGTCTTGACGTCCAGCTGGCGGATGGTGGGAAGAATCGCCGCTTCCTCTTTCGAGCGTGTGATCCACTGACCGAACGAGCGCAGGCGCCGCCAGATCGTTATCGATGTATTGGCACGGACCGAGTGAAGAAGGATGAGACCCTCCTGCTTGCGGTCCTCGCTCACATATCCGAAGCTGTACTTCTCGACTGCCTCCCGGAAGCTCTTGATGTGCGTTACCGCGCCACGCACCCTCACCTCGCCCCCCATCGCCCTGATCTCACCGACCAGCGTCTTGGCCAGGCTCGAGCGCCCGGCTCCGACCAAGCCGTAGAGGCCCAGGACCTCGCCTTTGTGGAGCACGAAGCTCAGCGCGGCGTCCCCCCGGCTACCGGTCAGCCCCGCCACCTCCAAGACCGGTTCGCGCGGAGGAGGTTTGGGTGGCAGCTCGGCGATCACCTCAGCCCGTCCGATCATGTACGTCACGAGCTGGTCTCGATCCAGCTTTGCCACGTCGACATCCGTGGCAGCGTTTCGTCCATCCCGGAGTACCGTGACACGGTCGCAGAGCTCGAACACCTCTTCCAGCTTGTGGCTCACGAACACGAGCGCTACATTGTGCCGGCGCAGGTCGCCAAGAATCCGGAACAGGTAACCGACCTCGTGCGGCGTGATGGCCGCGGTCGGTTCGTCCATCAGGAGGATGCGCGCCTGGAGGGACAGGGCCTTGGCGATCTCGACGAGCTGCATCTGCGCCACGCTCAGCTCCGCCACCGGCGTCGTGGGCGCGGCGTCAAGCCCCACCATCTCGATCCACGGCCTGGCCAGGCGATTGACAGCACGGTGATCGACCAGCTGAAACCCGCGCGTCGGGATCCGCTCCAGGAGAATGTTCTCCGCCACCGTGAACTGAGGGATGAGGTTGCGCTCTTGATGGACGACGCTAATCCCGGCGGCCAACGCCGAACGCGGTGAGGCGAAGCGCACAGGGCTGCCGTCGAGCCGGATCTCCCCGTCATCCGGCTGATAGACCCCGGTCAAGACCTTGATCAGCGTGCTCTTGCCGGCCCCGTTTTCGCCGAGCAGCGCGTGGATCTCACCTGCACGCAGGCGAAGCGACACGTCGTCGAGCGCGACGACGCCCGGGAACTGCTTGCGGATTCCGGCCACCTCGAGCCGCACCTCAGGCGTGAGGGGTTTCGGTTCGGCGCTCATTGCCTGCTCCCGGCCTGGTGAGTCGAACTTGCGGAGATCCGGAGCAAAGTCCTGATGTCGCTCAGGCGGGCCCGTCCGAGGACGACCGCCCCCAGGATCAGCGCGCCGATGAGGAACTGCACCCAGAAGGGATCTGCGCTGACCAGCACGAGACCGTCGTCGATCAGCGAGATGAGGACCATAGCGAGCACGGTGCCTAGGATGGGGGCGCTGCCGCCGGCGAGCGCGGCGCCGCCGATGATCGGACCGGCGAAAGAGGGAAGCACCCATGTCGCGCCGATGGTCGGCTGGCCCTGCCCCAGCTGGGCCATGAGCATCGTGCCGGCCATCGCGGCGAGAAAACCGGAGATGGCGTGTGCGGTCAGGGTCGCGCGCCGGATGGGGAGACCTGACAGGCGCGCCGCCAGAGCGTTGCCGCCCACCGCGAGCAGCTGCCTGCCGAGCACGACCTGGGAAAGGAAGAACGCAAGCAGCAGCGCGAGCACGATCGTCACGGCGGCCATGATCGGAAACGGGCCGAGGCGAGCCTGGCCGAACGCGCTGATCTCGTTGGGGATGTGATAGAAGGGCGTCGCGTGGGTGATGCCGAGGTTGATGCCCGCGAACACGTAAGACGTGCCGAGGGTCAGCACGAAGCTGTTGATCTTCGTCCAGTAGACAAGCAGGCCGTTGACAACACCGCAAACGATGCCGAGCACGAAGCCGGCGGTCAGTGCGACCGGGACCGGCAGCCCGTACCGCACCATCAGCCCCGAATCGATGATCGCCACAAGGCCGCCGATCGAGCCGATCGAGAGGTTCATCTGCCCAAGCGACAGCACGATCATCTGGGCCAGGGCGACCAGGAGCAGGATCGAAAGGTCGCGACCAGTGACGAACAGGTTGTAGGTCGACAGGAATTGAGGCCGGGCGACCGAGAGCACGACCATGCCCGCGACATCGATGAGGAGCAGGCCAAGGGCCACGCCGGGAGCGAGGTTCCGGAGCCGTGCCGTCACGGAGCCGCGCCTCCCGCGGCCCGAGTGACCCTGTCCAGCACCACGGCCACCAGCAGGACTACGCCGAGAAAGACCGTTATCCAGAAGTTGTCGATGCCGACAAGCAGCAATCCGTTGGAGATGGTCGCGAGGAGCACGCCGCCGAGGATGGTCCCGGGCACCGAGACGAGGCCCCCGGAGAGCAGCGTCCCGCCGACGGCGGGCGCCACAAACGAAGCCAGCAGCCAGTCGCTGCCGAGGCTGGGCGAGGCGGTGTGGTCGGCGGATATCGCCATCAGTCCCGCAGTTGCAGCCAGCGCTCCAGAAAGGCCGTGAGTGAGGAGCACAACGCGGTCCACGTAGAGTCCCGACATGCGCGCTGCACGGCGATTGGCGCCGACCGCCAGCATCTCCCGGCCGAGGCTTAAGTTTCGGTAGAGGAGGAAAAGAGCCACGCCGACCCCGAGCGTGACCAGGACCAGGTTCGAAATGGGCCGACCCGCAACCTCAGTCTCCGAAAAGCTGGTGAAGGAATCAGGCAGCCGGCTGAAGGGATCCGAATGGGTGATGATCAGCATCGCTCCGGTAATGAGGCTGGCCGTGGCGAGGGTGACTATGAAGCTGTTGATCCGCGTCCAGGTGATAAGCAGCGCGTTACCGAAACCAAGGAGCATGCCGGCGACCAGACCGAACAGGATCGCGACCTCGGGCGGCAGGCCAAGGACCTGCATAGTCCAGCCGGCGAGCATCCCTATCGCGCCGCCGATGGCGCCGACCGCGAGATTCAGGTCGCCGATCGAGAGCGCCACCATCTGCGCAAAGCCGATGACGATCTGGATCGCCGCGAAACGCAGCAGGGAGAAGAGGTTGAAGTCGGAGGTGAAACCGGACGCCGAGACCGAAAAGTAGATCCAGAAGCCGGCGGTGACGATGAGCAGCGCGAGCAGCGCGACCTGCTGGAGGAGCGCGCCTCCTGCCAGCCGGCCGGCGCTAACCGATCCGAAGCTTAGCGATCGCCTCACGGTCCCAGTCGATGCCGACTCCTGGTGTCTCCGGCGCCAATGCCTGGCCGTTCACGATCTCAATCTCCGTCTGCGTGATCTGCCTGAGCTGGGGTATGTGCTCGAGGTAAACGGCGTTGGGCACGGCTGCGGCAAGACTGACATGAAGCTCCATCAAAAAGTGTGGCGCGACCTTGACGTTGAAGGCCTCGGCAAGGTGCGCGACCTTGAGCCACGGGGTGATGCCGCCGAGGCGGGCGGCGTCGGGTTGGAGGATGCCGGCGGCGCCGGCCGCAAGGTATTCGCGGAAATGGCTCAGCGAGTAGATGCTCTCCCCCACCGCGATCGGGATGGTGGTAGCGGCGGCGAGCCGGACGTGGCCGCCCAGGTCTTCAGCTGGAAGCGGTTCCTCCAGCCAATAGAGGTCGAGGTCCTCGAAAAGGTGCGCGCGGCGCTTGGCTTCGGCGAAGGTCATGGACTGGTTGGCGTCGACCATGATGTCGAAGTCGGGTCCTACCGCAGCCCGAACCGCGGATAGCCGCTCGACATCCTCGTGCGGACGAGGCTTGCCCACCTTTAGCTTCACCCCCGGCCAACCATTCTTCTTGGAGGCAAGGGCGCCTTCGACCAGCTCCCTGGTAGAGAGATGGAGCCAGCCGCCTTCAGTGTCGTAGAGCGGAACCGTGGGGCGCGCGCCGCCGGCCAGGCGCCAGAGCGGCTGGCCGAGCGTCTTGCCGCGCACGTCCCAGAGCGCGATGTCAATCGCGGCGAGGGCGAGGCTGGTGATCGCCCCCACCGCGGTGGCGTGGGTCGACCAGAAGAGTTTCTGCCAGATCGCTTCGATCTGGTTCGCGTCCTGGCCGGCGAGCAGGGGGACCAGGTCGTGCCGGAGCACTTCCAGCACAGCCCGTCCCCCAGTCCCAATCGTGTACGCGTAGCCGGTGCCGACCACGCCGTCAGACGTCTCGATGTCGACGAAGATCGTCTCCTGCTTCGTGAAGCTCTGTATCGCGTCGGTGCGAGGTCGATCCGGAATCAGATCGACGAGGTAGGTGTCGACTCGCCGGATCGGCGTTTTGAGCGAGTCGGTGGACGTGATGGCTTGGCGCACTAGCAGGAAAGGTACTTGTCCTTGAAGGCGGCGACGATGCTCTTGGTCAGCATCTTGAAGTCGTCCTTGTAGGTCGCGACCTTGTCGGGCGTGATCACCAGCGTTCCGGAGTCGATGAAGGACGCCGCGCCGCTCTGCTTCTTGCAGCCCTGGTGGATCTGGTTGACGGCGTAGGCGGCAATGTAAGCCTGGCCGTACGGGTTCTGGCCCATGGTGCCGGTGAGAAAGCCGTCCTTCACGGCCTGTAGCACGACTGGGTCGTCATCGATGCCGACCATCTTGATTCTCTTGTCACCCAGGGTCCGCAGCGCCTTGGCCGCAGCGACAGTGGGGTTGTAAGCGCTGGTCACGATACCGGTGATGTCCTTGTGGGTCGCGAGGGCCTGGTTGATGGCGGTGTCAGCGGTCTGCGCGTCCTTGTCGATGTCGGTGATGGTGATCAGCGTGACAGCGCCGTTGGTTTCGGCCACTGCCTTCTTCACGGCGGCAACACGCAGCACGGTGTTGGGGTCGGTGAGAAGTCCAGTGCCGTGTAGCAGCACGCCCTTGCCGCCCATGGCGGCAATCACGGCCTTGGCGCCTGCATAGGCGGAATTTCCCGTGTCAGTCGCGATGCAGAAGGTGGTCTTGGTCGGCTCCGCCAGACACCCGCCGACAGCCATCACCGGGTAGTTCTTCGCGGCCAGCTGGGCGACGATGCCGTTGGCCGCGTTGCCGTCGGTAGGGAAGATGCCGAAGCCGTCGTAGCCCTGCGCGACGAGGCTCGTCAACAGCTGGTTCTGGAGGTCCTGCTTCCAGTCGGTCGGCACCTCGAAAGTGCCCTTGGAGAGGCTGAAATCAGCCTTCGCGTCCACGATCGCCTGTCGCATCGGCTCGAAGTAGGGATGCGGACCTCCGGGAACGATGGCGACCGACGCGGCAGTCTTGCCGCCCCCGCCGGAGGTGGTCCCTCCGCACGCGGCGACGACGAGCACCGTGGCGATGGCCAATGATCGGGCCAAGGCTCTACGTGTCATCCGGCTTCCTCCTTGTTTGAGCAGCACGAGTTGGGACTCCATTGGCTCGTGTGACTGAGCGGGATGGGCAGATGCTATAGGAAATAGGATGTTGGGTCAAGAACCCAGCTGGCGGCTTCCCCCGTTACGCAGGCAGCATCTCAATATCGGCC
>Ga0209648_10003401_pt1 | contig 13346 bp, 9 predicted proteins | sample GraSoi2013_115cm_FD_185830 | JGI IMG/M metagenome (GOLD analysis project Ga0209648, IMG submission 185830) | Grasslands soil microbial communities from the Angelo Coastal Reserve, California, USA - Sample 9_17_2013_115cm (SPAdes) (version 2) | ecosystem: Environmental > Terrestrial > Soil >...
TGGAAGTAATCAACGAAACGATCAAACCGGAAGAATCGCCGCGCGTGATGAAAGCGATTCCGGTACACGCGGCGCCGAAACCATCGGCCAGAACATCAGCCGCGAAATCGCGTTCAAGTTCATCGCCGACCGAGACGCCCGCCGTGAAACGCGCACTCCCGTTGGAACCTTTCAGGAAAAATTAAAGAACATGGCGAATGGTGATTTGATCGTTGGTTTGGAAATTGGGACGTCGAAGATTTGCGTCGTGGTCGGCGAAACACGTCCGGACGGAACACTGAAGATTCTGGGCGTCGGCCAGGCGCCATCGCGCGGTGTGCGCAAGGGCGAGATTGTCGATTTTGAAACGGTGATGAAATGCGTGCACGAAGCGGTGGTCGACGCCGAACAAAAAAGCGATGTGATGATTCGGAGCGTTTACGTCGCAGTCGCGGGCGGGCACATCCAAAGTTTCAACAATCGCGGCTGCGTCACGCTGCCGGAAGAGCGCGACGAAATCGATGAGCAGGATGTCGAAGATGTAAAAATCAACGCCCGTGAAGTCAGCATTCCGGCGCAGAACGCGTTCCTCCACTCGATCATTCAGCACTATCACGTGGACGGACAGGATTGCGTGCTCAACCCGGTCGGCATGCTGGGGGAAAAACTGGAAGCGGATTTCCACATCATCCACGGCGTTCGGACGCGCGTCCAAAACACGATTCGCTGTGTGAAAGAGTTGCCGCTCGAAGTCGAGGACGTTGTCTTTAGCGCGCTCGCGGCCGCGCAGGTCGTCCTGACGCAGCATCAAAAGAATCTCGGCGCGCTGGTGGTCGATATCGGTGGCGGCACGGCCGATTACATTCTGTACGTCGATGGCGCGGTGAAACAAAGCGGCGCGCTCGCAGTCGGCGGCGATCACATCACAAACGACATTTCGATGGGTTTGCGCATTCCGATGGCGCGCGCCGAAAAACTAAAAACCGAAGAAGGCAGCTGCGTTCTGGGCAATTGCCTGCCCGGCGAAACAATTCTGTTAAAAGACGATTCCGGGTTTGCCGGAAAGGAAATCGAACGCGAGACGCTTAACACCATCATTCATTTGCGTTTGCGCGAGATTTTTGAACTGCTCAAGCGCACAGTCGAGGAAGAACCGTTCATCAATTATGTCGGTGCCGGAATTTTCATTACCGGCGGATGCAGCCTGGTGAACGGGATCGATTATTTGGCTGGGGAAATCTTTGAAATGCCCGCGCACGTAACACATGCCCAAACCATGTCCGGGCTGACATCGGCCGTTGAGAACCCGCAATTTTCCACCGCGATCGGTTTGCTGAAATACGCGCAGGCCGTGCAAGTGGATCGGCCGCGGCGCGGCATTACTCGAATTTTCGGGAGGTTTTTTAGCGGAATGCGATAACAACAGAAAGATCGATATGATCCAGCTCAGCAAGAATTACAGTTTGCCGGAACGGCAAGAGGAACCAATTCCAATCAAGGTCGTAGGAGTCGGCAGCGCCGGATCGAATGCACTCGATCGCGTGTTGCTCGACGGCATGGACAAAGACGATCTCATCGCGGTCAACACCGATGTGCAGTCGCTGGCCAGCTCGGTCGCCGCGCGCAAAGTCCAGCTCGGTCGCTCAAGTACCCACGGGCTCGGCACCGGCGGGGATCCCGAGCTCGGTTATCAAGCCGCGATTGAATCGGCGGACGAAATTCGCCAAGCAATCGCCGACGCGCGGATGATTTTCATTTGTGCCGGTCTCGGCGGCGGCACCGGCTCAGGTGCCGCGCCGATTGTCGCGCAACTGGCTCGCGAAGCCGGTTCTCTCGTCATCGCATTTGCCACGCTGCCGTTCTCATTCGAGGGCAAACGCCGAGCAGCACAGGCGCAAGATGCGCTTTCGCGCCTGAACGACATTGCGAACGCGGTGATCTGCTTCGAGAACGATCGGATGGGCGATATGGTCGCGCCCAAAGCCGGAATTCATCAGGCTTTCGGCGTCGCTGATATGACGATCAGTCAAAGCGTCCGCTCGATTGTGAATTTAATCCAGCGGCCGGGCCTTATTCGCATCGGGTTCGATGATTTATTCGCGGCTTTGCGTAGCCAAAACGGCCGTTGCCTGTTCGGTTTTGGTGAATCTGATACCGATAATCGCGCGCACGATGCGCTCACTCAGGCGCTGAAAAATCCATTGATGGACAAAGGCAGAATGCTCTCCGAATCGGCGCATGTTCTCGTCCAGATCGCCGGCGGACCAGGCATGACCTTGTCCGAAGTTGAAATTCTGATGCGCGAGCTCGGTCGCCACGTTCGCGATCACACTCAAATTGTTTTCGGGACGGCTGTTGACGGGAAAATGGGTAATCGCCTCAGCGTCACGATCATCAGCTCGCTCGCTTCGGAAGATTCGATCGCCACGCAAGCTGCGCGTCCGGCGCCGGAACCGTTTCTCGCGCCGCCGCCGGCGATTTTGGAACAAGTTGAAGAACCACCGCCGAACATCGACACCGTGGCTGAACCCGAAATCGCTGTGCCTGCGCAGCCCGCTCCCAGCGATTTGATTTCATTTGAACAACCGGCGACGGCGGAAGCGCCTCCCCCAGCGCCGGCGCCTTCAATTAAAAAGCCCGCCCCGCGTTTGATTCCACCAAAGAAAAAAGCGGTTGTAGAAAAAGAGGCGAAGGCGCCAAAGGAAAAATGCGTCCAGGCGAAGCAGGAAGTTATGCAGTTCGAGCCGGCCACGCGCGGACGTTTCGAGAAAAGCGAACCGACCATCGTCGAAGGCCAGGACTTGGACATTCCGACCTTTCTCCGGAAAAACATTCGCGTGAAGTGACATCGCTTCGGGCGAAGTCATCCCGAACGAATTGAGGGATCTCGCAAAATCATCTCGATCACACGAGTAGCCCGAAGTGTGATCCATCACTCACCGTAAGATCCCTCAGCGTCTTCGCGCCTCGGGATGACACGCTGGCAGGACTACTTCTTCATCAACTCCAACACGGCGCTGGTCATACCGATGATGCCAACGCGAATGGTTGGCTCCGGCACGGGCGCGAACTTGCTCGAATGCAAGCTGGGCAATTCTTTCCCTTCCTTTTTGAATTGCACGATTTTTTCCGGATCGACGGCTCCGATGTGAAAATCTACGGCCGGAATCGAGTGATCGGGCAAACTGTATTCCGAAAAATCCTCGCCGCCCATCGTTGGATCGACAATCTCGACATTGTCGGCGCCGAGCACATTTTTCCAAACTGCGACGAGTCGCTTGGTTAAATCCGGATTGTTATAGGTCGCGGGCGTGAACTGATTGTTCAACGCATTGACGATTGGCGCCCGGTCGACCGGAACTCCGCCAGCGTTCGCGATTCCTTTTGCAATCTCATCGATCGCCTTGAGCACTCGATCGCGCACGTCGGACTTATAAGTTCGCACGGTCAGCTGCATCTTCACTTCATCCGGGATGATGTTGTGTTTGGTGCCGCCATGAATTGATCCAACCGTGACCACGATCGGATCGAGCGGATTGTTTTCGCGGCTCGCGATCGTTTGCCAGGCATTGATCATTTCAGCCGCCAGCACGACCGGATCTTTGGTTTTGTGCGGATATCCGCCGTGGCCGCCGACGCCGCGAACGGTCACGTCGACCGAATCGACATTCGCAGAAGTGTAGCCCGGAGTTATTCCAATGTGCCCGGTTTGCAAATCGGCTTTGTCGTGGAAACCAAGCGCGAAATCGGGTTTTCCAAATCGATTGTAAAGGCCGCCCTTGAGCAAAGAGCGCGCGCCGTTGCCGGTTTCTTCCGCCGGTTGCGCCACGAACATGATCGTTCCCGCCCATTGGTCTTTCAGACGCTGCAACGCCCGCGCCGTTCCGATGAACGCCGACATGTGCGCGTCATGTCCACACATGTGACCCACCGGCACATCCTTGCCCTCGTCATTTTTCGTCACCACGTTGCTCGCATATGGCAGCCCGGTTTCTTCGTGCACGGGCAATGCGTCCATGTCCGTCCGGACCAGCACCGTTGGCCCAGTGCCGTTCTTCATAATGCCGATCACGCCGTAGCTTTTCAGGTTCGGATTATCGTATTTGCCGAAATTTTCTGTCACTTCGCAGCCGGTCGCGCGCAATTCTTTCGCAACGAACGCCGACGTTTTCTCTTCGTGCCAGGAAAGTTCGGGATGACTGTGAAGGTCTTTATAAGTCGCGAGCAACGACGGGAGCTCGCTGACCGCAGTTTTCTCAACCGTCATCTCCTGCGCCAAAGCGAAACGCGAAGCGAAGATCGACAAGATCAGGATCGACAAGGAACGAATGTTCATGGCGCATTTATAACAGCGCGCAGCATTGTAGAGCAACCGCTCCGGTTAAACTTGAACGCGGGATTCGACCCTCACCTCAATCCTCTCCCTGGCCAGGGAGAGGAAGGCGCAAAGCGACAGGTGAGGGTTGTGTCCTGTTTTCGATTCTCGTTTTAAAAACGGCAGGCGATGCGCCTGCCTACAATTTGTCATTCCGCACGAACTCGCGGAATCTCTCGCTGTGGAATTTGAAAAGAACACGATGCTTTTCGGCGCTGATCCGACACCGCGGATCGTTGCGATCGAGCTGGCCGAGACCGGCACAGTCAAACTGCACTGTCGCGAGAAAGATGGATCGACAACGACCGACGTCGAGCCGTTCCACCCGTTCGTTTGGGCAGACTCGGACGTTGTCGATCTTGGGATCGAAGCGGAAAAGCTCAAAGGCGATTTGAAATTTGGCTGGTTGATCACGGTCGACAGTTGGAAGGAACTGATCGCGCTGCGCAATGGTTTGAAAAACGCCGGACGCGATTTTTTTGCATTCACCGATCCAGTTCAGCATTATCTCACCGCTACCGGCCGCACGCTTTTCAAAGATCTTCCGTTCGAAGAATTGAAACGAATGCAGATCGAAGTCCTGTCCTTTTCCGAAGGCGATAACGATCACATCATGAGCATCGCGCTCTCGGACAACAGCGGTTGGGAAGAACTCATTATTGTCGATCTAAAAAAGACGGAGGAATCGGAAAGAAGCGCGATCAAGCGCGTGACCAGTCTGATCAAGGCACGCGACCCCGATGTGATCGAAGGCCACAATTTGTTTCGGTTCGATCTGCCGTACCTGGTCGCGCGCGCGAAGAAATTGAAAACCAAACTCGATTGGGGACGCAGCGGCGGATTTTTGCGCTCGCGACCGTCCCGGCTGCAAATTGCCGAGAAGACGATCGATTATCCCAAGTTCACAATCGATGGCCGCCATTTCGTGGATACTTTCTTGCTCGCGCAATTTTATGACGTCGGAATGCGCTCGCTGACTGGTTTTGAGCGGACCGACGTCGCGCGACATTTTGGATTGTGCGACGAGGAAATCTCCGCGCTTACCGGAAAGGAGTTAGAACGCGCTTACACCGAAAACAACGAGAAATTCCGCCGACGCGCGCTCTGCGGCGTTCGGGAAACGCGAGCGGTCTCGGAGTTACTCAGTCCGAGCTACTTCATTCAGGCGCAGATCTTTCCCTACAATTATCAGGACGTGATCGTGCGCGGGAACGCGACGCGGATCAACGGTTTGTTTCTCCGCGAATACTTTCGACAGAGACACGGCATTCCCGAGTTGCCGCTGCCGCAAACGTTCGAAGGCGGTTACACCGACATCTTTTTCACCGGCGTCGCGCGCAACGTCTGGCATTGTGACGTCGCCTCGCTTTATCCGTCGATCATGCTCCAGTTTGATTGCTTTCCGCAGAGCGATCGGCTCGAAATCTTCCGACATTTGTTGACCGACCTGCGCACGTTCCGATTAGAAACCAAAGCGGCGATGCGCGCTGAAAAGGAGCCGGCGCGCCAGCATCATCTCCAGGCGCTGCAGAACACCTTTAAGATTCTGATTAACAGCTTCTACGGCTATCTCGGATTTGGGCAGGGGCATTTCGCCGACTTCGACGCTGCCGCGCGCGTCACGCAGATCGGGCGTGATCTCTTGAAGAAGATGATCGATTGGCTGAACGCGCACGGCGCAAAGGTCATTGAAGTCGACACCGACGGAATTTATTTCGTGCCGCCGAACAAGATCGACATCGGCGATTTGCAAAAGGGTTTGGCGAAAGAATTGCCGCTGGGAATCGAAGTCGAATTTGATGAGCAGTTCGCGGCAATGTTCAGCTACAAGGCGAAGAATTACGCGCTTCTGACAAAAGATGGCGACGTGATCATTAAAGGCGGGGCATTGAAGTCGCGCGGGCTCGAAAAGTTCCAGCGCGTGTTTCTGGAAGAGATGATCAAACTCATCATGAAAGGAAAACCGGAGGCGATTGTCGATCTTCAGAATGAGTTCGAGAAAAAAATCCGCAACCGCGAATGGAAGATCGACATGTTGATGAAGACCGACACGCTGCAGGATTCGCTCGACAAATATCAAGCAAAAATCGCCGGCTCCGCGCGCAACCGTGCCGCCGCTTACGAGCTCGCCCTGGCCAGCGGCCGCGCCTACAAACCGGGCGATCAGGTTAGCTACTATATTAAGAGTACCCCAAAGAAGGTCCCGGCATACGAAGCGGCCAGGCCCGCCACCGACTTCGATCCGCAAAACCGCGATGAGAACGTTGATTACTATGTCGCCAAGCTCGACGACTTGGTGAAAAAGTTTGATTCAATGATCCCAGCGCCTGAGCAGGAGACTCTAAAGCTCTAAACCAACCTGGCGTCGAGATTGATCTGGGTGCCGGCCAACGCGACCGAAACTGGACAGGTTTTTTTCGTTTGTTCCGCTTGCTCGCGAAATTTTGCTTCGTCGATTCCGGGAACTTCAGCCTCGGTTTTCAAATCGATCGTCGCGATCTTCGGTCCGCCGCCGACCATCTCGAGCTTCACGGTCGCGGTCGTGCTGATGCGTTTGGCCGGATGGCCAGCTTTCTCGAGGTTGGCCGAAAGAGCCATTGAATAACATCCAGCCTCGGCCGCGCCGATCAGTTCCTCCGGATTCGTTCCCTTTCCTTCCTCAAATCGCGACGAAAAGGAATACGGGCCCTCAAATGCGCCGCTCCCGAGTTTCATCGTTCCTTTGCCCTGCTTCAGTGTGCCGTCCCAAATAGCCGATCCAGTTCGTGTTGCCATATTTTGTCCTTTAATTATTTGCTGATCTACTTCGCGCGGCCTGAGGGCGGGCGCAAGTCACGCCGCCTCCGGGGCCGCGACGTCGGTTAGGCCTGCGCTTCGGTCTCTCTTGTCTTGCGCATCTGCCAGCATGCGCTGTTTGCGGGCAAGCCAGAGACTGAGTACGCACCACCCAGCAGTGACAGGCACTGCGATCCAACTTATCGCATTGAGGCTCAGCCCAAGTCCGTTGGCTCCGAGCCCACCGTACGACCAGGCGCCTAATTGGTCGCCGACGCGATAACCAAGTGTGTCGGTCACACTCTTCACCTTGTATTTATCTTCGCGCCGCAAAACGGTGAAAAGAATTTCCCGGGATGGCCGCATCAATGCGTAAGCCCCGGCGCGACGTATCACTTGGAAGAGCGCCAACATCGCCAGACTCGGCGCAATGGCCATTGCCGCGAAACCGAGCATGCTTAGAAACGGCAGCGCAGTCAGCGTGAAGGCAACGCCGAACCATTTCAGAAGACGGCCGGTGAAAAAAATCTGGACGAAGACTGTGATCGTGTTCACCCAAATTTCGAGATTCGAGAGGAACACTGTTCGATCTGCGCTAGTCTTGAGCGCTTGACCAGCAAGAGTGGTCTGCTGGAAATAGGCCCATGTAGAGGTGGCAGTATAAAGCATAATCGCCGCGGCCAAGCCGAACAAATAAGGCGAGCGCGCGATGTGCGTGATGCCCGACCAAGCTGTTCCACCGATTGGCTCCTCTCGCGTGGGCACCGATTCGCTCCCGCGGGTAAAATTATTTGGGAAAAATCTCACTAGAAAGCAGACAATCGCAAACATGGTTGCCGAGATTGCGACGAGATTGGCTGGTCCGAGGTCGCGAATGAGATGTTTCGTGATGTACGCGCCGGCGATGGCGCCGAGCGATCCGCCGACAGCGATGAAACCGTAGAGCCGTTTGCCTTGCTCGACCGTGAACAGATCGGTCATGAACGCCCAGAAGATCGCAGTGTTAAATAAATTGAAAACGCTGACCCACACGTAAAACGCACGGCCCGTCCACACCTGCTGCGCAGGCGAACCCGTCCGCATCAGCACGAAAAAAAGCGCCAGAACCAAAATAAAGAATGCGTAAGCGAACGGGATAAACTTTCGCCGCTCCAGTCTCGCGACAATGGCGGCGAAAATTGCGTTTGCGATAAGCATCACGACCAGTGTGGCCGTGAACATCCACGGCAACGTTTCAAGTCTGTTGCTGGCGGCAATGCTGTCGCGAATGGGTTTCACAATGTAATACGCGGTAAGGATGATGAAATGGAAGGCGAAGCCGAGCCAAAGCGCGCGGAGTTCGTTCAGCTTTACGTCGACCGTTTTTTCGAACAGACGGTTCAAGAACGTTTTTCTTTCTTCCATGCAGCGAGGACCTCCACTTCGCGTTCAGGTGTGAGGCCGGCGCGCAACTTCGATTGTCGATCTTGCGGGAGCGATTTAAACCAGACGAGCGTGTCACGCGTCGTGTCGGACAGCGGACGAAACGTCAAACCTTTGCTCAGCCCGCGACTGATGCTCGCTCTGGCGAGGCCGCTCTCTTTTCCAGTCCACACCGGCATATCCGACCACGCCTCGACTTTTTGCTGCGTAAGAAATTCCTCGCTCACCCAGATGAGGTTCGCATTCGATTTCCCTGCGTCTTTAATTCCATCGAGCATTGCGCCGATGCCGAGCGGCTTCGCCGGGCCGGTTGCGTTATAAATTCCGGTCTCATGGTTTTCACCCATTCGAATCGTCCACTCAGCCAGATCGCGAGCGTCGATGAACTGGACCGGATCATTCGGATTTCCCGGGGCGAGCACTTCGCCGCCTCGATCGATTCGGACCGGCCAATAGGTAAAGCGATCGGTCTCATCGCGTGGACCGACAATCAGGCCCGGACGAATAATCAGCGCCTTTCCGGGAAACCATTTCTCGGCCTCTTTTTCCGAAAGCGCCTTCAGTGGTCCGTAGGTTTTGTAACCGGACGCCTTCATCGCTTCGAGTGTCTCCTTGTACGGATCCAGGCCTTCGTATTTCTCGACCGGCGCCGACTCATCGACGCCTTGCTTCACCTCGCCATAAACAGAAATCGTAGAAATGAAAATGTAGCGATCGACGTTCCCCTTGAGAAGTTGCGCAGCGTCGCGCACCCAGGCCGGTAACGTCGTCGGGTTGTCGATCACGACGTCCCATTGTCGATTTTTCAACGCGTCGAGCGTGCCGTTACGGTCGCCAACCAGCTGTTCCACTTCCGGCGGCAGCTCGCCGGGATGGGTTTTCCCCCGATTAAACGTGGTCACCTTATGTCCGCGGCTCAACGCATAGCGGACTTGATGGGGGCCGGTAAAACCAGTGCCGCCAAGAATCAAGATGCGCGAAGGCTTCACAGTTTTTTCTGCGAACAATGATGTCGATCTCGCGCTCACGGCAAGTGCGCTGGCCGCCGAAACCGTAATAAAGTGGCGGCGGGTCGAATTCACGGGCCAACCTTCTTGTCATTCCGAGCCAAGTCGAGGAATCTCTTACTGTTTCATTCAGTTTCGGAAATAATTAAGAGATGTCTCGACTCCGCTCGACATGACAAAAGTAACACGACGCAAGGCCGCTAAATTAATCGGCGCGAGTTCCGGCGCACTGCTTTTCCCGATGAGTGCATCGCGCTTGTTCGGCGCAACCGAATCATTATCGATGCTGACACGCGCAATTCCATCTTCCGGCGAACAGTTGCCGGTTATCGGGCTCGGCACCTGGAACACGTTCGATGTTGACTTACGAACCGCCGACCAGCAGCAAGCTGCGCAACTCGCCGAGGTGCTGCGTCGATTCAGCGACCTTGGCGGACGGCTGATCGATTCCTCGCCCATGTACGGGCGAGCGGAGGAAGTAATTGGTGAATTGACAACAAAGCTCGGCCTTCAACCAAAGCTCTTCCTTGCGACAAAGGTTTGGACACGTGGTAAGGAAGCGGGCGCTAAATCGATGGAGCGTTCGCTCGCGCTCATGCACACCAAGCGGCTTGATCTGATGCAGGTGCACAATCTGGTCGATGTCGACACGCAATTGGCGATAATGCGCGATTGGAAGGGACTAGGCCGGTTTCGCTACATCGGAATCACTCATTACAACGCAAATGCGTTCAGCGAAGTCGAAAAGGTTTTGCGCAGCGAAAAACTGGATTTTCTTCAGATCAATTATTCGATCATGGAACGCAAAGCCGAAGAACGGATTCTTCCGCTCGCGCAAGATCAGCGGGTTGGCGTTATCATCAACCGGCCGTTCGGCGGCGGCGATTTGTTTTCGCGCGTACGTGCGAAACCGCTGCCCGATTGGGCGTCTGAATTCGATTGCTCGTCGTGGGCGCAGTTTTTTCTAAAGTGGATTGTCGCTCATCCGGGGGTGACCTGCGCGATTCCGGCCACGAACAATCCGCGTCATTTGGAGGATAACATGCAGGCTGGAGCGGGGCGCTTACCAGACGCCCGAATGCGCCAGCGCATGATAGAGTTCGTCTCTGGCGTCTAGCTTGGACCTCAAAAAAGGTCTCGGTTTTGCCCCTCAAAAAATTTCGTTTTTTTTTGATTATGCACTTGACAAATGTTAGCCTCGTGGTAGATTTTGGGCATGAAAAGAGAGTCCATGCTGCCAACGCCAGAGGATTTAACGCTCGACGAGATTCAATCGCGCTTCTCAACCGATGAAGCTGCGCGCCGGTATTTAGAAGAAATCCGTTGGGGACACGGCGTTGTTTGCCCGCACTGCAAAAACACAGATCAAAAGCGCATCTGGGAGATCAAAGCCAGTCCTACAGCCGAAATCCGAGCGGGATTACGGCAATGCGCGGAGTGCAAGAAGCAATTCACGGTCACGGTCGGGACGATCTTCGAGGACAGCCACATTCCGCTCCGAAAATGGCTAATCGCTTGGTATCTGCTTTGCAGCTCCAAAAAAGGCATCAGCTCGCTGCAAATTCAACGGATGCTCGGACTCGGTTCGTATCGGACAGCGTTGTTTATGATGCACCGGATTCGTTACGCCCTGGCGAATCCAGCATTCACCAAGCAGTTGAGCGGCGTGATCGAGATGGACGAAACCTATATTGGGGGCAAGATCAGTGGCAAGGGGACTGGCGGCCATACACCGAATAAAACCTGCGTCGTTTCCCTTGTTGAGCGTGGCGGTAATGCCCGATCAATGGTGATGGATCGTGTGACAGCCAAAAATCTTTTCGGCGCAATTCGAGAACATGTCGAAGTTGGCTCGACGGGATGCACTGACGATTTCCTAGCGTACCGCAGAATGCCGAAGATTTTCACGCACAAACCAGTCAAGCATTCGGCAAAAGAGTACGCCCGGAAAGAGGGCAATTTCACGGTTCACACAAATAACGCTGAAAGTAAATTTTCCCTGCTAAAACGCGGCATCACCGGCACATTCCATCAGGTCAGCAAAAAACATCTGCCGCTCTATCTGGCGGAATTTGATCACCGCTTTAATCATCGTAAATCCAGCGATGGCGAGCGCACGATTGCGGCGTTGAAATGTGCCGAGGGAAAACGGCTCACGCTCAAGCCACTGAAACGCGGAGCGACCTAACGAGTTGCAAATCTTAGCTTTTGCGCTAAGATTTGAGCCGGCGTCGGGATTTGGACCCGATTCTCACCTCTCCAAAAGGCGTGTTCTAACTACATGAACTACACCGGCAAATTGAAATAAATTTGCTTTGAAAAAGCCGGGCTTTTGCTCCGGCTTTTTCGTTCTACGTCACGAATCATTCTTGCTTCCATTCTTACGGTCAATCGACCATTTCCCGTGCCCGCGACTTACGAATTGAGGATAACGAGACAGGTAAATCGAGAGAGTGTTTTCGCTAACGGTTCCACCTCTGCGATGAATCTCTTTGAGCAAATTTCGCTTTTGCATCGGTCGTTTTGCCTCACTCAGAACCGTTTCGACCTGATCTAGAAGCGCCAAGCCCGCTAAACCGCCACCTTTAGTGCTATCACCGGTGGTTTTGCTTTTCTTACGGCGCTCGATGAAAACTGCGTATCCTGGAAAGACGTGGTCAACCAGTGTGGCAAGTTCTTTGGTTTTTCTAGCCACTTCCATCTGTCTAGCTGCGCCGCGCTCTATTGTGTTGATGTCGAGGATATCAGTCATAAGATCACCGGAGTTTACTTTGTACAATCGCGTCGGGTTGTCAAATTTACTGTAAAAGGTTGATTGTGGGCAAAGCCAGTGCTACTTTTCCGGTCGATGCCACGAGCCAAATTCTTAAAACTTAAGCGTCCGGTCCACTTCGACAGCGCGATGAAGGCGCTAATCGAGATCGGCTTGCCGCCAACAGGCAAGAAGAGCCAGGATAAACGTGGTCGGAAGAAGCGTCGATCCAAGAAATGAAGCCGATCCCGCCCGAAAAATTAGACGAACTAGTAAACCTCTACGAAGGCTACGAATATGCCGAAAATCCGCGAGATCCAGGTGCGAAGAGCTTAAAAGTGAAGTTCGACAGTGAGTGTCAAAGGCTTTACCAAGAAGAGCCGCTAAGTATTCAGAAGAAAATGAGCCTCGAAGTGTATCAAGCGACCATTGTGATTCCCGACCTTCTGAATCACATGCAGGGCGGATCTAAGCGGAGATAAAATTACCCCCGCCGACGACAATGCTCGGCAAACTCGGGGCAATGGAGACGGAAGCGATCTAGAGCTTCCTTCTGGTATTCCAGCAACGTGCTGAGATCTACACCGCATATTTGGTGCGTCTGCTGCAGGAAACGAGCGTGTTCGAGCACTTCGGTAGAAAAGGCAACCATGCCCCACCACCGTTTGGCAATTTCGAGTATGTTATATACCCGATCTGTCTTAAGTGATCTTGCTGTGATCGCGTAAGCTTTTGTGACACGGTCCTCCATCTCCTTTATGTCGGTGTGAACGGCATCACAAAAACTGCAATGATAATCGACCTCTGTCCGCAGGCGATTATACCACTCGTCCGTCAAGGCGTCTTGACATGGAGTTTTTTCTATTGTTGTCGCCATCAGTAATCAGGTTTCAGTTTCAGTGTTCAGCTACTTTGACGCCGAACGGGTGATTTTTGCTCACCTGTTTGGGTGAATAGAATGTAACCAAAAGCGCTCTTTGTAAAGACATCTTCTGCCCATGTTGTGCCCATCTTGCGAAATTTCTCCCTGTCACGG